>ENA-UOOK01006516-UOOK01006516.1-fermentation-metagenome-genome-assembly--contig:-NODE-6516-length-11117-cov-3.462755_pt1 | contig 11117 bp, 8 predicted proteins | sample MGYA00245777_ERZ724023 | MGnify/ENA primary metagenome ERZ724023 (study PRJEB28704, sample SAMN03018312) | fermentation metagenome | biome: anthropogenic terrestrial biome; feature: soil; material... | reverse complement strand
GACGGAGCAGGTGGTTGAGCCTTTGGTAGAACTGGCCCGTACCCATACCTCGCCTTCTGTGGAGCGTTCGGTTTTGTTGCGCATGGGTTTTTCCAGCATGGAAGCCAAAGAAATTGTGGACAAATGCGTCGAGCAGGAACTGTTGGGCAAAGGCGCCGGCCACGCGGTGTGGCGGCTGTCCCAGCTGACGGGAATCCCTTACCGGGAAGCCGGTCTGCGCCTTGGGCAGGGACTGGGGTGGGACCAATTGCGCGCCTATTGGCAAAAGGGGGAGCATCATGACGCTGAAAGCTGACGAAAAGCTGGTATTGGGGGAAATACTGCAGGACCTGGAATCGTACCGGCCGCGCCGCAAAGGCTGGACCTGGCGTATACCCAGCACAAACGGCCAGGCCGGGCCTTTCCGTTACCGGCAGATTTCCGAACCGTTAAAACAGTCCTGCGGGCTGCCTGCATCCCGATATTTTAATCATATTGATCCCCAGCCTGACTGCGTGATTACCACGGAAATCGCCTCCGGACGGTTTGAGGACGATATCCGGCGGATGCGGATGGCGGCGTGGCATGGCGCGGATCATATCATGGTGATCGGGGACGGCCGGATTCTCGAAGCCGGAGACCATCCAAGCCTGATGAGGGAAAAGGGCCGGTATTATGAAATGGTCATCAGTCAGATGGGAAAAGCGTGATTTGGATTCAACGTGATTTGGCAATTCAAGCCGTAGACATCCACTCGCTATTTTGCGGCAACCGGAATTTTAGGAATTTTATATAGATACGTCATCACAACTCTGTTCCCTCAAACTGGCTGTTGGTCATCTCCGCGTAAAAACCGCCTTTTTCCAGGAGCTCGTCATGCTTTCCCTGTTCCACGATGCGTCCGTGATTCATGACAAGGATCAAATCCGCCTCATGGATGGTGGACAGCCGGTGGGCGACGATAAAGCTGGTTCGGCCGTTCATCATATAGGCAAAAGCAGACTGGATCTTCCTTTCCGTTCGTGTATCGATACTGCTGGTGGCTTCGTCAAGGATGAGCATGGGGGGAAGACAGAGCATGACGCGGGCGATGCAAAGCAGCTGCTTTTGTCCCAAGCTGATATTTCCTCCGTCTTCCGCGATCACCGTATCGTATCCCTTCGGCAGGCGTTTGATGAAATTATGGGCGTGGGCCGCTTTGGCGGCTGCCACGATCTCCTCATGGGACGCTTCCGGTTTTCCGTAAGCGATATTTTCCCTTATTGTTCCGGCGTTCAGCCAGGACTCCTGCAGCACCATTCCGTAATTGCTTCGTAAGGATGCCCGCGTGACCTCCCGGATATCTTTTCCCGAGACGGTGATGCGGCCGCTGTCCACATCGTAAAAGCGCATGAGAAGGTTGATCAGGGTGGTTTTGCCGGAGCCCGTGGGTCCGACGATGGCGATCCGCTGCCCCGGCTTTACGGCCAGGTTGAAATCCCGGATCAGTTCCCGATCCGGGTGATAACGGAAGGATACCTCTTCCACCGTGACAAGTCCGTCGCTTTTCAGTTCCGCCGCATCCTTCCTGTCCGGTATCTGGTCCATCTCGTCGAGAAGCTCGAAAACCCGCGCCGCACAGGCAAGAGCGTTCTGCAGCTCAGTGATGACTCCGGAAATCTCGTTGAACGGTTTGGTATACTGGTTCGCATAATTCAGAAAGATGCTCAACTGGCCGACGGACAGGTTCCCGGCGATGGCAAACAACGAACCGGCAAGCCCGACGCCGGCATACACCATGTTGTTGACAAAACGGGTGGCGGGATTCGTGATGCTGCTGTAAAACACGGATTTCAGAGTGACCTTCCCCAATTTCTCGTTTACGGCATCGAAGGCTTTCTGGCTTCTGGCCTCATATCCGAAGGCCTGAACCACCTTTTGCCCTTCCACCATTTCATTGACGAACGCGGTCTGCTCGCCTCTCACTTTGCTTTGATCCCGGAAGTACCGGTAGCTTCGTCTTGCGATAAATGCGGCGACGACAAGGCTGAGGGGGGTCAGAAGCACGACGACGAGGGTGACGGTAACATTGACATACAGCATAAACCCGATGATCCCGACGAGGGTGAGGACTCCCGTAAACAATTGGGTAAGCAGCATCAGGATACCGTCGGAAAAGGTTTCCACATCGGCGATCATACGGCTCAGCAAATCCCCCGACGCATGGGAATCCAGGTAGGAAAGCGGTAATCGCTGGATTTTTGCCATCAACTGATTGCGCAGATCCCGGGACAGGCAAAACGTGATGCGATTGTTGCTGACACTGAGGATCCATTGGGAAACGGCGGACAAGGTGGCTGTAATTCCGATCCATGTTAGAACGGAAACGATCTCCCCGAAATCGACCTGGCCCGGTCCCAGCATATGGTCGATCGCCTGGCCGGTGAGAATGGGGATATACAGTTGAGTGGCCACGCTGATCCCCGCAAGGAGAATGCTGACGATAACCATACCGCCGTAGGGAGCGATGCATTTCCATATCCTTCCCAGGGTATCCCGTTTTTTCTCTCTGGATGGCTGATCTTCGGCTGAATTTACCGGCATTCCTGTTCTCCGCCCCTTCCGTACTGGCTTTCATAAATTTCCTTATAGACGCCGCAGGTTTCCAGCAGTTCCTCATGAGTGCCCGACCCCGCCAGCGAACCGTTCTCCATGACCAGGATCCGGTCGGCATGCCGAATACTGGAGGCTCTCTGGCTTACGATAAAGACCGTCATGGCATGGGGCAGTTCCCGCAAAGCCCGGCGCAAAGCGGCGTCCGTAGCAAAATCCAACGCGCTGGTGCTGTCGTCCAGGATGAGGATTTCCGGATTTTTGAGCAGGGCGCGGGCAATGGTGAGACGCTGCTTCTGGCCTCCGGAAAGATTTCTTCCGCTCTGCTCCACCGGTGCCTCCAGAACGCCGCTCTTTTCCCGGACGAAATCCTCCGCCTGGGCTGTGCGCAGCGCATGCCACAGTTCTTCTTCCGTGGCATTTTCCTTTCCCCAAAGTAGGTTGGATCGGACAGTCCCATTGAAAAGTGATGCCTTTTGCATCACAATACCGACAAGTCCGCGAAGCTCTTCTTTGGGATAATCCTTTACGGAACGGCCGAAAACTTTCACATTGCCGGAGGTGGAATCATAAAACCTGGCAATCAGATGAACAAGACTGGATTTTCCGCTTCCCGTCCCGCCGATGATCCCGATGACTTCTCCGCGCTTTGCAGTGAAACAGATATCCTTCAGACTTTCTTCCCCCGCTGTGGCATAGGTAAGGGATACATACTCAAAGCATACCGCCTCGTCCGCTTTCTCCCTGTTCTTTGCTTTGGTCTCTTCCGTTTTCCCGGAAGAGGGAAATGCCATGCCGGGTTTCGTTTTCAGTATAGCATGTACCCTTCCGGTGCAAGCGACCGCTTTTGTCATCAGAATGGTCAGGTTTGCGGTTTTTACAAGTTCAATGAGGATTTGTCCCATGTAGCTGACAAGCGCGATGACCTCTCCCTGCAGCAGACTGCCGATGCCGACGTTTACGGCGCCTGTATGCAATACGGCGATGATCGCGAGATTGACGATTGTATAGGTGATCGGATTCATTAAGCCGGAAATGCGGCCGACCTTGCGCTGCAGATTTGCAAGCAGGGAATTTGCCGATTCGAACCGGTCCGTTTCGCTTTGCTCTTTGGTAAAAGCGCGTATCACACGGACTCCGGTCAGATTTTCCCTTGTGATTCCCATGACCTGATCGAGCTTTTCCTGAACTTTACGGTAAAGAGGGATGGTATAGAGCATGATGCCGAAGACGGTAATCGCCAGGATTGGGATCGCCACAACAAATATCATGGCGGCATCCCGGTTGATCCGGAATGCCATGATCATGCTGCCGAATACAATGAAAGGGCTACGCAGCATCAGGCGCAAAAACATGTTGATCCCGTTTTGCACCTGATTGATATCGCTTGTCATCCGGGTGATCAGAGTGCTGGTTCCCAGAGTATCCATTTCCGAAAACCCGAGAGTCTGTATGTGCCGGAAAAGAGAGCTGCGTAAACCGGTGGCATAGCCGACCGCCGCCTTTGCCGCAAAGTATTGCGCGGTAATGCTGCAGATCAGTCCGATCACTCCAAGCAGTACCAATAAGCCGCATTGCCGCAGGATATAACCGGTATCCTGATTTGCAATGCCGATATCGATGACGGAGGCCATGACCACGGGAATCAGCAGATCGAAAGAAGCCTCCAGCATCTTGAACAGGGGAGCCAATATACATTCCTTTATATAACCTTTGAAGTATGAAAGCATTTGATTTAACAAAAATTCCCCTTTCTCATATGACGATACTCCTACTAGTTTACTATAAAACTTTGCATAATGAAATGGGGAATTATTGAGTTTTTCCGATCGGACAATTAATCGACAAGCCCTTTGCTTACCAGGAAATCATGGGCAACAACGCTTGCTTTTTTCCCATCCACATCCACAGCATAGTTCATTTTCGCCATTTCCTCCGTGGTGATGGCATGATCCAGTTTCTCCAGAATCGGTTTGATTTCCGGATATTTGCTGAATAGATCTTTCCGCAACAGATTGATGGCTTCATAAGGCGGGAAAAAGCTCAGATCGTCTTCCAGCGGCACCAACTTCACTTTGACGGTCATAGCGTCGGTGGAATAGGCATCCGTCACGTCGACTTTATCGGAGTCGATAGCCTGGTAACGGATATTTCCCTCCAGCCCCAGAACACTCTTGAAGTGGATACCGAATTGACTTTTCATTTTCGGCAGACAGTCTTCCCGCTGGGAAAAGGCTGTTGTGCAGCCGAAACGCAGTTGCGGCGCCTGCTCGATCAAATCCGAAAGAGCTTTCAGATGGTATGTCTCAGCGGCCTTCGGGCTGGCGCTGATGACATATTCGTTGCTGAAGCCCAGAGGCTCGGAAACCAATACACTTTGTTTCGTATCCATAATTGTTTTTACATCCTGATACACTTTTTCCGTATCGGTTTCCAGGGGCAGTTTGAGCAGCACTGCGGACACGACGCCGGTATAATCGGTAAACATATCGATATCGCCGCGCTTCAGGGCTGCAAATGCAAGCGGCGTACCATTGAGGTTAAACCGTTCCTCCACTTGGATGTCGGTATTGCTTTCAATCAGGTCCTTGTACATGTATCCCAGAATAATCGGCTCCGTGAAATTTTCACTGCCCACGACAATCGTACGTTCTTCCCTTTGCACAACGGCGGAAATGGCGGAAGAAACCGGAATGGCCAGCATAAGAGCGCAAAGTCCAAAAGCAACAAGCCTTTTCGTCAAAATTTTTTTTGGGGTTTGCTGTATTATCTGTGCCGGTGGTTTCAGCCCTTCGGGCGTAACGACTTCTTCCAGCTTTGCCAGGATATAATCGACAAGCAAGGCCAGCAGGGAAGCGGGGATGGCGCCCAATAATACCAGATTGGGATCATTGGCGTTCAACCCCAGGTTGATGAACCAACCCAGCCCACCCGCTCCGGCAAAAGCAGCAATCGTGACGGTGCCCACGGCGGTGACAGCGGAGATCCGGATACCGGCCATGATAAAGGGAGCCGCCATGGGAAGCTGGATCTGAAACAGCCGTTGCATGGGGGAAAGTCCGATGCCGTCGGCCACTTCAATTTTACCGGGATCGATACTGGTGATTCCGGTGTAAGTGTTTTTGATGATAGGGAGCAATGAATATAAAACCACCATGATAATCGCCGGCTTTTGCCCGATCCCCACGAAGGGGACCATAAAAGCAAGCAAGGCAATACTGGGAATGGATTGAAGCAGATTGGCTATACCGATAACAATAACGGCCAGCGGCTTATTTTTGGTGATGAGAAGCGCCAGCGGGATCCCGATGACCAGGGAGATAAAGACGGCCATGGTGGTCATGTCCAAATGTTCGATAAAAAGATTCAGCAATTCTTCTTTTCGTTCAAGAAACATGGAGAAAAATGTACTCATATAATCCCACTCCTTGTATTGGATACGTCCGAAGTTTCATATTGTTTGCTAAGCGAAGACAAGAGAATGCTTTTTGTAAGGTAGCCTACCAATTGTTTTTCGTGGCTGATCACAGGGATGATGCCTGAAACATTGTAGTCGATGGTATTGATAATTTTTTTCAAGCTGGTATCTTCATACACGGAAATATAATCGGTAGAAATGAAATCTTCCAGAGAAGAGGTATAGTCTTGAAAATTCTGCAGATCGCTTAGCCAAACGATCCCGTCGATCCCCTGTTTATCCGTAACCAGCAGGCTATCGACAGCGTAATGGTTCATTACCTGCAATGCCTGCAACACGGTTCGGTCCTTCGAGATGCGGTACGGGTCTGTTTTCATGATATCCCGCGCTTCGATGAATTCCGGATTGCTCCACAACTTGTTGGGGCCGACAAAACTCCCCACATCGTTGTTGGCGGGATGCTTCAGTATATTTTCCGGGGTGTCGCATTGGGCGATGTGACCGCTTTGTATGATGCAAATGCGGTCTGCCAGCAGGATGGCTTCGTCCATATCGTGCGTAACAAAGAGAATGGTCTTTTTATAACGTTTCTGCAGCTGAACAATGTTGTCCTGAAGCTCGGCGCGTACAACGGGATCCAAAGCGGAAAAAGGTTCATCCATTAAAATAAGAGCAGGATCGGCCGCAAACGCGCGTGCTACTCCTACTCTGTGCTGTTGACCGCCGGACAGTTGACTGGGATATAAATCCCGGTAACTTGGATCCAGATCCACCATTTCCAGCAATTCGCTTATGCGGATCGCCTGCTGCTTTTTTGGCATACCCAATGATTTTAATATAATGCTGATATTTTCGGCAACCGTCAAATGGGGGAACAAGCCGCCGTCCTGAACCACATAACCTATTTTCCGGCGCATTTCCGTATCGTTCATTTTGGTGACGGAAGTGCCGTCCAACAGGATATCACCCTGGTCGATGGGATTGAGCTTATTGATCATTTTCAAAAGCGTTGTCTTCCCACACCCGCTGGCGCCGATCAAGACCATGAACTCGCCGGAATTGACAGTCAGATTAATATTCTGCAGCACAGGTTTGTTTTTATAAGACTTATACACATTCACAAACTGAATCATATAAAACATCTCCTCTTGCTGACAACTTTGGTATGTTATAACCACTTTAGCAATAAACAAGGTTATCTTTTATCTTCCTATATAAACTACACCTGTTTGCACAATAAATCAAGTTATAAATACCATTTTTTCTATAAGAAAAGCATAACTCTGAAACTCTGTTTATGCCATACTTATCGTATAAAGATTTTCTCCGCAGTATTAAGATTGTATAAGAATTGCCATACATAAGCTGCGGTAGGACTATTTCAAATATCAAATAATTTTGCAGCTGTTGATTGGCTTGTACAGAGTCATTGACAGAATATCCCCCCTATGCCATAATACTATTGATAATAATATGTGTGGATATACTTATGAGGAGGCTGGATTTCTATGGAGTTACGAAAAGATTTTACCTATTCCCTCGTGGTACCTACGAGTATGGGCGTCCGTATCACGCCTGCCAACGGGCAGCCGGTCCACTGCAGCAACACTTTTACCATGCAGGCGACCAGTGCTGAGACCAATGTGGCCAGCATTTCTTCTTATCTGGGACTTCCCGTAAAGGTTTTGACGACCTTTGTAAAAGACAGCCCGATTGCTGTCTTTATCAAGAACGACCTTGCAGGCAGACATATGGCCTATGAAGGCGTTGATGTCCCCCAGGGCGGACCATGGGGGTATCGGCACCAGTTCAATATTGCGGACAGCGGCTACGGGTCCCGCGGCCCCAGAGTCCACAACGACCGTGCCGGTGAAGTCGGATTAACGCTGAACAGTAAAGATTTTGACCTGGATCGCCTGTTTGGCAGGGAAGGCGTTCAGATCCTGCACCTGTCCGGCCTAATAGCCGCCCTTTCTCACGAGACCAGTATTTTCTGCCTGGAGCTTGCCAGAGTTGCAAAGAAATACGGTACCAGGATCTCCTTTGACCTGAATTACCGTGCATCCTTCTGGAAGAACAGGGAAAAAGAGCTGAGAGAGATCTTTACGGAGATCGCAAGTCTTTCCGATATCCTCGTGGGCAATGAGGAGGACTTCCAACTGTGCTTCGGAATAGAAGGCCCGGAGGCGGGCGGCAAGAATATCGCCAAGATCGACAGCTTCAAGGCGATGATCGGCAACGTAAAGAAGAAATTCCCCAATGCTTCGGTATTCGCCACTACGCTGCGCCAGGTGATCAGCGCCAACAGCCATATGTGGGGAGCTATCATGCTGGAGGGAGAGAACTGGCATGTTGCAGAGTCCCGTGAAATCACTGTTCTTGACCGCATCGGGGGCGGAGACGGTTTTGTGGGCGGCGTGCTTTATGCGATCCTGAGGGGCTGGGAGCCGGAAAAATGGATCCGGTTCGGATGGGCTACCGGTGCCATGGCCGCCACATTCCTGACGGATTATGCACAGCCTGCGGATGAAGAGCAGGTATGGAGCATCTGGGAAGGGAACGCAAGAGTAAAAAGATGAGAGAGAAACCGGATTTTTCCGTAAAACCGCATGAATTGAGCAGTATCAAAAAGGTGATCGGGATCATCAGCGGAAAGGGCGGAGTAGGGAAGTCACTGGTTACCTCCCTGCTGGCGGTTGCCATGAACCGGATGGGATATCACTCCGCCATCCTGGATGCGGATGTTACCGGGCCATCCATCCCCAAAGCTTTCGGCATCAGGGAAAAGGCAACCGCCGGCAGCGGGGGATTGTTCCCTGTGAAAAGCAAGACCGGCATCGATATCATGTCTGTTAATCTGCTTTTGCCGAATGATACGGATCCCGTAATCTGGAGGGGACCGATTATCGGCAATACCGTCAAGCAGTTCTGGACGGATGTGATCTGGAAGGATGTGGATTTCCTGTTCATCGATATGCCGCCGGGTACCGGTGACGTTCCGCTTACGGTATTCCAGTCCCTTGCGATGGATGGGATCCTCATCGTGACTTCTCCGCAGGAACTGGTTTCCATGATTGTATCCAAAGCAATCAAAATGGCGGAAATGATGAATATTCCGATCCTGGGGCTCGTTGAAAACATGTCTTATTTCAGATGCCCGGACAATGGGAAGGATTATAAGATATTCGGTGAAAGCCATATCGATGAAACAGCAAAGGAACATAATCTGCAGGTACTGGCCAAGCTGCCTGTTGACCCGGAAATATCGTCGGCTTGCGACAAAGGATTAATTGAACGGTTGGAGGGGCAATGGCTGCAGCCGGTTGCGGACCGGTTAACAAAATTATGATTCTATTGCAAAAAGTCGCAGTCGCATAGCTGCAAGACAACGGATTACACCTCAGCCTTCCTTGCCTGGATCAGCTGTAAACGATAACAAAAACATCCTCTCCGTTCATCATTGGAGAGGATGTTTTGTTATACTGCCGATAGAATGGTATTTGATTGCTGTTCAGGTTTCCGACTTGTTGGGAAGCGGATATTTGTATATCTCGCCCTGATAGTTCTCCATAACGATCTCACGGTCATCCTTGCTGATTACATAGTTGTAGTTGATTGGGATCTTTCCGCCGCCATGGGGTGCATCGATCACATATTTTGGGACCGCAAATCCGGAAATGTTGCCGGTCAGTTGATGCATGATTTCAATTCCGGTATCCACATCGGTCCGGAAGTGGGATATTCCCCTGGACAGGTCACATTGGTAAAGATAATATGGGCGAACTCGCATATGAACCAGCTTTAGCAGGAGCTCCTTCATAACATCCGCATTATCGTTGATCCCCCGCAGCAATACACTCTGATTTCCAAGGGGAATGCCGGCATCCACAATTGCGGTGCAGGCCTTTTCGGCATCGGGCGTGATCTCATTGGGATGGTTGAAATGCGTATTGATCCAGACAGGCTGGTACTTTTTCAGCATAGCGAGGAGCTCTTCGGTGATCCGCATGGGTAAAACGACTGGAACCCGTGTCCCGATCCGGACAATATCAACATGGGGGATGGAGCGGAGCCCGGAAATAATGAGCTCCAGCCTTTCCGTATCCATTACAAGAGGATCGCCTCCGGAAATGAGGACATCCCGGATTTCTTCATGGGACCGGATATAGTCCAGCGCCGTTTTCAATTCGCTTTTCGTGATGATCCTGTCTTCTTCTCCGACGACTCTGCGCCGGGTACAATGACGGCAATACATGGAACATACATAGGTCACCAGGAGCAGCACCCGGTCGGGATAGCGGTGGACAATATGAGACCCCGGACTGCTGCCGACTTCGTTGAGCGGATCGGAAAGATCATCGCCGCAGTAATAGGTTTCCCGGATAGACGGAACCGACTGCAGGCGAATAGGGTCGTTCTTATCCTCCGGCTTGATCAAAGAAGCATAATAGGGTGTGATTGCCATACGAAATTGTTCCAGACATTTGGTAATATCGGATTTTTCCTGTTCGGACAAATCAATCACCCCGGACAGCTTTTCCGCATTGGTGATTCGGTGGGCAACCTGCCATTTCCAGTTATACCAGGATTGTGCCGGAACAGAATTCTGCAGCTTCATAGCGCGATTTCACCTCGGTTTTCGGCGTTCACCCTTTCCAGGGCGGCTTCCAAAATTCCGTTGATCAGGTCGGTATAGCCGACGCCGCAGAATTCGGCAAGCATCGGATAGTCGCTGTATCCGGGAGCCAGACCGGGCAGAGGATTGATTTCAATGAAGTAAATCCTGCCATCGGCAGCCATCCGGAAATCAATGCGCGCAAGGTCCATACAACCAAGGATATTGTAAATCTTTCTTGACATCTCCGTCATTTCCGTCTCCTGCTCCTTTGTCAGGGCGGCAGGACATTGATAATCCACATATTCGGTAAAGCTCTGTTTCAGTTTATAATTGTAGACATGGTAGTTTTCCTGAGTAAATTTCTTGTATACGATCTCCATTGGCGGGAATATTTTCATATTCCTGCCGTTTCCAAGGATACCGACCGTAAACTCCCGCCCTTCGATATACTCTTCCGCCAGCATATCCTGACGATACAGGCCAATATTCCTTTTGACCAGTTCGCAAAGC
>ENA-UOOK01006515-UOOK01006515.1-fermentation-metagenome-genome-assembly--contig:-NODE-6515-length-11118-cov-3.446082_pt1 | contig 11118 bp, 7 predicted proteins | sample MGYA00245777_ERZ724023 | MGnify/ENA primary metagenome ERZ724023 (study PRJEB28704, sample SAMN03018312) | fermentation metagenome | biome: anthropogenic terrestrial biome; feature: soil; material... | reverse complement strand
TGTAGACGGAGGGTTTAGTATTTTTAGCGGGGTATAGTAACAGTTGTTTAAAAAAATAACACAAAATGAAATATTTTCTTTGGATACTTTTTTCTCTAGCATTTTTTGCGTCGTTTGCTCAAAAGTTGGTTGGTTTTTCATTGAAAACGGATAAAGATTATTTGGATGTTCCGGTCTCATTTCCCTTGCAGCATACCGGCTATAATGAGGATAGTATTCATTTGGAGTTATATGAAGTCGTGAATTCGGAAGAAAAGTTAGTGTCAAGTCAGCTTGAAACCGGACACACTGCACGTCTTTGGTTTATACTGGAAGGGTTCACTCCTAAAAATTCAACAAGAAAGTTTGTCATAAAGCAGAGTACTGGAAGTTTTCCTGGAAAATCGGATAGTGGTCTGGATATGAGAAGGTCAGATGGTAGCTTGACCTTGTATGCCAACGAAAAGCCAGTGTTAAGCTATCGTTTCGCTCCTATGTATTCGCCAGCAGGAGTGAATCCTTTGTTTGACAGGTCCGGGTTCATACATCCCTTGTGGTCACCGCAAGGAGAAGTACTGTCTCGTGTGCAACCTCCCGACCATTATCACCACTATGGTATTTGGGGGCCTTGGACTTTAACACATGTCGGTGAAAGAAAGGTTGATTTCTGGAATCTTGGCGTAGGAGAGGGAACCGTAAAGTTTGCCGGATTTTTATCGGAAATATCCGGTGAAATATTTACCGGTTTTAAAGTACTTCAGCAACACGTTGACTATGGAGGGAAAGGTCCTGACCAGATCGCGATTAACGAAGTGTTGGATGTTAGGATATGGAATAACAGCAAAGGAGTATGGATAATTGATTATACCTCCTCGCTGAATACTCCGTTAGAAGGAGGAATTTTGCTTGATGCTTACCGTTATGGAGGTGGCATCGGTTTCAGGGCAACGGAAAAATGGAAAAAAGAAAACTGTACGGTGTTGACATCGGAAGGGAGAAGCCGGATTGATGCCGATGGCAGCAATGCCCGATGGTGTATTGTGGAAGGTGAGTCCGGAACCCGGAAAGGCAGATCGGGAATTTTATTTTTGAGCCACCCTTCCAATCGCGCGCATCCGGAGCCGATGCGCGTCTGGCCCCTGGATGGAAACGGTGGACGCGGCGATATGTTTTTCGAGTTCACGCCCATCCGTCATAAATCGTGGGAGTTAAAAAGTGGGAACGAATATGCTTTGAAGTACAGGATGATCGTGTTCGATGGCAACATCGATACAAGAACAGCGGAGATATACTGGAACAGCTTTTCAGGAATGCCGGAAATTGAAGTTGAATCAATAAAATAATAAAAACAATGAGAAAAATTATACTTTTTGTTGTGTTAATAGCTTCTTTTCATTCCGTAACTTTCTCTCAGTCTAAAGTAACGGCAGAAAAAGTAGGCGATAAAATCGAAATCCGAATAAGTGGAAACCTTTTTACGAGTTATATCCTCTCAGAATTTGAAAAATATCCGTTTTTTTATCCGAGTTTTGACTGTCAGCTTGTAAGAACCGCTGCTGAAGTCGCTCAGGACCAGGTTGAAGCAGTATGAGAGCGGCGCCGGACTGAAAGCAATGACGTTCCTATTGACAGGCCCTTCCAGTATGAAGAGCAAGTTGTCGTCCGGCTGTACGGAGAATTTTTTGGTGCACAGCTTCCTGTCTTCCGTGAATCTTTCTCCCGGCTGGATGCCAAGATCGAGCTGGGAATGGATTTCTTCATCGGACGCTTCTTTTTCGTAGGCGCCGGCGGGATTTTCGGAACCCTCTTCGTCGCTTTCGGGCTCCGCCGCATCTGCGGCAAGGGGAGCGCCGCCGGAATCTGCCGGGGCGGATCCTTCGGAAGAAGGAGCGGCAAGGGGAGAGCCGGCAACCGGCGCCGGATCGTTATCGAAGGACCTTTCCGGCGCCGGAGCGGAAGCGCTTTGGCCCGAAGCGGGCGGAGGTACGGCCGCCGCATCGTTCGCGGAAATGGCGGTTTCCGCCGCGGATGCTTTTTCATGCCGGAGCGGCGCGGGCATGGCGCTGCCGTCGAGAGCAAGGACGGATAAATACAAGATCGGGCCGGAAAGAAACAGGAGCCGAAAATAAGAAGCCTGCTTTATTTTCATTTTTTATTTCGGTTAGATATTTAAGGGCGGCCAGATATGCCGTCCGGTCTATCCGGTCCATTGCCATGCGTATCTGGAAATATTATACGTTATTTGGCTGGATATATCAAATGTTATTCCGAACCTTCTTTTGTCATTTTTACCGCTCCCGTATTGTCATTTCGCCCCCCGGATCAAGTCCGGGGCTTATCTCTGGGAGAAATCTGGAAACAAAATCCATAGATTTCTCGCTTTGCTCGAAATGACAGGGCTGGGATTGTCCAGATTGCGTCCCGGTTTTCTAGATTTCTCAGGCGAGTACGCCTTTCGAAACGACAAGATACATGGCACAGCAAAGCTGCGGACATTAAAGACATTTAGAGAGAAAAAAATCCGGCTTTTCAGCCGGTCTTTTATCTTATAAGAAAAAACTATATTCCCATCTCCGCAGCCAATTCCTCTTCCTCAACCTCCTCGTCGCCATCCTGCCCTTTCGGCTGCTCGTCCTCTTCCAGCCACTTGCGGAATCTCTTGGAAATAATATCCTGCACTGTCCCGTTCTGAAGCGCCACTCCCAGGACTTTTGCGGCCAAGGCAAGCCTCTTGTCTCCGATCTTGGTGCTTAAGCCCACAAGCAATATTCCAGCCTCTCTCAGATATACCTTATCCTGTTCGGGATCATCCAGGACCACCCGGAGTATCTCTTTCGCCCTTTGCTCGGCGCTCTTGTCTCCTTCTCCCGATTCTGCAGCCGCCGACATCGCCTTGGCAAATTTACCGCCGCCTTCTCCTTCGCCAGCCATGCCGGCCTTCAGAGCTTCTTCTATATAGGGAGTCATAAGCACGATAGCTGCCATCGTCTTCTGGTCTATCCATCCTTCTTCTTCCAATTTCTTGCGCAATTCATCGTTCCCGAGCGCCTCTATTACGGCTTCCCGGACCACGTTGGCGGCCGCATCTTTTATGGTATCGATATCTATCCCCAGCTTTTCGCAGAAATTCACAGCGACAGCCTCCAACTTTTCCCCGTTATTCTCGACGAACTCCTGCGCCATTTCAAGTTCCTCTTCCGTCATTTCGCCTTCCGCCCGCCTCTCCTGATAATAAGCATCTTCGGCTTCCTCGGCTTCCGCATCCGCTTCTTCGGCAGCCTTTCTCATCTCTCCGGTCTCGGCTTCCGTACCGCCCTTTGCTTCGACCTCCTCTACCTGTTCTCCGCCTTCTCTCTTGAAATCTTCCACGGCGCTTTCCACCCGAGCGCCTTCATCTTCCGGATTTTCCGGACTGAAGCCCCTTTCCTTCGCATTATCGATGCTATTCTCCTTGTTTTCCATATTGCTTTATGAATGATTGATTGTTTATGCTCCCGCTAAGCACTATCTATCACCCTCCTGCGGCTCCATCTTTTGCCGGATTTCGTCCATTTTCCTTTGGTCTATCCTCGCGAGGATGTCCATAAACACGCCGTTTCGCCTTTCGGATAGTTCCTTTAATCTTGTCTTGAATTTCCCGAACGCCCCCCGCCCGGGAAACCCCTCTCTTGTGTCGTCATTTTGTCCCATTTTGATGCCTTAATCTCTAAAAAGATAAACACCTGCTGTCTTTCTTTAATTATAGGATTTATGCGCTTTTTGGCAAATGATTTCGGACCATAGAGGCAAGACGATATTTTATCCCTATCGCAGACTGCCGGCTGGGATCCGTTTCCAGCCGGCCTAAAAACCTCACCATCCTACTGCCAATAGCCGCCGCGACAAGTAAGAGGGCGCGCCCAGCGATAAGCCTTGCCTATGGAACCTTCGTCCGCAAGAGTGCAATATTTGCATTTATCTACGATATCGTCCGAATATTTGGCAAGCATCACCCGGTCAGTCCAGGCCTGATCGCAATCGCCATGGGCGATGCCATACAGGCCGCCCCCTCCCGGAGTACAATTGCTCCGATAATTCCCGTTCAGATCGTAATAAAGAGAGTTGAATTCGTTTCCGCCCACCACCGTCCCCAGCGGCACCCAATAGACCCAATGCTCATCGCTCGCAAATTCCTCTTGGTTGGTAATAAGCAGAGCGCAGGGATAAATGCGGCGATCGGTAAAAAGATACTTCTTCTCCCTGCCGGTTTTCTGGTCCGTCTCGAAGGTGATATCGAAATCCCCCCAGGTCGGATCATTGGTCGGATGCATTTCCCGAAGCTCATCCGAGTGGATGGCTGTATCGGAGGTAAGGGTATATTCGGGAACCGTTATCGTATGCCCCTCGGTAGCGCCGGGAAGAGGAGTGGCGGAACTGTCAGTCTCGGGAGAGCCTGAGTTCTTCGAAGAGTCGATGCTCCCGTCATCCTTGTCATATCCATGCCGCGCGTTGATCTTTACCGAAAGGAACTTGTATCCGCACCGGCCCTTCATCTCGCATTGTTCACTGCATCCGCCGCCCGCATCTACCGTGCTCTGCTCCAGGACGACCTCGCGGTTTCCCACCGCGCAGATGCACTTCCCGTGATAATTCGGATCATTAACGCCGGAAGGGGAACCGGCAGCAATGCAGGAAACCTGCCTTTCCATCGCGCCCACCAGCTGCTCCTCGGTATAGGCCGGCTCCAGCTTTCCTTCCGATATCATCCGCACCAGCTCATCGGCGTCCTCGTGCCGTTCTGCGTTGTCCTCGATCAGCACCGTGACTCCTTCTTTATTGGTATAAAGATAACTGCCGTCTTCCTGTTTGGCAAAAGTACCGTACTCGTTCACTATCCAGCTCTGGCTTGTTCCGATATTATTTTCTTTGCCCGCTTCCAGCGCCGCGCCCGGCTGTCGGAGGTAGAGGACGTCCGGATTGATAGTGCCCACGATCACATAAGAAAGGAGCGCGAGAAGAAGGCCGAACAGGGCGTCCTTGATAGTTTCTTTGGCGCTCTGCACCGCGCCGCCGGAACCGGCTGCCGTTATATACTTCATGCCTCCGATGATCAGCATCACTACCGCCACGATGCCGACGATGCTCAATAGGAAATTATATATCCCCAAGAGATAACTGGAAATATCCACCTCTCCGTCTTCGACTCCCGGAATCTGCACCAGAGGCTCGTAGCCTGCGGCCAGGACGGGAGAACCCTCGACGCCAAAAACCCAAAATAAGGACAATGCCACGAAAGCCATAAGAGATTTTCTTCTCATTTTTGATATGCTTAAAGTTTATTTCCGATCCGATAATGACTTCACTGAGGAACCGGGGACGGCTCCATCACTGCCTTCATTATATGGCCTCATATGCCGCTTAACGTCCTTTGCACGTCCCTCTGCACATAGTCGATCTGATCACTGATTCCCGCTAGTTCCCGCTCCGCTTTCTTGATTGCCTTGATATAATCCCAATGGTTCCAGGCGTTCATGACAAGGAAGAGGGGAAGAAAGCCGAAAAAGGGCGTTCCGTCTATGAACAGGAAGATAAGCGTTTTCATGAAAACGCTTATCTTCCTGTTCATAGACGGAACGCCCTTTTTCGGCTTTCTTCCCCTCTTCCTTGTCATGAACGCCTGGAACCATTGGGATTATATCAAGGCAATCAAGAAAGCGGAGCGGGAACTAGCGGGAATCAGTGATCAGATCGACTATGTGCAGAGGGACGTGCAAAGGACGTTAAGCGGCATATGAGGCCATATAATGAAGGCAGTGATGGAGCCGTCCCCGGTTCCTCAGTGAAGTCATTATCGGATCGGAAATAAACTTTAAGCATATCAAAAATGAGAAGAAAATCTCTTATGGCTTTCGTGGCATTGTCCTTATTTTGGGTTTTTGGCGTCGAGGGTTCTCCCGTCCTGGCCGCAGGCTACGAGCCTCTGGTGCAGATTCCGGGAGTCGAAGACGGAGAGGTGGATATTTCCAGTTATCTCTTGGGGATATATAATTTCCTATTGAGCATCGTCGGCATCGTGGCGGTAGTGATGCTGATCATCGGAGGCATGAAGTATATAACGGCAGCCGGTTCCGGCGGCGCGGTGCAGAGCGCCAAAGAAACTATCAAGGACGCCCTGTTCGGCCTTCTTCTCGCGCTCCTTTCTTATGTGATCGTGGGCACTATCAATCCGGACGTCCTCTACCTCCGACAGCCGGGCGCGGCGCTGGAAGCGGGCAAAGAAAATAATATCGGAACAAGCCAGAGCTGGATAGTGAACGAGTACGGTACTTTTGCCAAACAGGAAGACGGCAGTTATCTTTATACCAATAAAGAAGGAGTCACGGTGCTGATCGAGGACAACGCAGAACGGCACGAGGACGCCGATGAGCTGGTGCGGATGATATCGGAAGGAAAGCTGGAGCCGGCCTATACCGAGGAGCAGCTGGTGGGCGCGATGGAAAGGCAGGTTTCCTGCATTGCTGCCGGTTCCCCTTCCGGCGTTAATGATCCGAATTATCACGGGAAGTGCATCTGCGCGGTGGGAAACCGCGAGGTCGTCCTGGAGCAGAGCACGGTAGATGCGGGCGGCGGATGCAGTGAACAATGCGAGATGAAGGGCCGGTGCGGATACAAGTTCCTTTCGGTAAAGATCAACGCGCGGCATGGATATGACAAGGATGACGGGAGCATCGACTCTTCGAAGAACTCAGGCTCTCCCGAGACTGACAGTTCCGCCACTCCTCTTCCCGGCGCTACCGAGGGGCATACGATAACGGTTCCCGAATATACCCTTACCTCCGATACAGCCATCCACTCGGATGAGCTTCGGGAAATGCATCCGACCAATGATCCGACCTGGGGGGATTTCGATATCACCTTCGAGACGGACCAGAAAACCGGCAGGGAGAAGAAGTATCTTTTTACCGATCGCCGCATTTATCCCTGCGCTCTGCTTATTACCAACCAAGAGGAATTTGCGAGCGATGAGCATTGGGTCTATTGGGTGCCGCTGGGGACGGTGGTGGGCGGAAACGAATTCAACTCTCTTTATTACGATCTGAACGGGAATTATCGGAGCAATTGTACTCCGGGAGGGGGCGGCCTGTATGGCATCGCCCATGGCGATTGCGATCAGGCCTGGACTGACCGGGTGATGCTTGCCAAATATTCGGACGATATCGTAGATAAATGCAAATATTGCACTCTTGCGGACGAAGGTTCCATAGGCAAGGCTTATCGCTGGGCGCGCCCTCTTACTTGTCGCGGCGGCTATTGGCAGTAGGATGGTGAGGTTTTTAGGCCGGCTGGAAACGGATCCCAGCCGGCAGTCTGCGATAGGGATAAAATATCGTCTTGCCTCTATGGTCCGAAATCATTTGCCAAAAAGCGCATAAATCCTATAATTAAAGAAAGACAGCAGGTGTTTATCTTTTTAGAGATTAAGGCATCAAAATGGGACAAAATGACGACACAAGAGAGGGGTTTCCCGGGCGGGGGGCGTTCGGGAAATTCAAGACAAGATTAAAGGAACTATCCGAAAGGCGAAACGGCGTGTTTATGGACATCCTCGCGAGGATAGACCAAAGGAAAATGGACGAAATCCGGCAAAAGATGGAGCCGCAGGAGGGTGATAGATAGTGCTTAGCGGGAGCATAAACAATCAATCATTCATAAAGCAATATGGAAAACAAGGAGAATAGCATCGATAATGCGAAGGAAAGGGGCTTCAGTCCGGAAAATCCGGAAGATGAAGGCGCTCGGGTGGAAAGCGCCGTGGAAGATTTCAAGAGAGAAGGCGGAGAACAGGTAGAGGAGGTCGAAGCAAAGGGCGGTACGGAAGCCGAGACCGGAGAGATGAGAAAGGCTGCCGAAGAAGCGGATGCGGAAGCCGAGGAAGCCGAAGATGCTTATTATCAGGAGAGGCGGGCGGAAGGCGAAATGACGGAAGAGGAACTTGAAATGGCGCAGGAGTTCGTCGAGAATAACGGGGAAAAGTTGGAGGCTGTCGCTGTGAATTTCTGCGAAAAGCTGGGGATAGATATCGATACCATAAAAGATGCGGCCGCCAACGTGGTCCGGGAAGCCGTAATAGAGGCGCTCGGGAACGATGAATTGCGCAAGAAATTGGAAGAAGAAGGATGGATAGACCAGAAGACGATGGCAGCTATCGTGCTTATGACTCCCTATATAGAAGAAGCTCTGAAGGCCGGCATGGCTGGCGAAGGAGAAGGCGGCGGTAAATTTGCCAAGGCGATGTCGGCGGCTGCAGAATCGGGAGAAGGAGACAAGAGCGCCGAGCAAAGGGCGAAAGAGATACTCCGGGTGGTCCTGGATGATCCCGAACAGGATAAGGTATATCTGAGAGAGGCTGGAATATTGCTTGTGGGCTTAAGCACCAAGATCGGAGACAAGAGGCTTGCCTTGGCCGCAAAAGTCCTGGGAGTGGCGCTTCAGAACGGGACAGTGCAGGATATTATTTCCAAGAGATTCCGCAAGTGGCTGGAAGAGGACGAGCAGCCGAAAGGGCAGGATGGCGACGAGGAGGTTGAGGAAGAGGAATTGGCTGCGGAGATGGGAATATAGTTTTTTCTTATAAGATAAAAGACCGGCTGAAAAGCCGGATTTTTTTCTCTCTAAATGTCTTTAATGTCCGCAGCTTTGCTGTGCCATGTATCTTGTCGTTTCGAAAGGCGTACTCGCCTGAGAAATCTAGAAAACCGGGACGCAATCTGGACAATCCCAGCCCTGTCATTTCGAGCAAAGCGAGAAATCTATGGATTTTGTTTCCAGATTTCTCCCAGAGATAAGCCCCGGACTTGATCCGGGGGGCGAAATGACAATACGGGAGCGGTAAAAATGACAAAAGAAGGTTCGGAATAACATTTGATATATCCAGCCAAATAACGTATAATATTTCCAGATACGCATGGCAATGGACCGGATAGACCGGACGGCATATCTGGCCGCCCTTAAATATCTAACCGAAATAAAAAATGAAAATAAAGCAGGCTTCTTATTTTCGGCTCCTGTTTCTTTCCGGCCCGATCTTGTATTTATCCGTCCTTGCTCTCGACGGCAGCGCCATGCCCGCGCCGCTCCGGCATGAAAAAGCATCCGCGGCGGAAACCGCCATTTCCGCGAACGATGCGGCGGCCGTACCTCCGCCCGCTTCGGGCCAAAGCGCTTCCGCTCCGGCGCCGGAAAGGTCCTTCGATAACGATCCGGCGCCGGTTGCCGGCTCTCCCCTTGCCGCTCCTTCTTCCGAAGGATCCGCCCCGGCAGATTCCGGCGGCGCTCCCCTTGCCGCAGATGCGGCGGAGCCCGAAAGCGACGAAGAGGGTTCCGAAAATCCCGCCGGCGCCTACGAAAAAGAAGCGTCCGATGAAGAAATCCATTCCCAGCTCGATCTTGGCATCCAGCCGGGAGAAAGATTCACGGAAGACAGGAAGCTGTGCACCAAAAAATTCTCCGTACAGCCGGACGACAACTTGCTCTTCATACTGGAAGGGCCTGTCAATAGGAACGTCATTGCTTTCAGTCCGGCGCCGCTCTCATACTGCTTCAACCTGGTCCTGAGCGACTTCAGCAGCGGTTCTTACAAGCTGACAGTCAAAACTCGGATAAAAAAACGGATATTTTTCAAATTCTGAGAGGATATAACTCGTAAAAAGGTTTCCACTTATTCGGATTTCGATTTTATCGCCTACTTTTTCTGCCGTTACTTTAGACTGAGAGAAAGTTACGGAATGAAAAGAAGCTATTAACACAACAAAAAGTATAATTTTTCTCATTGTTTTTATTATTTTATTGATTCAACTTCAATTTCCGGCATTCCTGAAAAGCTGTTCCAGTATATCTCCGCTGTTCTTGTATCGATGTTGCCATCGAACACGATCATCCTGTACTTCAAAGCATATTCGTTCCCACTTTTTAACTCCCACGATTTATGACGGATGGGCGTGAACTCGAAAAACATATCGCCGCGTCCACCGTTTCCATCCAGGGGCCAGACGCGCATCGGCTCCGGATGCGCGCGATTGGAAGGGTGGCTCAAAAATAAAATTCCCGATCTGCCTTTCCGGGTTCCGGACTCACCTTCCACAATACACCATCGGGCATTGCTGCCATCGGCATCAATCCGGCTTCTCCCTTCCGATGTCAACACCGTACAGTTTTCTTTTTTCCATTTTTCCGTTGCCCTGAAACCGATGCCACCTCCATAACGGTAAGCATCAAGCAAAATTCCTCCTTCTAACGGAGTATTCAGCGAGGAGGTATAATCAATTATCCATACTCCTTTGCTGTTATTCCATATCCTAACATCCAACACTTCGTTAATCGCGATCTGGTCAGGACCTTTCCCTCCATAGTCAACGTGTTGCTGAAGTACTTTAAAACCGGTAAATATTTCACCGGATATTTCCGATAAAAATCCGGCAAACTTTACGGTTCCCTCTCCTACGCCAAGATTCCAGAAATCAACCTTTCTTTCACCGACATGTGTTAAAGTCCAAGGCCCCCAAATACCATAGTGGTGATAATGGTCGGGAGGTTGCACACGAGACAGTACTTCTCCTTGCGGTGACCACAAGGGATGTATGAACCCGGACCTGTCAAACAAAGGATTCACTCCTGCTGGCGAATACATAGGAGCGAAACGATAGCTTAACACTGGCTTTTCGTTGGCATACAAGGTCAAGCTACCATCTGACCTTCTCATATCCAGACCACTATCCGATTTTCCAGGAAAACTTCCAGTACTCTGCTTTATGACAAACTTTCTTGTTGAATTTTTAGGAGTGAACCCTTCCAGTATAAACCAAAGACGTGCAGTGTGTCCGGTTTCAAGCTGACTTGACACTAACTTTTCTTCCGAATTCACGACTTCATATAACTCCAAATGAATACTATCCTCATTATAGCCGGTATGCTGCAAGGGAAATGAGACCGGAACATCCAAATAATCTTTATCCGTTTTCAATGAAAAACCAACCAACTTTTGAGCAAACGACGCAAAAAATGCTAGAGAAAAAAGTATCCAAAGAAAATATTTCATTTTGTGTTATTTTTTTAAACAACTGTTACTATACCCCGCTAAAAATACTAAACCCTCCGTCTACA
>ENA-UOOK01006514-UOOK01006514.1-fermentation-metagenome-genome-assembly--contig:-NODE-6514-length-11118-cov-27.053060_pt1 | contig 11118 bp, 9 predicted proteins | sample MGYA00245777_ERZ724023 | MGnify/ENA primary metagenome ERZ724023 (study PRJEB28704, sample SAMN03018312) | fermentation metagenome | biome: anthropogenic terrestrial biome; feature: soil; material... | reverse complement strand
TTATATATTAACAACTTATAACGACCAATCAAAAATTTATTTGGCCACTAGTGATAAAATATCTTTCTCCCAACTAAAAGTATCAAAATTTCATATTCTTGACCCAAAATGATATCTTCATTAAAGCGTAGTCGTAGTCTATAAATTAATAATAATATTAATATGAATTTATGCCAATTACATCCAATAAGTTAATTGCAAAAAATACTACATTTCTTTATGTTCGAATGCTTTTTATTATGGCAGTTAGCTTATATACTTCCCGTGTCGTACTTAAAGTTTTAGGAGTTGAAGACTTTGGTATTTACAATGTAGTTGGCGGAGTTGTTACAGTATTCAATTTTTTAAAGGGTTCAATGAGTGCAGGGACTTCTCGTTTTTTGACAATTGCATTAGGAAAAGATGATCACTCAAAATTAAAAGAGGTTTTTAGTGCAACACTTTCCCTTCATATTGCAATTGCTTTGACAATTTTTGTTTTAGCAGAAACCATAGGGCTCTGGTTTGTATCTACAAGACTTGTTATTCCTGCCGAACGTATGGTTGCAGCCCAATGGATCTATCAGTTTTCTATTCTTAGTGTTATTATCTCAATCACTCAAGTTCCTTATGATGCCACAATAATTGCACATGAACGAATGAATATATATGCTTATGTAAGTATGATAGATATACTACTGCGTCTACTTGCAGCATATATGCTTAATTTGTTTATATTAGATAAACTCAAGTTATATGGTGTATTAATTTTTAGTATAACTTTAATTGTTGCAATAATATATCGTATTTATTGTAAGATTAAGTTTAAGGAATGTACTTACCATTTCCATTGGAATAGTAAGCTGTTTATAGAATTAGCAAAATTTTCGAGCTGGAGTCTCCTAAGTAGTTTTGCTTGGATGTTAACAACTCAAGGTTCAAACATTTTGCTAAATCTTTTTTTTGGCCCAGTAGTTAATGCAGCACGGGCTATAGCAGTTCAGGTGAATACGGCAGTCTCTAGTTTTGTTGACAATTTCCTTCTCGCAGTAAAGCCTCAAATATTCAAGTCATATGCCAATAATGATAGGGTAAGGATGCATTCTTTAGCGTTATATAGTGCTAAATATTCTTTCTTTATTCTTTATATTCTAATTTTACCAATCATTTTGGAAACGCATCTCATTCTAACTATTTGGTTAAAGGAAGTCCCTGATAATACTGTTATATTTGTTCAACTAATGCTGGTATATTCATTAATACAGACAATTGATGCTGCGTTTGTTGTTGTGTTACAAGCTACTAATAAAATTAAAGAAAACGCAATTTGGGCATTCACTTTAGGAACTCTTGCAATAATAGTTGCATATATATTATTTACATATGGATATGAACCGAAATCAATATTTTATATTCTAATATTTAATGCATTTTTATTTTCATTTGGGATCAAACCCTTTTTACTTAAAAAATTTTCAGGACTTAAATTAAAAGATTTTGTTTTAATAACAGTAATACCAGTTGCAAAAGTAGCATTTGTTTCCAGTATAATACCAACTCTTATTTCTGTTTATCTCCCTGAAGGATTGAAGCGATTTCTTTTAGTATGTATGACATCATTAATAACAATAGGGATTTCTGTATTGTTTTTAGGTATAAGTAAGATTCAAAGAAGGAAGTTGTATGACTTCTTCGTTGAAAAAATACGATTTTTAAATAAATAATTTTATGAAAGTATTATTAATTGGTGGAACTGGTGTGCTAAGTTCTCCTATAATGAAGCTATCAATAGAGCAAGGTCATAAAGTATATGTATTAAATAGAGGTAATAGAATAAATTTAATTCATAAAGATGCTACCTTTCTGAAAGCTAATATAAGAAACAGAGAAGAAGTAGAATGTGTCATAGAAAAGTTATATTTTGATATTGTTATTGATTTTATTTCCTATACTGTTTCTGACCTGAAGGGGACTCTATCATTATTTCAATATAAGTGTAAGCAATTCATTTTCATCTCATCTTGTGCCGTATATAGAGAACCTGAGTCAAATGGAGTTTTTACAGAACAATCAGTACTAATTGATCATGAATGGGATTATAGCATAAATAAAGTTGAATGTGAGAGATATTTAATAACAAAATGCAAAAACACTGAATTAAAATATACAATAATTCGTCCTGCCATTACTTATGGTAATACGCGAATCCCATATAGCCTCACACCTGCCTATGGTTGGCATTGGACATTTATTGCGAGGATACTAAATAACAAACCAATATTGATATGGGATAATGGAAATGGTATTACGACTATAACTCACGTGTCAGATTTTGCAAAAGGGGTAGTTGGCCTATTCGGAAATCCAAAAGCTTACAATGAAGCTTTTCATATCACCTCAGATGACTATTTTACTTGGCGTAATGTTGCAGAAACTGTAGGTGAAATTATTGGTAAACAACCCGTTTTTGCAGATTTACCTAAAGATTTCATCATAAAACTACGTCCATCTTTACGGGGCATAATGTTAGGAAGTAGAACAAAAGACTCGATTTTTGATAATTCAAAAATAAAAAATGTTCTAACTGATTTTGTTTGTACTACTAGTTTAAAGGAGGGTATGACGCAAACTATTAAGAATTATGAAACTCATAATTATCAAAAAGGGATTGATTATTTCTGGGATGGCGAAATGGATAATTTAATATTCAATTATTATAAAAGAAATCATAAGCAAGCATTGTTTTTTAATAATAATATTTTCTGTTTCAAAAGCTATACTCCAAACACGACATTATCTGACAGAATAGCTTATTATTTTGGGCGAATCAATTTTCGCATTGGAATGCGTATTTTAAATCGTATAACAAATTATTACAAATAATAGAACTAAATGAGCTTTCAGTAAGGTTTTTTTGTTTAAAATTTTCAGCGTCTCTTTAAAGTATTCTAAAAATGAATAAGTTAGGAGACATCAACATGTATTAGAGGGATTGATAGTAGAAGTAGAAATCCCTGACTCAATTCTCGCAGTTATATCTGGCAACAAATTCTTTAAACTTGTGTCTTAGGATAAGAGACAAAATTTAAGCAAAACTTTTTTCTGGAATTCATTAGGCATCACCTGTTATAATACTGCCGTATATTCAGACCACAGGGTAAATTTACTAAAAACGATTAAATTTACTCATTATGTCAACATCAAGAAAGAAACACAGTGCCGCCTTCAAGGCCCAAGTGGCTATAGAGGCAATCAAGGAACAGGAGACCTTAAGCGAACTGGCCAAGCGATTTGAAATACATCCCCAGATGATCTCCAATTGGAAGCGGGAATTTATTTCCCGTGGAGCAGAGATTTTTTCTACCAAAGCACCTGATGAAGAAGCTGTAAAACGGGAAAAGGCCTTGTATGAAAAGATCGGGCGATTGGAGGTAGAAGTGGATTTTTGCAAAAGGGTATCAGAGCAATTGGGGATACTGAAACCCTCGAAAAAGTGATAGATCCCCAGGGGAGAGTCAGTATTCGCAGGCAATGTGAGCTTTTGGATGTGAATCGGAGCAATGTGTATTATCAACCGGTTCCAGAAGATCCTGAAGATCTGGAATTGATGCGACGTATGGATGAAGAGTTTTTGAAACGTCCGACCAAAGGGGTATTGGGTATGGTAGATTATATAAGGGGGCTTGGCATTTTGGTTGGCCCTAAACGAGTACGAAGGTTGTTGCGAAAGATGGGCATCATGGCCATATATCCACAAAAGAACCTGAGCAAGTTGGGGATTGCCAAATACATTCATTCCTATAAGCTCAGAGGATTAGAGGTAACTCGCAGTAACCAGGTGTGGTGCATCGATTTGACATACATCCCTATGAAACGTGGATTCCTTTACTTGACGGCCATAATTGATGTATATAGCCGATATATTGTGGGCTGGGGATTGTTCAATACATTGGATGCAGAAAACACACTTGGGGTATTGAAAGAGGCTATTTCAACATTTGGTAAACCTGAAATAATAAACTCAGACCAGGGATCCCAGTTTACCTGTTCAGGATGGATTGAATACTTGGAAAAAGAAGGTGTCATGATCAGTATGGATGGCAAAGGAAGGGCATTAGACAATATTTATATTGAAAGATTCTGGAAAACACTCAAATGGGAATATGTATACCTAAACCCGGCTGAAGATGGAAAGGAATTGCAGAAAGGGTTAAAAGAGTATCTTTACTATTACAACAACCAACGGACGCATCAAAGCCTGAACCATTATACCCCATATTCCTGGTATGAAAATGCTGCATAAACGTTAAAAGATTAGCAATAAATTAAAGAACGTAAAAACACAAAACTAAACTTAAAAAGCTAACCCGGTGGTTGAAAGATGGGGAGTATTAAATGTCTTTGGGCTTGCCTGGTCTTGCAGGTATTGTGACACAGCCATAATGATTGGCAAAGTCTTCCATGATGGTGTTTAGCTCGGGCATATATTTGTCAGCCTTTATTACAGAGGCTTTTAGGTTGTCTGTTACTATTATCTTCGGAACCCCTTCGAATGACCTCAAACAGCAGGAAAAAGCATAGAGAAAGTCTTCTACTTTCTGAGTACGCACAGCCATCGCAAAGCCGTAGTCAGATGCAGGTAAACATGCCACGAAGACTTGACAACGAATTTCCTCTCCAGTTTCCATATCTATGTACGACATGGTGTCTCCTGCAAAGTCGACATATATTTCATTCCCTCCTTCTCTGAAGTTGGCTTTAGGGATAGAGACGTTTGTTGCGCTCGCTATGCGGAACTGGTTTACATGATTGCAGAATTGGGTATACCCATATCCGTCCGGATGTTCCATCCTGTATTCTTCCCATAGAAGATACATCGTCATATGCTTGCGTTCAAGTTCTTTGTCGATGTACTCTAGTTTTTCCCTCAATTGGTCGAATCGCGGATCCGAATAGGCCGGATTCCCTCCGCTGAGACGATGCTCCAACTCAGGCTCATCCATTTTAAGAAGCTCTTCAAGGGTCCTGTTGTCAGCATCTGCTGCATTGACATAATTGTTTACCGTTCCTTTGTACAGCCCCAATAATTTACCGATTTTACGGTTGGACACCCCGTCCTTGTGTAATTGCAATACCTGTTTGATCTTACTCATTTCTTTTCGTTTACCTGCCATGGTTTCCTCAATTTTAAGATTGAGGTGCAAAGATACCGTAACCGTGGGTGGTTATGCTCCGAAATCGATGCTCGCCCTCGCATTTTTTATCCAATTTTTTCAGACTGGGTGGCTATGCTCCGAAATATTAGCGCCGGCCCAGCATTTTTCGCTCTGTTTTTATCCTTTTTGAACTTCTTTTTGGGTGCTTATGCTCCGAAATTATTGGCTGTTTTCTGGGTGGTCATGCGCCGAATTCACCAGTTCTGTTAATGCAAGTTTTTAAAAGTGAATCCATTATATAAAAGATATGAATTCTTAAACATTAGATGTTAGTTAATAATTGATTATATTTGTTTACTTAATGCATATGCATATGCATTAACATGAATTAGTGCATTAATTTATAACTTTTTGTAGAAACTCAAGTATCTCAAATTAGCTTACAAACGAATTTTGAGATCTGGAAGAGTGGAGTAATCTTTTACTTATTCATCGATTGTAATGTGTGATGAGGAGTATGGATTGAAAATTAAAACGAAAGAAATTACAGAAGCTATGACTGTAGAAGATCTATATAATATTCACTTAAAAATAAGAATTAATCAATTTCATGTACAATCCATTTACATTAGAAGGAAAAAAAATACTGGTTACCGGTGCATCTTCGGGCATTGGTAAAGCGATTGCCATAGAGTCCTCAAAAATGGGGGCAAAACTGATCATTACAGGACGGAACAAACAGAGGCTTCAGGAAACCTTTTTAATGCTTGATGGAACAGGTCATAATCTAATCATTGCAGATTTATTAATAAAAGATGATTTAGATAGATTGTATAAAGAAACACCAGTAATTAATGGACTTGTAAATTGTGCGGGTTTAACAATTACCAAACCATTTAAATTTATTTCTGATGTTGATCTTAGATCAGTGATGGATTTGAATTTTGAAATTCCTTTTAAACTAACAAGATCCATTATAAAAGCAAAAAAAATAAATAATAAAGCCTCAATCGTATTTATTTCTTCAATCGATGGTGTTAAAGTATCTCACATAGCAAATAGTATTTATTCTGCTTCCAAAGGTGCAATAAATGGGTTATGTAAGGGTTTAGCTTTAGAATTGGCTCCAAATATTAGAGTTAATACCGTTATTCCGGGGATGATTGATACTAATATTTTATCTGGTTCTGCTATTACAGAAGAACAACTAAAAACTGATATAAAACGTTATCCACTTGGTAGGTATGGGAAACCGGAAGAAGTAGCTTATGCGATTATATATCTTTTGTCTGATGCTTCTTCATGGATTACAGGATCCAATTTGTTGATTGATGGAGGTTATACATTATTATAGATTATATGAAAGCATTTATTAAGTCGATTACATATGTTCTTCCCGAAATAGAAATAACAAATGAAGATCTTGTTCGTGAGTTTCCAGAATGGAGTGTGGAAAAGATTGCGGACAAAGTAGGTATTGATAAGAGACACATTGTTACAGAGAATGAAACGTCTGCTGATCTGGCACTAAAAGCTGCACAAAAGTTATTCCTTGAGAATCCGGGAATAATTAAGGATACTGTTGATTTTATCCTTTTCTGTACACAGAGTCCCGATTATTTTCTGCCAACTTCGGCTTGTGTGATCCAGGATAAGCTGGGGTTGCCTACTTCTTGTGGTGCACTGGATTTCAATCTGGGTTGTTCCGGTTATGTATATGGTCTTTCCTTGGCAAAAGGTTTGATTTTAGGGGGGATAGCGAGCAACGTATTATTACTTACAGGTGAGACCTATTCAAAATTTATGCATCCAAAGGATAAAGGCAATCGTACTATTTTTGGAGATGCCGGGTCTGCTACTTTGATCTCGTCGGAAGGGTTTGCCGAAATTGGGAATTTCAGTTTAGGTACAGATGGTAGGGGTGCAGAAAACCTTATAGTGAAAACAGGAGGTATGCGTAACAGAAAGCAGCTTAACGATTTACTATATGATGAAAATGGAGCCCCTCATTCATCTGATTATCTTTATATGAACGGTGCAGAAATTTTCAATTTCACCATTGACGCTGTACCTCCTCTAATTTTGAATACACTAATAAAAAACAACTTATCCAGTGAAGATATAAATGGATATATTTTTCATCAGGCTAATAAATTTATTATAAATTTCCTTCGAAAAAAAATAAAGATAGAGCCTGAGAAATTTTTTATGTATATGAGTGAAGTGGGCAATACAGTTTCAAATTCAATCCCTATTGTAATTACTGAAAAATTAATTGAAAGAACTATAAAAGGAAATATTATCCTTGCAGGTTTTGGTGTTGGCTATTCATGGGCTGGTACTGTATTAAAAATCATTTAAAATTCTGTTTTATATTTTTTGAGATAATCAGCAATTCAGCAATCAAAAAAAACACATTAAGTTTCCTCATGAAATTTTTCATCGACACAGCAAACCTTTCCCAGATCCGGGAGGCGCGGGATCTGGGGATCCTGGACGGGGTGACCACCAACCCGTCCCTGATGGCCCGGGAAAACATCCGTGGGCACGATGCCATCCTGGCGCATTACCGGCAGATCTGCGAAATGGTGGACGGCGATGTGAGCGCCGAGGTGCTGGCCACGGACCTGGACGGGATGCTTGCCCAGGCAGCGGAGCTGGCCTTGGTCCACAAGAATATTGTGGTGAAGATCCCCTGCACGGCGGAAGGGATCAAAGCCATAAAAGCCCTCTCGGCAAAAAAAATTGCGACCAACTGTACGCTGGTCTTCACCGCGGGACAGGCTGTGCTGGCAGCCAAAGCCGGGGCGATGTACGTCTCGCCCTTTGTAGGGAGGCTGGACGATATTTCCGAGGATGGGGTGGCGCTGGTGGCACAGATCGTGCGCATCTTTGAGATCTACGGGTACAAAACGCAGGTGCTGGCCGCCTCCATCCGCCATACCCGCCACATCATCGATTGCATGGAGGCCGGCGCCCACGTAGTCACCTGCCCACTCAAGCCCATCCTGGGCCTGCTGGACCATCCCCTCACCGAAAAAGGCCTGGCCAAGTTTGTGGAGGATGCCAAAAAGATGATCTGAATCTTGCAGCTGCCACCAAACAGCATTTTGCAACCATTATTCTATGTTCCGTCAACCCACTGTGGATGATGACACATGGGATGAGATACAAAATACAGCATAGAGAGGGACAGATTTTATATCATTTTCGAAACCAAAATTCTTTTTACTGATGCGTATAGCGTATGGCGACTTGTATTTCTTTGCAAAAACGCCTAAACTTCTTGAACGATTCCGGTGTCCTTTCTTTACTTCTACAGGGATAACGCTATCCTGTATTTGAAGTACAAAATCAATTTCTGCTTTTCCCTCGCTTTGCCAATAAAATAGATCATATCCTTTATTTACAAAAGCCTGTGCTACATAATTCTGGGCCATTGAACCAAGAAAAATATTATGCACCTCGATGGGAGACAGCATAGTTTGTAAGGGGATCCTGGAGTGTAAGGTGAGAATCCCAATATCGGCCATATACAATTTGAAGTTCGATAAATCTGCATAAGCATTTAATGGAATAAACCCATGTTCTAATCGTTGGCACTTTAGGACTATACCTGCAAATTGAAGCCAGTCTATGGCTTCTCCGAAAATTGTCGCAGTGCCCCCCCTTTGTACTGTCCTATACTGAAATTTGTTGTTATCCTTTGCCAATTGTGCCGGAATTGAATTGTAACAGGCTCTGATCTTCACACTTGTTGCCGAAGTGGCATATTTTGACATATCTGCTATGTATTGTTGCGCGATATCGTTCTGAATTAATTGAACACTGTTATAGCTTCCTGTCTCAATGAATGAAGATACTGCTGCCGGCATTCCCCCCACGATCATAAACTGCTTGTGATATTTTAATGCTATTTCATGCAGCGCATTAGGCATTGCCAGATCTTCGTCAAAATGGGCCTTGATTTCTTCTGATAATTTTTCCCTGTCCATAGCCCATAAGAATTCCTCAAAATCCATGGGGTACATATTTATTTGCTGAACCTTACCTACAGGGAATGAGTGTTTATTCCTATTGATTGAAACGCCCAGTAATGATCCGGCCGCTATAACGTGTTGTTCCGGTGCCTGTTCGCAAAAATATTTCAGCGACGTCAATGCCTGCTCGCAGACTTGTATCTCATCAAAAAATAGTAATGTATTTCCAGCATTCACGTTAACTCCTTTTGCTGCTTCCAGGTATTGAATTATTTTGTCAGGTGATAATTCGGTTTCCAAAAATTTGCAAAAGTTGTCTTCTATTTCCAGATTCAGATAGAGCAAATGTTCATATTGTTCTTTGCCAAATTGTTTAATGATATAAGTTTTACCTACCTGGCGTGCCCCATTTATAATTAAAGGCATTCTTTTAGGATTGGTTTTCCATTCAGAGAGCAATTTGCTTATTTTTCTTTTCATTGGGTTACATTTTAATTGAAATAACACCACTCAAAAGTAATATTAAGTTCTAATAAATCAAAATTATTTGATTAATATGAACATAATGATCATTTTCAGGCTGCTGCCGCCAACCACCGACCTGGATGGGAGCTTGCCGTGGAAGCGGTCTGGAGATGGCTCGAATTTGGTGGATACTGGCATTTTGGATAAATAAATTTGGTGGGGGAGCTATGTAATGATAGCACTGAATGGGTACCGGCTGTAGCGCTCTAAAGGATACCGGGCCTCGATTCTGGCGGATAATATGGACGTTGCTACTATAGGGTGCTGCCACCAAAAGAAAAGGGAAGCCTCGGCATATATAAAAAGCTTCCCGTTCTTCAGGTGGCAGTGACCGCCTGCATGGTAACACCCACTATAAATTAGAAGCCCAATACCCACCAGGCGCACTTTTGCCGGGTTTTTGCACCTGGTGGGTATTTTGTTGGTCAATCAATCAACCATTTCCATACCGGGATTGCTTCTATAGTTTGTCCTGACGATAGGGTAAAGGTGCGTTCTTCATCTCGGGTAATGATAAGCATACGTTCCAGTGGAACAACGGTTGAGAGTTTTTGCAATGCCTGAGTTTCACGTTGGACGGTAATAGCATCGCTCAGGTCATAACACACCTGTATGGCTGTTGACTGTGATGGCAGATAAAAAAACACTTCTTCCTCATATAAGCTATGCAGATGGATAGCACAGATATTCTCCAGTAAAGAGGTTTCTGAATAGATGTTGTTAACGTTTTAGGAGTGTTGTATGAGTATACAAATAAAACTTCCTGATATTTCATACTAAAGGAAACCATTCACGCCAAGCAGCTAACCAACTGGCTGCCCACAGAGTGGTCTGGAGAAGTTGCGTACCAGACGCGTTCTGGAGATGGCTCTTTAGGAATTTTTCCTCTCAATCAATTCACGCAGCAAACCAATGGCGTAGAGCGGGATGTTCATCAAGGCTTCATCGACCCTGTAGTCCGACATGGATGTCCGGACCAATACACTTGGATGGTATTTGTCACGGAAGCTGCGCAGGGATTTGGCTTTCAGGTTTTCTGAGGCTTTCACCTCGACTGGGATCACGTTTTGGGAGAGCTGCAGTAAGAAATCGATTTCTGCTATACCTGCCTGGGGGGTCCAATAATAAATTGCTGCATTGTCAATTGTCTTAATTTGCTGGAGCACATATTGTTCTGTTAATGCACCTTTGTACTGCCCGAATAGTGCGTGGCCGTCGATCAATGTCTTGGCGTCCAATCCCGACATGGTCCCCAGTAAACCGACATCGACAACAAACAACTTGAAGGCACTGATGTCTTCGAATCCTCCAAGGGGTATCGTTGCATTCGAGACGCGGTTTACTTTGTAGAGTAAGCCGGCATCTTGAAGCCATTCAATGGCCAGTTCAAACTCTTTGGCTCGCCCTCCTTGCTTTACAGCACCGTAAATGAATTTGCGATTTTCTTTGGCCAATTGTGATGGAATGGCATTCCAGAC
>ENA-UOOK01006512-UOOK01006512.1-fermentation-metagenome-genome-assembly--contig:-NODE-6512-length-11124-cov-2.376366_pt1 | contig 11124 bp, 9 predicted proteins | sample MGYA00245777_ERZ724023 | MGnify/ENA primary metagenome ERZ724023 (study PRJEB28704, sample SAMN03018312) | fermentation metagenome | biome: anthropogenic terrestrial biome; feature: soil; material... | reverse complement strand
GGGTTTTTCTTCTATGAATGATTTTAACGCGGCAAGAGACTCGCTTTTGAAACTGGATTCAAAGGCAAGAATCCATTTTATTCCTTTTCCAAAGGCTGACCCGGATCTCGGCTTCTATGACCTTGTTAGTCCTGAGCCGTTTTACTTCAGCCTGATCAGGGGAGACATGCCTTCGGAAAATATCAAGAGGCTGACGCAGTACTGGGACTGGCTTTATTCCGACGAAGGGCAGGACCTGATTACATGGGGCCCTCCTGAGGACAGCGGATTGTGGACGATGAAGGTTGGCAAGAAGGTTTTCAAGGACCCGAATGTTGAAAAAGATATGCTCAATTTGACAATGGATGCCAACGGACCGGACACATACGGCCTTACCTACGGTCCGGAAAGCGGTACCTCCTATGCGCCCATTGTGCTGGCCGCGCCGGGAGTGCCAAATTTAAAGCAGTATCAAAGAAGCTATCCTGCGAATATTGATATTGATGATGTATCAAGGAATCTGACGGGCGTCAATAGCGTCAACCTTACGATGACCGCTTCGTATGGAGACAACTCCAAGCTGCTGAGCGATATGTCCAGCTGGTACTGGTCTGAATTTGCAGGAAAGGATGTAGCAAAGCTGCTGAAATCAAAAAATGACACGGAATTCAACACTGCATGGGATCAGATTGATAAGAACTTTAAGGAAGCAACAAAGTATGACGAAGCAAAAAAGCAAATGGTAGAATGGTTCAAAGAGCATCCCGCTGAAAACTGAGCAAATATATGTTATTCAGAGCTTGAGAAGCTTCGTTGGTTGACATAAAACCAGGGATGACATAATATGTGCTGTCTCTGGTTTTACTGTACTGGCGCCGCGGAGATTGTTATGCTATAGTGATATAATTGATAAAAATGTATTTATGTAAACTTACAGATCCTAAATCCTCTTAGTTTCTTGTGAAGATTGAAAGGGGGGAGAGCATTGTACAAAATATTAATTGTGGATGATTTTGAAGCAGACCGCGATATCATGAGGGAAATGATCGGGTCCTTTAAAGATCTGGAATTGGAGGTCTGCGGAGAATGCTCAAATGGGCTGGAAGCACTTGAGGCTGCCAGGCGGCAGAAGCCGGATATTATTCTAAGCGATATTGAAATGCCGATCATGAACGGATTTCAGCTCGCAAGGAATATCCGAAAGGAATTGCGCGATACACGATTGATCTTCTGCAGCATGTACAGTGAGTTCAAATATGCAAAAGAGGCGCTGTATCTCGAGAGCTACGGATATGTGCTGAAGCCCATAGACCCCCTGGAATTGAAGGAATGCATATGCAAGGTTACCGGCAGGATCATGGAAAATTCCATGATCCAAAAGGAAAACGAAAATTTAAGAAGTATTCTCGAAGAGAACAAGCCTGTTATTATTGAAAGCTTGATCAAGGATATCATTTACGGCATGAATAAAAACAGTCCGGATATCTGGGAAAAGGTAGAGTATTATGGTATTCCTCTTCAGAAGGGCGTTTTTTTACTTGGGTTTGTTGAAATCGACGATTATTATGAAATTACGGAACAGCTTACGATTGAAAAAAGGCAGATATTGTCCATGCGCGTCTATAAAAAAATACGGGATTTTCAGAGCGACTCCATCTGCAGCTTTACAACAAAAGTCGATGATTCCCACTTTCTGATTATTTTCAGCGCTCCGCCCGGGCGGCCGGCAGAGTTGGTCACTGATTCCGTAGGCGAATTTTGTGAAAGAGTGGTTGCCGATTTCCTGAACACGGATATCAGCGTGACCATGTCGATCAGCTCCGAATGTACAAGAATAGAGGAGGTCAGCAGTCTTCTGGAGCAATGCATGTACCTGATGCGGCTAAAGTACTCATTGGGAAAAGGCAAGGTTATTTATAACAGTGATGTTCCCTCAAGTACGGCAAAGACTAATGTCGATTTCAACGAAATGATGAAGGAAATCAGATTCCTGTTGAATTCAGGCAATAAAAAGGAAATCGAAGACTATATTTATGAAATATTTGATAAGGCGCCTGCAAACGCCGGAATGCAGCATTTTAAAAACATCTGCTTCTGCGTGATTATTTGTGTTCAGGTAGTTGTATATGAACAAAATGAAAGCTTTAAGGAAATATTCGATGATGAGAACCTTCTGTGGGAAAAGCTGATGCGGTTTGAAACCATCGTAGATTCGAAAAATTGGCTGTACAATACCCTTTTGTTTGTTAATGAATATTTATCGGCGAAGGCTGCATCAAGGGAAGAAGCTATCGTGCGGAGAATAAAGGAATCTATAGAAAAGAACCTTTTATCCGATATAAGCCTTGCTTCACTCGCGCATGAGCTTTATTACTCTCCAAACTACCTGAATCTCATATTCAGGAAAAGCACCGGAGGAACGATATTTGATTACATTGTGGGGTGCAGGGTAAAGAAGGCGATGGAAATGCTTACGGACCCGAAATTGAAGCTGTATGAGATCGCGGAGAAATTAGGGTACAGCCATACGGCTTATTTCAGCAATGTTTTCAAAAAATATGCGGGTTTATCTCCGAAAGAATACAGGGAGAGGTTAAGCTGATGGCGCCTGATTCCAGAAATATAATCAAAAAGCTTTATCGCAGGCTGTATTTGGATTCAAGAATTAAAAGCAAGCTGATTATGTCTTTTTCATTATCGGTCATCATGCCCGTTATGCTGCTGGGAACCATTACTTATACTTTTACCAGGAACTACCTCGTAGGGGCTGAAAGAAATTCCATCACCAACAGCATGAAACAGCTGAACAATTCGATCGATTATTTTTATGGAATCTATATGAACAAGAGCCTTATGCTGTACAGCAACCCGGATATACAGAAGATTGCGACAAACCATGTCCATGACATAGAAGAGAAGACGCAGCTCCAGTTAAAAATATATGAAATCATCGGCCAGATAACCAGCGATACCCAGGTGGCCTATCTAAAGGATTCTTACTATTTCGGGGGGACATTGAAGGTAGAGATATACCTGAAAAATGATACGATATACGCAAACAATGATGATATATTTTATTTTGAGGATGCTGTAAACCAGGAATGGTACAAGAGCCTGAAAAACAGCGGGGATTATTACGGCTGGCAGAGCAATGTTGTCGATAAAGATGGAAACGAATATATTTGCCTGAATCAGAGACTCGTAGATTTCAAGGATTCCTCCGATATAGGAGTATTAAGAATTATGCTGCCGATTGAAAGGGTAAGAGAGATATTGGTGCGGAATGTTTACAGCGAAGCAACCAATTTTACCTATACGGATGAGAAATACGGCAAAATAGTAACTTATGGAAAGCTGCTGAATGATGATACGTATTTTAATAAGCTGAAAGCTTTAAACCTTGAAAAGGGTGTAAATGTGGTAACCTTGGATGGAAAGAAATATCTTGTAGGCTTGATCCACTCCAAAATAACCGGCTGGAACCTTATTTATCTGGTGCCTATGTCCGTAATTACGGATAAAACGCGAAATATCAGTGTTATTACGGTGCTTACCGCCTTCTTTTCAATCCTGATATGCTTTATCATAGCCTCATTTGTCGCTGAGCGGATTACCCGGAGGATCGATGTTCTGGTTGAGAAGACCAACCGCATTAAAAAAGGCGATTTCACTATTCGGGAGCATATCGAGGGGAAGGATGAAATCGGACAGCTGGATGAAAATTTCAACAGCATGGTTGAGAGGGTAAGCAATTTGATTGAGAATGACTATAAATCAAAGATTTTAATCAACAAAACGAGGTTTGAGCTTCTGCAGGAGCAAATAAATCCTCATCTGCTTTATAATACGCTTACAACCGTCAGCCTTTCGGCAAAAAGTGCAGGTCAGCCGGGAATAATGAGCGTTACCAATAACCTGATCAGTTTCTATAAGAGCATATTGAACAGGGGAAGCATCATTTGTTCCATTCAGTCCGAAGTCGAAATGGTAAAGCGATATATTGAAATCATGAAATATGTCTATCAGCTTGATATAGAAACTACGCTTGATATAGAAGAGCAGATACCGGATTACTTTTCCATCAAGCTCATCCTTCAGCCCGTGGTTGAAAATGCAATTGTACACGGTCTGCGGCCTAAAAATGGCGGAAGTCTCTATATAAGCGGATATCAAAAAGAAGGGGCGGTTATCTTTGACGTTTCTGATGACGGAATAGGAATGGACGGAAAAACAATCGAAGGCATTAAGGCGGGGATCTTTCAATCAAGGCAGGAAGGCGGCTACGGTCTGGGTAACGTTATCAGGAGGATCAATTTGTTTTTCGGGGATAGCTTTGGCGTCGATATCAGCAGTACGCCGGGAGCGGGTACCAGTGTTTCGATCAGAGTACCCGCGTTAACGGAAAAGGAAATGGAAGATCTGCTGGAAGGTTTCTGGAAACATTCCAAAGGCTAAAAGCAAAGGAGAATTTAAATTGAATGATTATGATAAAAATTTGAGCCTTCATCATAAAAGGGTTTATGCGGCATTCAACGGTGAAATACCGGACCGTGTGCCTATTTGCGAGCAGGCGTTTGCCTCCAGTGTAGCAAGCAGATTTTTGAATTATAATGCGTATACCGGTTCAACAGATATCCACTATTTTGAGGCGTGCGCCTGGCTTGAAGGCGAGAACTGTCATCGGGAATTTGTTGATAAGCTCTTTGAAGATACTGTCGCGCTGCACAAATATTTTGATTACGATATCTTCTTTGTACCATGGAGAAAGGCAGACAGACCGACGAAAAGGCTGAGTGAAACCAGGATACTTTACGGCGACCCGGATGGAGACGACTGGGAGGTTTATGAATACGACCCCAATTCTAGGACATACGGAATGGTCGAAGCGGCCCAAAAAGAGAATACCTATGAAGAGGTTAAAGAAATCATTGCCCGTGTGATTGAAAATGCCGGCAGAACTGAATATGTACCTGAAATGGATCCATTTGTAAAAAGAGCATTGAATGAATATGGGGATGAATACGTTGTTTCAGGCGATGCCTGCATGGCCATACCGATGAAAACGGGGTGGCTCGAGGCGACGGTGCTTGATCCCGGCCTTATTGAGGAATATCTGGATCTGCAGGCGGACGGCCTGCTGAAATATCTTGAAGTGCAGCATAAGGCGGGTATAAGGTTAATAAACGGAGGGGGAGATTTTGCCTTTAACAGCGGACCCGTGTACTCTCCCGCGTTTTTTATCAAGCATGTATACCCAAGGTGGAAAAGGATTTTTGATTTTTGCAGAAAAAACGAGATGTTCTATATATTCAGATCCGACGGAAACCTGTGGCCTGTGGCGATTACCTGTTTGGGAGCGGTAACGCCCACGCTTATTATGAATGCGATTATGATGCCGGCTCCGGAAGAAATATGAGGATCTGGTGCTGATGGGCAACGTAAGCTGCAATCTGCTGGCCACTGGAAATCCGGACGGTATTTCCAAAATCGTTGAGGAATGCATAGAGGCCGCGTATCCCAGGGTGGTCATTGGAAGCTCGAACAGCATACTGCATGGGACGCCGCCGGAAAATGTAATTGCAATGTATGAAACGGCAAATAATTTTAGCACTGGAAAAATGTAAGACAATTTTTTTGAAAGGGGTTGGTACAAACGGAGAAGGTTTATGTGGGCATCATCGGGACCGGGACGATCAGCAGATTTCATATGGAAGCGTACAGGAAACTGGATAATGTGCAGGTAATCGCCGCATGCGATATCAATGAGGAGAGGGTCGGAGAATTTGCCCGGGAGTATAATATCCCAAATGTATTTACGAAATATGAAGACTTGCTGAATATGAAGGAGATCAACGCCGTCAGTGTTACGACATGGAATGTGTATCATTGCCCGATAAGCATTGCCGCGCTGAAAGCGGGGAAAAACGTTCTGTGCGAGAAACCGCTGGCCATGAACAGCGGGGAAGCGGAAATGATGGTGAAGACAGCCAAGGAAACCGGCAGGATTCTTATGGTCGGTTTTTGTACAAGATACGAGTCGCCGGTGGTCGTACTCAAAGATATGATAGACAAAGGCGACCTGGGCAGGATCTATTATGCAAAAACCAGCTTTATACGCAGATGGGGCAATCCCGGAGGCTGGTTTGCCGATATCGGAAAATCCGGCGGAGGACCGGTCATAGACCTCGGGGTCCATGCGCTGGATATCGTGAGGTACCTTTCGGGAAAACCCAACGCGGTTGCGGTTTCTGCCTCGGTATATAACTTGATAGGCAGGAAACCGGAGATTAAAGGGATGGGGAAATACAATGCGGCCGATTCTTCGGAGGCGGACGATGTCGAAGACAGCGCGGCGGCATTTATCAAGTTTGACAACGGTATGTCGCTTTCCTTTGAAACAAGCTGGGTCCAGAATATCAAAGAAGATTCCTTCCGCGTGGAGCTTTATGGAGATAAGGCCGGCGCACAGCTTTATCCCGTTTTGGAAATATACGAAGACAGGCATGACTATCTGACGCAGGTCAATCCTGTTTACACGGATTATTCAAAGGACGGGCAGTTTGTATTTGATGAAGAAATCGAACGCTTTACCGGCAGCGTGTCCGAGGGAACGGAATGCACATGTCCCGGCGCGGACGGACTTGAAGTTATGCGCATTGTCGATGCCATTTATGAATCTGCTAAAACAGGTAAAGAAATCTATATAACGAGGTGATTGATATGATCAATGTTTCTGTAAGTGCATGGAGCGTCCAGGAAAAATTATATGCAAACGAAATCAGTCTTATTGATTTTTTCAGGTTTTGCAGGGAGAACGGCGTAAAGTATGTGGAATTGCTGGATTGCTTTATTAACGGCAAATATAGCTTTAAAGAAACAAAGGATGCCCTGGAGAAATATGAATTAAAGGTATCGGCATACTCCGTAATCAATGATTTTGTGCAAAGTAATGCGGAAGAAAGAAAGAAACAGGTCGAATGGGTCATGAAAGGCATTGACGACGCGTGCTTCCTTGGCGCCCGGACCGTCAGGCTGTTTACCGGCGATCCAAAGGACGGCATAAGCTTTGACGCCGGGAAGCTCAGCATAATAAAATGTTTTGAGGATCTGGTCAAATATGCGGGAAAGCGCGGGGTACTGCTTGTGCTGGAAAACCATGGAGTATTTGCAGGTAAAAGCGGCCAGATAAAGGAAATCGTTGATACAGTATCCTCACCTTATCTGAAAATAAATTTTGATACGGGCAATTTCCTCTGTGTCGACGAGGAGCCCGTCGATGCGTATTTGGCCTTAAGAGGATATGTAGGCTTTGTGCATTTTAAGGATTACAGGAAGGTCGGCAGGGAAGAGCCCGGATATTTTTCACTGAAGGGTCTCAAATACAACGGTACGGTTTTGGGAAAAGGTGAAATCGATTTAAAAAAGATCGCAGGACTTCTTTCCGAGGACGGCTACAACGGTTATTTTTCTATCGAATATGAAAGCGAAAACGGCGGCGATTGCCTCGTTAACACAAGGCGGAGCATAGCTTACACCAAAGAGCTTGTTAAAGCATTATAGAAAAGAGAAAAGATCATTGAGTGAAGAGAAAAAGAATCCATATATATTGATGCTTATCCTGCTTATTTTCTGGGGATCTTTTGCCGCCGTAAGCAAACTTACCATAAAGAATATGGATGGCTTCCAGCTGCTGTTTGCGCAGTTTGCAGCAGCTTTTGCCATAATGACCATTATGTATATAATCAATGGCGATATACGCAAATTGTCTAATTTGTCAGTTAAGCAGGTCGTTTTGACTGTATTATTTGCGCTGCCGTCGTTTCTTTATTACTTGTTCTACTTTCTTTCCCTGAAATTGATTCCCGCCATCGAAGCATCAATATTGAACTATTTATTCCCTGTTTTCATTATTCTTTTTTCAATCATAATCGACCGGGAAAAAATGCAGATGTATAAAATCGGAGCCATACTCCTCGGCTTTGCAGGAGTCGTTGTAATTATCACGGGCGGGAACCTGCATTCCGCCAGGCCCACGAATATTCAGGGGGATGTCCTTGCCATCTGCGCGGCCGTTTCGTGGGGAATGTTTTCGGTCCTGGGAAGAAGGAATCCTATGGATCTGCAGATCAGTAATTATCTTTCCGTTGCAATCAGTTTTCTGCTTTCGCTGGTATGCGTCCTCCTTTTTTCGCGGTTCCGCGCGCCTGATCCGCCGTCCCTTTTGGGAATATTATGGCTGAGCCTGAGCAATATTGTGTTAGGCTATTATTTATGGTTCAAGGTTCTGAAGCTGACTTCTGCGGCAATGGCATCCAGTATGTCGTTCATTACACCGTTTGTGACATTCCTGTTTATAGCGCTGCTCCTGAACGAAAAGATTACCGGTGTTCAACTGGCCGGATTGGCTTTGGTAATAGCCGGCCTGCTGCTGCAGAATATCCCCTTCTTCATGCATCTGAGAGAAAAATTTTGGACCTGATTTCATGAACAAAATAGAAAAAGAAATGTCCCTTTGATATAAATATGATATTATAAATAAAATAACGTATATAGGGACCTGATTTATGAAAACAGAAAACGAAGACGAAAAAGTGAATACCAGGAAGAAGTTCCATTTTGACAATGTATATTTTGAAAGCCCGCGGCTGTATGAAGATATACTTCTTTACCAGATAGGCGACTTAAGCTGCGAAAGCGGCTATGCAATCGGCGAGCATGAACAGTATTGCTATGAAATCAGCTATATTGTTTCCGGGAAGGGGCTTTTTTACACAAACGGTCATTCGTATGAGGTCAGGAAGGGCGATATTTATATGAATCTTCCCGGAGAGCGGCACAACGGGATAGCGGATAAAATCGACCCCTTCCGCTTTTTTTATCTGGGTTACGTTTTCAAAAAGTACCAGGACGAACAAAATCAGCTGAATCATATCGGAAAAATGTTCGATCAGATAAAAAATCCCGTGATAAAGGACAAATTCAATATCCAGGCACCCTTCCTTAATATATTCAGCGAGATCATCAACGGAAAGAATTACGCCGACCTGATGATAAAAACCTATTTGCATCAGATCGTTGTGCTTGCTTATCGGAACTTTTTCGAAAGCTGGGAAAAGGAATATACGCCTCAAAGCGGCCAGCAGAAGTCAAAGCAGGTCGTATATGAAATTATCAACCATATCGACACTCACCTTTACGACATAAACGATCTTTCCGAAATAGCTGCTGAACTGGGCTACAGCTATTCATATCTATCCCGTGTTTTTTCTCTCGAAACGGGACTGAGCATTCAGGATTATTACCAAAAAAAACGTTTTGAAAGGGCGCTGGATTTATTAAAAAATTCTGATTTAAGTATAACCAGAATCGCGGAGGACTTGCATTATCAATCCATACATTCCTTCAGTAAGGCATTCCGCAAGAATTTCGGCTTTCCGCCGACAGTATATCAGGAGCTCTGCGCAAAAAAAATGAGTAAGGAACAGCGAGAAGTAAAAAGAGGATAAATACACCCGGGCGAACTATTGATATCATTAGGAAAGATAATCATTTATTTTTATAAGAGGACGATAGGAGGCAATCCAATGAGCAGGATGAAAACAGCGGTGATCGGATGCGGTACGATCGCGCGAAGTCAGCATATACCCGCTTATGCGAAAAATCCCGGGGCCGAGATCAAATATCTGGCGGACATCATCGAGGAACGCGCCGTAGAGCTTGCGGAAAAATATCATGTTCCCCATGCGGTGAAAGATTACAGAGAAATACTTGAAGATAAAGAAATCAAGGCGGTTTCGGTATGCACACCCAATGATACCCACGCGCAGATTGCCATCGATTGCCTGAACGCAGGCAAAAATGTTCTGTGCGAGAAACCGGCCGCTGTAAATTATGAATTGGTAAGGGCTATGAAGGAGGCCGCCGACCGGAACGGGAAAATCCTGAATATCGGCGTTGTCAACCGTTTCAATACGGCGGTGAACCAGATCAAGCAGATCATTGACGAAGGCGGATTGGGAAAGATCTACCATATTTACTGCTCGTTCCGTGCGCACCGTTCCATACCGGGCCTTGGAGGGCAATTTACGACGAAAGCCAAATCGGGCGGCGGCGTATTGATCGACTGGGGCGTACATTTCCTGGATCTGATCTTTTATTGTATCGGGCTGCCTAAGGTACTGACGGTATCCGGCGGGACGTACGGAGAGCTGGGAAAAGATATGAGAGACTATTCTTATGTGGATATGTGGGCGGGACCGCCCGATTACAACGGTGTTTACGATGTGGAGGATTTTGTAACGGGACTTCTACGCACGGATGGCCCGACCATCAGCCTGAACGGGGCGTGGGCGCAGAATATCGCCGAGTCGGCCATGTTTATCGAATTCCTCGGCGACAAGGCGGGTATCAAGCTGGAATACGGAGGGGATTTCAAGATCTATTCGGCGAAAAACGGGGTATTGTATGAGACGATGCCGTCCTTCCCAAAGGCCGACATGTTCTATGATGAAATCGACAGCTTCATCCGGTGCGCGGCGGAGAATACAAAAAACAGGGCGAATATCGACAAAGTCATGCTTACCTCCCAGGTTATGGATGCCATCTACGAGTCGGCCCGGATCAAAAAGGAGGTTCGGTTATGAAGAAAATAGGTTTTATCGATTTCTTTCTTGATGAGTGGCATGCCAATAACTATCCCCAGTGGATCAGAGAGGATTGCAAAACCGCGGGACGCAATATGGACTTAAGCTACGCGTGGGCAAAGACAGGCAAGCCGGAAGGCCTTGATACCGCCTCCTGGTGCGGAAAATACGGGGTAGAGGCTCTTTCTTCAATCGATGAGCTGGTAAAAAAATCCGATTATATCATTGTCCTTTCACCCGATAACCCGGAGTACCATGAGGAGCTTTCGCGCATTCCTCTTATGTCGGGCAAGCCTGTATATATCGACAAGACGTTTTCTCCGGACCTTTTATCGGGGATGCGTATGTTTGAACTGGCCGGCAAATATTCTACGCCGATGTTTTCAACCTCGGCGCTCCGATTTTCAAAGGAGCTGGCGGACTATCCGAATGCGAGAGTAAACAGAGATTCGCTGGAGTTTGCCGCTACGCTTGGCCCCGGACTTTTTACCAATTATTCGGT
>ENA-UOOK01006511-UOOK01006511.1-fermentation-metagenome-genome-assembly--contig:-NODE-6511-length-11126-cov-5.307831_pt1 | contig 11126 bp, 11 predicted proteins | sample MGYA00245777_ERZ724023 | MGnify/ENA primary metagenome ERZ724023 (study PRJEB28704, sample SAMN03018312) | fermentation metagenome | biome: anthropogenic terrestrial biome; feature: soil; material... | reverse complement strand
CAATGATCAGGTCCGGCTTTAGTTCCACCATCCTTTCATAATCAAATTCTAGATAAGTCCCTACCTCAGGTTTTTCCGCCATCCCATTCAGCCACGGATAAAGGCTTTTGGCGCTGGAGGTAACCCCAACCAGCTTATTCTCTAGTCCCAGAATGTATAGGGGCTCGTAGGAGTAAGTGTTCAGAAGCACTATTCCCTCTACCGGCTTATAGATCATCACCGTCCGGTTCGCAGAGTCGGTAATGCTGATCGGATATTTCTCGTGGATGTGCTTGATCTCCTGCAGATCCTCTGTAGAAAGCTTCCCCTCCTGCGCGAGCTTCTCGGCTTCTGCCACCTCCTCCGCAGAGACAATCTTATCGCCGTCGCTATCTCCAGGAACAACTATTCCTTGTGCAAATGCCGATCCTATCATCAGCATTGTGCATGCTATTATCAGAGCAAAACTCTTCCATCTCATCTCTATTCCTCCTGCGGCCTCAAGTTTGAGACCGACTTGTTGGGTCTGACGACGTTCAATGATATAAATATTACTTATTATTACCAAATATTTGAAATCTATGCAGAATAACTGCTAGGCGCTCTTGTCTTCTCAAATGGAAAGATAGCGCTATCCTCAATTGACGAGGCAGAATAAGCAGTCAAAAAACACACGCCAGATCCCCTTCTTCAGGTTATTGGCATGTATGAAGGTCCTCCTGATCTGATCGCACAACGGCTTTGCCTGCCGATAGGAGAATCTTCAATGATGTCAGATTTGATATAGCTGCTCAGGGCGATAACATCGATCTATCTGTCCTCCATGAGATCTTTACATAAACAGTATCATCCTCCAGTATCACCCGCTCCCCCACTCGCCGTCCCTGTCTCTCCAAATAATCCCTGATCGCTCTGTCATGCTCCTGAGTGTTCAACCCCAAGGCCCTTCGCAGCTCAGAGATCCCCTCCACCATGCTCTCGTACTCTCTCGGAAAGGCAGTCCCCTGCAGCACCTGCACGTCCGCATAGATCCCGAGACTGTAGAGCAGATTATAGAGCACATCGCTCATGGGGTGGCAGACATGCTCTCGCCTGAAGATCAGTGGATACAGGTCCACTCTGATCCTCTCCCAGGAGGGCACGCCTGCAAACCAGTAGAGAATGACCTGCCTTTTGGCCAGCCGGTCCATCTTGAGCAGCGCCTCTCGCATATCCAGAAAGGAAAGGGAGTAGGAGGCGATGACAAGGTCGTGCTCTCCTACCTCTTCGTCGGAAAGGTCCTCCCACCTCTTTGGCAGAATCCGGATGTTAGAGATCCCTCCTCAGCGATGTGCATCTCAAGCCGTTTCACCATAGCTGAGGAGGGCTCGACTGCCGTAACCTGTCTCGCCCTCCGGGCCAAGGGCAAGGCAAGAGTTCCAGGACCTGCACCGATGTCCAGGACCGACCAAGCGAGATCGATCTCAAGGGCTGCTGCCCTTCTCTCGCCGTCTCGCCTTGCTATCTGAGACCGGTCGTACCGCTCTGCAGCTTTCTCCTTCTCGTAGCCGTTCTCAAGGTTTCCCTGGCGGGAGGCGAGGAGGGTGAGCTTCCAGATGCAGTTCCAGTCGATCACTGAATGCATCTATCTGTCCTCATCATCCTCTCTTCCTTCAAGAAGCCTCTTGATCGCTTTAGTATTGCTCCAAACTTCGATGATCTCAGCCTGTTTTATCTTGTTGAAATGGGCATCATTGGTGATGAGAATTGCATCGGTATAAAGGCAGGTTGCAGCATGAACAATATCTGACAGCTCGCTCTCCGGGAAGAATGCTGCAATGAAGACGGTGTTATCTATGAGATACCTTGAACCTCTGACGGGCAAGTTGGTTGCTCTCCTCCTCAATTTCCTTTTCAAGTTGATCAAGATCGATGGACTTGGCTTTCTCTATCGCATCCTCAAGCAGAACTCGTAGGTTGATCTTCTTGAGGATAATCGTATCCTCTCCAAGCTCCTCTGCTACGAATTCATCCCCCTCTTCTAGCTTCATCCTGTGACGGAGATTGCTTGGAAGCTGTACCCTTCCCCTATCATCTATTTTTGCGAGCGGCATATTATTACCCATTTAACCCATTTATGCCATAAATAAATATGTCTTCAATCTTGCAAAGTTCCAGGGGTCAATCGCCATGGCTGCAGCCCTTCTCTCGCCGTCTTGCCTTGCTATCTCAGCCAGATCATACGGCTCTGCAGCTTCTTCCTTCTCGTAGCCGTTCTCCAGGCCGCCTTGGCGGGAGGCGAGGAAGGTGAGCTTTCAGATGCAGTTCCAGTCGATCATTGGATGCCTCAATTGGTTTTCGACTTTGCAGCTTTAGCTCGCTTGCGGATATGCCCATATGCCTCCAAACCGCGCACCGATCCACTTCTCGATGAATTCCTTATGAATCGTCTCTGGATCCATATCTTTGAGTAGCTCTGGATAAAACCATTTAGCGCAATAGAAGGCACCAAGATATGAAGTGCTACTTCCTAACATGAGGTTACCATCGATTACGTAGACGCGTTTATTTTTTATTGCGCTGGTGTTCCTCAAGATTTCTTTGTTGAGCACCGTTTCTATATACTGTTTTGCTGCGTTTGGATTCTTGAGATCATAGCCTGTAAGGCCACTTGGCTCTTCTCCTGCACCCCAATTCATAATAATTATGGCTTCTGGATCACGCTTAAGCACCCATTCAGGATCCACTTTAACGCCATAAAATCCTGGAATCTCACTTACAATGTTGAAGCCGCCAGCCATAGTCACAGCATCGTGAATGCCAGATCCAATCGTGTTGCACTGCCAAGGCTCATTTGGAGAACCTCCAGCACCAAGGAGCACCCGAATCTCAGGATTTATTGCTTCAGTTCGTTCTTCTATTTGGCTTAGTTTGTCGTTTCTCCACAGAATAAATTTCTCAGCCTTCTCTTCATTCTCCAATAATTTTGCCAAATTTCTGAACTCTTGTTCAAACTTTCCAGTTTCAGCAAATTTCAACGCAATAACAGTAATATTTGAGGGCTCTAGTTTTTCTCTAATATCAGGTCTATCTCTAGCAGTAAAAATTACGTCAGGTTCGAGTGAAATTATCTTCTCGTAATCTAAGTCTAAATACTCGCCTATGGATGGTTTATCTTCCATTCCCGGAACCCAGGAATAAGCTAATTGTGCATCCGTAGTCACACCCACTATCTTATCTTGAGCTTCAAGGATGAAAAGGGGGATGTATGTAGTACTATGTTGGGTAATAATTTTTTTAATTGGCTTATATATCACAATCCTCCTATTTGATGAATCGTTGATCTCTATTGGATACTTCTCGTGGATATGCTTGATCTCCTGCAGCTCATCCGCAGATATCTTCCCCTCCTGTGCGAGCTTCTCCGCCGCCGCCACCTCATCGGCGGAAACGATCTTATCGCCGTTGCTGTCACCAGGAACGTCCGTTCCCTGTGCGAACGCTGATCCAATCATCAGCGCTGCACATGCTATAATTAAAGCTAAAGTACTCCATCTCATCTTGCTCCCTCCTGAAACTATCGCCCTTCGGGATGCTGCTCTGGATGGTACACAAACTCACCACGTTTGCATGATCGTAATCTATGCCCAGGAACTTGCTCAGATATTCCTGATGTATAGCATTTGGATCCATGTCTTTGAAAAGATCGGGGTAGAACCATTTGGCAAAATAGCAAATGCCTACAGGATAGATGGCATCCATCACGATATCAGATGCTAGTGTATAGACTCTCCCGCTCTTGACTGAGTCAATACCGGCAAATCCAGGCCGATTCATGATCTCGTCCCTTTTTTCTCGCATGGCTGTGACATTATCTGCTTCCCATCCAATCTTACCAGAATACTTCCAGCCCATGAGATGAAGTATGACTTCGGGATTGCGAGCAATTATTTCTTCTGGATTTGTGGTAAAGGTTTCCTGTGAAGTATTCTCAAAGATGTTAGCTCCTCCAGCCAATGCGATGTAGCCTGCGCCTCGGGTCTGATAGTCATTGAAGACCTCATAGTATACTGTTGTTCTCTCATCGCTGGGTATCGTCTTCACTCTCTCGTTAATCTGGCTTAAATGCCCATCAATAAAATCGATCAGTTCGTTGGCTTCTTCTTTTTTATCGAAAAGATATCCTGTCTTATTAACCTCGTCCAGATATGTTTCTGGTTCTGCATAATCGAAACGGATAACCGCAACATCTGGATCTAGCGATTGTATTTTCTCCTGAATCGCATCCCATGTGGAAGCATTTTCGCCCGTAATCACCACATCTGGCTCAAGCTCCAGGATCTTTTCAAAATCAAGCGATTCAACCCGCGGTATCTCACCAACCACTGGAAGCCTGCTGAGTTTTGGGAACAGAGTTTGCTGCTCTGCAATGGGCGCTGTTATGCCAATAATCGAATCTTCGGCTTTTAACGCCTGCAAGGTTATTGCAGCATCGATCCAATAGGCAATAACTGCTCGCTGAATTGGCTTGTATATTGTCACCATCTGGTTGGCCGAGTCTGTGATAGTTTTTGGGTAATTTTCATGGATATTCTTTATCTCTTCAAGCTGAGCCTTTGTTATCTGTCCCTCCTGAGATAGTTTCTCTGCAGCCTTTTGCTCTTCAGTAGAAACGATCTTGTCGCCATTGCTATCACCTGGAACATCAATTCCCTTAGCAAACGCTGGCGCAATTGCACTTGATACAAACAACGCCAGGATTAATGTATAAATAAGCCATTTCATTTTGCCAAACCTCCAACCAATATCCCTGAATCCTAACGCATTGCGTTCACCACTCTATTGGACCTCCATTACGAGTGTCGTGACGAAATTTGTCATGTCAGTGCTTTCCTCAAATTCGAGATGCATTTATCATTCCACCTGATGCAGCTCATGCCACTAAGATAGGATGAGTATCGGTCATAAGAGATAAATCTATCTAAAATAGTAATACTAAATAAGAATTATTGTTGGAATATAAAATTTTAAATAGTAACCTGCCTCACTCTCAGGGCCAAAGGAAGGGTCAGGGTCGCCGGGCCTGAGCCGATATCCAGGACCGACCAGGCGGGGTTGATCTCAAGGGCTGCTGCCCTTCATCGCCGTCCCGCCTCATGGACTCCGATCGGTCGTAACGCTCGGCAGCCTCCTCTTTCACGCAGTCATTCTCAGGATGTCCCTCGCGAGATGCCAGAAAAAGCTTCCATACGGTTCCGAGTCGGTTATCGGCGCCGTGATCGGCCAGCATGAGCAATCCTTATCTACTTCAATGCCCATTCAATATGCATAGGGTGATAAGCTGTGAATGTTAATCTTGGGGCTCCGTACGAGGTTGCTATAAAAAGCATCATCGAGAAAGGCTATGCGGGAAACCGGACGGAGGTTATACGTCAGGCCATAATGGCATATAAACGGATTATTGAAGAAGAAGAGCTGATGCTGGTACATAGAGGGGTCATGACGGAGATGGGCGAACTGGAAGCCGGAAAGGCCGAGACCCATTCCTTTGAAGAGATAAAAAAGATCCTTGAGCCTGAGCCCTGACGATCTATGGAACTCGTCTTCTCAGATTCTGCAAAAAAGGAGCTTGAGAACCTCCCGCAGGAGCTGAAGGTCCTCTTTCTGAACCGCTTGGATAAGATGATGGTGGTGCCTCCTCGCAAACGAATGAAGCACGGGATCCCTTGCCATGTAGTAAAGGTGACCAAACAGGCGAGGATCGTCTGCGAGATCAGAGGAGAGAAGATCTATGTGCTTCACTGCTTCGGGAGTCATAAGGGGTATGAGCGATGGTACAGATCATACAAATAGATTCATCTTTATATATCATTACTGGATCCAGGATTCTTTTTGTGTAGTGCAACCAGCTCTAAGCAGCCGAATCTGGGTGGAGCGAAAGGAAGAGGTGCGCCCTGGCTATGGCAGACCTGCCAGGGCATAACAACAGTTAGTTATTGGTAAAGGAGGCCTGTAACTGGCTGCTGTAGCTCTTCAATAAAAGTTAATATTACGTATTAATAAACCTTTCCGTTATTGTAATATGCAAGTCGGGTATAGTCTAAATCCTTTTCGAGCGGTTTTTCTGCGAATAAATCAAGCTGCTTCAGGTCATGAGCTGGCATATACCACTACCAGTGTCTGAGAAGCAGGGGTCGCATGGCTTGATAATACTAATAAGACAAAAAGACATAAATATTCATAATACTATAGCTAATATGACGAAGGGCCTCTTGACTTAATCATCAGGGAGAAGTCAAGCCTCTCCCAGCCCTTCGCCCTCCTTCACGTGACATGGGATGGGGGCTTTCCTTCTCGGCCATTATCCCATTGGCACCTTGGACTGTCTAGGAGAGGCAAAAATGAGGGTAAGGAATTGGTATAAGAGCGACGGATGGGGCGCGTTCAGAGAATTTTGCATTGAGAACAGGTACGACCTGATCTCAGCAAAGCAGATCGATGAGCCTGAGCCAGTCAAAGGAGCACTTTACGATTATCGTTTCTGGCCCATATCAACAGCAGGTGTCTTTATTCTCTTGGCATATACGGTAATTCATCCTGCATTCTACCCTTGGGACGAGCTGGAGAGTCTGCATTATATGGGCCCATCTACAATGTGGCCCTCAAGCTATCTATGGCCGGACCGAGCCAAATCCGGATTAATAGAGCAGAATTAATGTGATACAAGGCTCCTCGCTGTTTGCTATGGGTGAACTTGAATCGGAAATTCTCTGTATCTTTTCGCCTCTGTGGTGAACCGCTATGCTCTGACCCAACCACAGAGACACAGAGGAACAGAGGCCATATTCTCTGCCTGGACTCACCCACATAATTCAGCGAAGAGCCTGATACAACACTAACCTCTTTATTATAGCTTAAGAGGCTCAACCGCCATAACCCATCTCACCCTCCAGGCTAAAGGCAGGACCGGAGTTCCCGGCCCCGCACCGATGTCCAGCACCGCCCAGGCGGGTCGATATCCAGAGCTGCGGCCCTTCTATCGCCGTCCCACCTTAGAGCCTCAGACCTATCTGTACCGCTCCGCTGCTTCTTCCATCTCGCAGCCGTTCTCCAAACTCCCTTGGCCAGGAGGCGAAGAGGGTGAGCTTCCAGATCTAGTTCCGACCGGTCATCGAATGCATCAATTGGCCCTCGACTTTTTCCGCTTTGAATCGGCTGCAGATTGCTCGCATATCTGCAGTATACTTTCCCTATGTATCTTATTGAGATTACGTCCCTGCGGACTGGCTAGGATCCAGGAAGCTGAAAAGGCGCCGCCCTGCCAGCACTGGATCTGGGAGAGGCCATTTTCTTCTATCATTCTTTGTCCCCTCCGCATCCCGGACAGAGTTATATAAATACCTGATTCGTACAAGAATTGAATATCTATAGGATCCAGGTAGGAGGGCGAAGAGAATATGGTAGGTCATAGATTGCTCATTTTTTTGCTGTTTATTGCTGCACTTTTTCCGGCGGCAGCAGGTGAAGACACAAGTCCACCGGAAGTGTCATCTCCGGGAGGCTGGATGGAAGACATAAATCCCGCAGACTATGCGCTGCTGGCAGCGGACTTAAAAGATCCCTTCAAGTTTGAAGGAGAGATCAACGCCCAGGCCAGCAGCACTGGCTTTGCGATCACCACCAGCAAAGGGCTGGAGAGACAGAACGTCTCCTTTCTGGAGCTGACGCAAGAGGTTAGCATCGAGGGCATGCCAGAGGATTGCAGGGGCTTTCTGTCGCTTTACGTTGCGGTCTTCGATAGCTCAGAGAAGGCTGAAGCATTCTGCCAGGAGCATTTCCAGGACTTCGGCTTCACTGAGGACTTCTCCGGCTACACTCCCGGCTACAACGGCCTGGGAGATCCGCGGTTAGAAGGAAAGGGAGCATCGAGCACAGGAGGCCATATCGTCCAGTTCGAGAACATGGTGGCCAGGATCTATGAGCTGGGTTGTATTAACGAGATTCCGAAAGGAAGCGTGGCCGCCTTCGCCAGGCTGTGGCTGGACAAAGTCAGCAAGATCAAATCTCCTGAGAAACCAGATCTGCACCTGGACCCAGATCATATCTACCTTTCATATCATAAGGATAACAATCTCCTGCAAACGGAAATCTCTGCAGACAGCCAGGCAGTGGCAGTAGAAGTCAAGAACATGGGGACAGTTGAGGCCAAAGATGTGCGTGTTCAGCTATACCTGAAAAAGGGCGAAGATCTACAGCCCATAGGCCAGCCGGCTTATGTGGGAGACATCCCCGCCGGGTCCACCAAGTCAGGGACCGCATTCTGGGACCTGGAAGGAAAAAACGCTGAAGGAGCTGTTCTGCAGGCCCAGGCCTTCATGCTGAACGAAAAAGATGCTAATGAAGAGGACAACAACGCCTCGATTGCAGTCAACATCTACTATGCCTTTAACGGCAACAGAGCTTACAGCTGGATCGATGATACCTATAGGTTCGACAATTACGGCTTCGAGGGCAGGGAGACTGAAGAGATGGTGGAAGGGCTCTTGGCCACAATAGTTGGGAACATTCAGGCAGATGGGAATTTCCTTTCGGCCATGCAGAGGCTGCTATTTCCCTCGACCTACATGAGGTTCTGGAACTATTCAATAGAGAGCATGGAGGTGGGAGCTGGAGGGCACTGCTACGGTATGTCCGCCACCTCGGCCCTGTATTTCACAAACACGGGATCCAGCCCCCTATCAAAGCCCACCTCGCAGATGAGCCTGGAAGAGGCATCCACCAACATTGCCATCTATCACCGGGCGCAGATGCTGCCCCTGTGGACGGCTATGATCAGCGACTTCCGGTTCTTCCAGAGGGATCAGTCGCCGGCCAAGTGTCATCAGGCGGTGAAAGACGCCCTCAAGGACTCGCGTGAGCCAGTGATAATCGAGTTCTTCGGCCGGATAGGCAACAAAACTGCCGGTCACGCCGTCCTGGCCTACAAGCTGATCGAGGTACAGGGGCGCGAGCCGGTGATCTACGTCTATGATCCCAACTTCCCGGTGTCCAAGGCCAAGCCGCCCCGGTCCATGCCGCAAATAACCCTGGAAATCTCCAATAACAACTGGAAAAATCCAGCTTACATGGGCTACATGTGGGCTTATGCCAGCGCCATCTCCGCCCATCCGGTCTTCAGGCAGATTCCGCTGGAGGATGTGAATGCTCTGGTTCCTTCCCTTAAGAAGAGCCTTTACGAAATGGCAGAGGGTTTGAAGATGGCAAACGCCATCATGGCGGTGCTGAGATGTCCTGCGGACGCGGTCTTCACGGATGTTCAGGGCAGGCAAACGGGCATTGTTGACGGCCAGGTCGTAAACGAGATTCCCGGTGCAGAGGTGCTGGCCGATGGCGAGGTGGAGATCTACATGCTCCCGGCAGAGGGCAGTTATTCTCTCTTTATCGACGCTACCGATCAGGGCATGGTGGATCTGGATGTGATCAGGACCGAGGATGAATCAGCGGGCATCACCTCCTTCCAGGACATGGCTGTTCAGACCGGAGCGCAGATGACCGGCACAATTCAGGCCGGAGGAGAGATCTCAAACCTGCAGTCCGGCTCGGAATCGATACCGCCAAGCCTGGACACAACTGTTGACCTGAGCGGCTTTGCTGGCGAGGCCTCAGATAAGGATCCGGCCGAGGGCTCCACCTCAGACAGTGAGGTCGAGGCCCAGGAAGAGCTGATAATGGAGATAAATACCCTGGGAGGAGTCGGCAACGCTCCCACCAGTCCGGTGCAGTTCACCCTGGACCGTCCCTACACGATCACCAGGATTCGCACCTATCACTGGAACTACGGCTCCGGCCAGACTCCGGGAACAATAGCCATTCAGGATGCTTCCGGCAATCAATACGGGCCGTGGGCGGCCACTGGAGAGCTGGGAATGGGAGGAGTTCAGGATGCCTATTGGATGGTAGAGCCAGGGGCAGCACTGCCGTCCGGCGTCTATACTCTGGTTGACTCCGATCCCGATACCTGGTCGCAGAACAGCGAGACGGGCGGCAGGGGAGTCGCTCATATATGGGGGATTCCCAGCCAGAGTGAGGTGGGGACCGTCCAGTCCTGCGACTGGAGCGGCACCTGGAACACAGATTGGGGGACGATGCAGCTTCAGCAGTCCGGCGATAAGGTGACCGGGAACTACACCCACGATCAGGGGCGAATAGACGGGAAGGCATTCGGAAGCCAGATGGTTGGCACCTGGTCCGAGGCTCCCTCATACAGCCCGCCGGATGATGGCGGAGATCTGGAAATCGTGATGTCGGAGGACTGTCAATCCTTCTCCGGCAGCTGGAGGTACGGATCGGAGGGCGGCTGGTCCGGAGGCTGGACCGGGTCGCGCCAGTGAATCTCAGGGCCTGGTGTTTCAGAAGCCGGGCCCATAATTTTTAGACTCCAATGATCGCCAGACGGCGGCTGACGGAGGCTGGCTGGCCCTGGTGACGCCGGGAATCCTGGCAGGACCATTTGCGGTCTTCACAGGCTACCAGGTGCTCCTGCATGAAATGGAGCCATTTATGCAACAAGCTTTTAGAATATGGCTATGCCCCTGCTATCTGCTGCTCCGATCCGGATGATGAAAGCAGTCCCATGTTTTCGAGCCCCTTCCTGATGACCTGCACGCCTTCCTCGCAGTCATTTACAGTTTTGCCTCCTGTGACCACCAGCTTGCCGGAGCTGAATACGAGCACTACGACCTTGGGCTTCTTTACTCTGCAGACCACACCAGGAAACTGCTCCGGCTCATATTCGACGTTCTCCATGCCCATGCCCAGCACGACGGCGTTCAGATTCAAGTCGACCTTAAAATCTGCTGTGGCCACAATGTTCTGAACTATTATCTCGGGCTCTGAATAGATGTTCTCGATGCCTATGGACTTGAGCTTCTCGGCCAGTGTGATGATGACCCTGCGAATATCCTCAATGTTCTTGGCTCCGGTGCATACTATCTTGCCAGAGGTAAATATGAGAAAAGCAGCTTTAGGGGCCTTGACTCTGTAGACGAGGCCAGGAAACTTCTCTTTTTTGTATTCGGCACCCTCAAGCTCGGCCTCAATCTTATACAGATCAAATTCATCTGCCAGCTTGGTGGATGCCACCACGTTCTCTACATTTATTGTGGACC
>ENA-UOOK01006510-UOOK01006510.1-fermentation-metagenome-genome-assembly--contig:-NODE-6510-length-11126-cov-9.972451_pt1 | contig 11126 bp, 9 predicted proteins | sample MGYA00245777_ERZ724023 | MGnify/ENA primary metagenome ERZ724023 (study PRJEB28704, sample SAMN03018312) | fermentation metagenome | biome: anthropogenic terrestrial biome; feature: soil; material... | reverse complement strand
CCACAGATCAACACCCACCGATCTCTTGATTCTCTCTCTCATCGACAGGCCGCCCGCCTCTCCGCCAATCGCGATCACCGTCGGCTTGACGGAGTTTTCAAGGGTGGTGCGAAGCCGCAGAGGGATCCGCTCCATGTCGCTGCCCTTCAGTACGAGGATGCCGACATCTCTGTCATCCAGCACCTGGTTGATGTACTCGACCAGCCGCTCGTCGGTCTCGGCCGTATAGGTCTTTCTTACACCTGCAAGCCGAAAACCGAGGATGAATTCACCGGTACCGACAACTGCGATCTCCATTTCTACATCACCAGGTAGCCCTGTAACCGCTCACCGGGGAGGCCGGCTTCCTTGCCCCGGGCGAGGGCGCGAAGGTTCGCGACCTCGTATTTCTTCTCCTCCAGGTAGACGAGGACCGGGAGGATCGAGAACGGATACCGTTTCGACATCCGCTCCATCTGCTCAAGCTGGACCCGGGTCAATGCAACCTCGATCTCGTGGATGGCACTCTTGTCCCGGACCCCTTCGAGCGCATTCAAGAGCGGGACCATCTTCACCTGCCGCTTAAGAGCGTCGATGAACTCGTCCCGGTTCTCGATCCCCGAGAGCCGCTGCAGTTCCTCCACCGAGAACGAGCCGCCGGGAAGCATCAGTTCCCGGACATCCTCATGAACGTGCCCCGCCCGGAGGCGGAAGAGGTTCTGGATGTTCCGGATATCGATCTCGAGCTCGATGTACTTCAGGAATATATCCCCGCCCTTCACGCCCGCTTTCGCGTCGGCGATGAGCCGGGCATAATACCCTTTGTAGAGTTCGTTCTCCAGATGGGCAAACGACCCGGTCTCCGTCGCGCGGGGAAGTTCCCTCTCGATGACGGGATAGAACCGCTCGCCCCTGAGCGCCTCGGCGACCCTCTCCGGCGACTCTTCGGCGAGAAGACGATCGAGAGCGACCTTGTCAAGCCCGCCGGCCGGAACCAGGACCTCCTTGATCTTGCCCGGCTGCATCCCCTGCAGCTTACCGCGCAGGATCGTGACGACGTTCTGGATATCCCAGCGGCGCAGATAACTGACGGTAAAGTGCTTCAGGTCTCCCGGGACAAGTTCCAGGATGCTCTGATATTCTTTCGCGAGGTTCCAGCTCAGGGCCACCTCGACAAGGTTGATACCGGAGAAGGAGGTGCCGAGTTCATCGATCTCGGACCGGTAATTGGTCTCGCCGATGAACCGGGTGATCTCAGGCAGGCTCATATTCAGCATGCGGAGATAATCCTCGCGCGGTATCAGCAGCGATTTACGCACCCGCATGCGGGTGCAGGCGTAAATGTACTGGGCCGATCCGCTACTTACTCCTGCCATTTATGAACCCTCCTCATGTAAACAGGATATCTGACGCATCCTTCAGGTCGGACTCCCAGACTTCGTCCAGGAACGTGCGGTAACTGTAATCGATCTGCAGTTCGCCGTCGTTGCTCTCGACGATGACGCCTCCGGCAATCTCGACCGGGTCGCCCACGGTATAGCCGGAGAGCGTCCTTTGCCGGGAGATAATCGCCTCGACCATAGGAAGGTCCCGCTCGTTCGCATGGACGACGCCCTTCTTGATCACCTTCGCCGCTCTTTTCAACAACTCGGTGAGCGCCTTCTCCTGGAATTCGGCCGGCAGCGAACCGACAGCGGCGAGCGAGGCCGAATAGACCTGGTCAAGGAGCGTCTTCTGGGCGTTTAAGACCTGTCGTTTGACGACGAGGTTCGCCGCAGAGGTCTCCTGGTTGATGATGTGGGTGGCCGCCCGGTCCGCTTCCTCCTGTGCCGACACCTTGATCCCGGCAGCACGTTCCTGTGCGTCCCGGAGGATCGCGTCGACTTCGGCCCGGGTCTCCGCCCGGGTCGCCTCGACCTCTTTTCGCCCTTTCTCCCGGATCTCGTTGACGACTGCTTCGAGTCCCATGGTTCACTCCATCAGAACAGAAGCAGCAGTGCAACCACAAGACCAAAGATGACGATGGTTTCCGGAATCACAGTGAAGAGCAGCGCAAGACCAAACATATCCCTGTTCTCTGCGGTCGCACCGACGGCCGCCGCACCGATGCCCATCTCAGCAAGGCCGGTACCGACGCCGGTGAGACCCACTGCGAGACCTGCGCCGACTGCGCTCATTCCTGCCTGCGATGCCTGTACCATTTCAAGAGTTGTGCCAACATCTACCATTTTCTTATTCCTCCGTAAACTTGGGTTTCATACCGAATGGGTTGTACTTTTTGCCTCCACCTTTGTAGAACTTGGTGAAGAACTCAACATAATGAAGACGAATCGAATGCAGACCGCCGCCGAGGAGGCCGAGTGCCGTGTTCAGCACGTGCCCCAGCAGGAAGACGAGAATGCCGACAATAATGAGGACCACGCCGACCGGCGTGATTGCTGCAAGCTGGGGCTCGATCATCATCCCGATCGCGATGTAGTTGACCACCATTGCGATTGCGACCGAGGATAAGCCCACCGCCGTCAAACGGGCGTACGACAGCACGTGACTGACGATCGTCGGAAGTTCGACGATCTCGAGCGGGTTCTCCTGCGCGATCCCGATGACGCCGGCCACTAAGAGGACGATCCCCGCCACAGCGGAGACGTTGAATCCCATGGCGACAACGGGCAGACCCGTCAGGTCGGGCATCAGCGGGATGGGGAAGAACGCCCAGATCAGAAGCAGGATGCCCCACATGACCCCGAGCCAGCCGAGGTTGGAGATCATCGCCTTTGTCGCGTGTTTGCCGTGATAAAGGCTCCGTGCGTTGCGAACGCCGATAAGGCGCCCGAGCGTGATGTGCAGGATACCGATCCAGATCGCAACGATCATCAGTTCGACAACCTGAGGCCCGTGACCGCTCGCGGCTCCCCCGATGTTGAGGTGCCGGGAGAAGATCACCGGCGCCCACGGGAGCGAGAACCCGAAGAACTCGCTGTAGAGTACGCCGAAGATGATGCTTGATATGCTTGAAACCCCGAGCACCTTGAGCAGATTTCTTCCTCCTTCGCCCTTCAGGAACTTCCGCAGCCCGAGACTCAGGGCCAGCAGCACGGCGCCGTAGCCCACGTCTCCGAGGATCATCCCGAAGAAGATGGGGAAGACGATGGCCAGCAGCAGCGTCGGGTCAAGCTCGGAGTAGCGCGGCCGCCCGTAGAGGTCCATGAGCAACTGCGACGGTCTGGCGAACGACGGGTTCTCGTACTCCACCGGGACCGCGGTGTCGTCGTCGATCTCCAGGTCTTCGATGTAGATCTTCCCGTCGGTCGCTTTCTCCAGCGCATCCCGGACCCTCTCCGCCCGGTCTTCCGGCACCCACCCTTCGGTAATGAAGGTCTCTTCCGTGGTAGCAAACCGCAACGGGGCTTCCGCCCGCTCTACGTCAGCCGTGAGTAGTTCATCGCATGCTACCAGGAAGCCGGTGTGCTGCTTACAGATACCCGCGATCTTTGCATTGACCGCAGTTACTTCGTCGCTAATCCTCCGGGCTTCTTCTGCATGGGACTCCAGGCGCTCTTTCGGGGAGCCCGTCTCATCGGGAACGGGGATCGCCTGGAAACCGGCATCGAGGAGAAACCGCTCGACCTGCTCGCGGTGTTCGCTCTGCACCACGACGACGATCATGTTGCCGTCCACCTCGCCGGAAAAAAACTTCTCGTTGGGGACGTCGATCTCGACATCGTGTGCGATATGCCCGGTAAAAACGGTAAACTGCGTGTACCCGCGATAGAGTTCCAGGTCAAGGGGGACCACGGTAAACGGTTCGAGTTCCTTTACGCGCTGTTCGTGCTCCTTCTGCCGCGTCTCCAGTCTCGAACGCGTTGAAACGAGGTTTTCCACCTCGTTCTGGATGGCGGGGAGGTCCGTCCGGATCATCGCCCGAACCTTCGATGCGGGGACCTTTTCCCCGACTTCTACGCTCTCCGGGTCTACCCCGCACGCATTCTCGATTGCCCTGACCTTGATCAGCGCCGAAGCCGCATCGCTCGCCCCGGGGAGGGGGTGACCGATCGACAGCGCTTCGTCTGACGCGCTCTCCGGCACAAAGTCTTCGATATGATAGACGTTGTGGCGGTAGAGAACTCTCACGATGGTGTCGATCTCACCCTTCGGGGCCGCGATGAGCAGCCGGCGCATCCGTTCAGGCCTTAGCATGCAGCTGCTCCTTGAACCGTGCGACAATAAAGTCTACAGCTTTTGTAAGGTTCCTTTCGCCCTGCTGTTGCAAGGCATCCGCGCGTGCTTCACCCTCCTTGACGATCCCTGCATACCTGTTCTGCGCCTGGGCCCGCGCCTCGGCAAGACGCTGATTCCTGTATTCTTCGGCATCTTTCTGCGCCTTCTGGATCAGGTTGTCAGCCTCCACCTCGGCATCCGAGAGGCTCTTCTTCCTCCCGGCCTGCGCATCACGGATCATTGCCTGATACTCTTCTTCAGTTTCCCTGATGCTTTTCAGGACATCGGTCTTCATCAAACCCTCCTTCTCACGGCTCATGAATATTTGAGGAAATTGAGCATATATTTATTGTTGTTTGTCTGCGGAGGATTTTTCCGCATCCAGATGCTTCACCACCGCCCCGGGCGGCAGGTTTTTCACCGCAACGCCCCCGGGAATTCCTGCAATCGAGACTCCGGAGAACTCCCCGGACGAGCAGAGCAGGTGCTGTCCGGGATGGGTCCCCCGCCGGATGTCGCAGGCAAGAAGGATCTCCGGGGCGACCGAGACGACCATCGACAACCGTTTCGAGCCGGGATGGTCTTTCGGAAGGACGACGAGCGGGACGTGGTATCGCCGGACCAGTTCAAGCATCATGCGTGCCTGCTCAACGGGGCCGCCTTCCGGCATGGAGACGGCGACCAGGTCGTCGGGGTCGACCGCGAGACAGTACTCGTCGTCCGGGGTCTCAATACAGAGCGGAAACCTTGAGCCGGCCTTCGCAACAAGTAGAAAAGAGCATTCTCCCCGGATGAGGAGAAGTTCGTCGCCGAGGGGCAGGGTCGTCACGCCCGGCCCGGCAGACGACCTCCCGGCAGCGCCGCTTTCAGACTTCTTCGACATCTTCCGACTGGCAGCTCGGGCACATGGGCCGCTTTCCTACGCCCTTGAACCGTTCGCCGCACTCTTTGCAGCGGTAACTCTTGCCCTTCACCCGCTCATTGAACTCGATATCGACGGGTCCACCGACTGTACACATCTGGCATCACCGAAAGAGAGATGGAAGGCAGAGGGTATAAAACCTATTGCGGCACCCCGACACCCGCATGAGGGAGGGTTGGACGATCCGCGGAGGCGCCGGCCCTAGAGAAAGACCGTGAAGACCACGAACGCGATGATGAGCATCACAGCTGCGTGTTTGACGCCCGCCGGAGCGACGCTTCCCCCATCTGCCCGGCGATCAGGCCCGAAAAGAATGCCTGGATGATGCATCCGTGGTAGAGGAGACGCTCGAACGTTATGAGGGGCGTCTTCCCGATAGGCACCGCGCCAGCTCCCGCATCCGCGACCAGGACGCTGACGTCGGCCAGCACGGAGAGGAACTGGAGATCGATAACGGCCACGACGAAGAGGAAGACGATGAAGACCAGATAGACGATAGCGGTGTAGATGAACATTTCGGCCCGCCTCTCGCGCTTGAGGTTCTCCGAGATCGCGGCATCGCGCGCCGCGATGGAGAGCACTTCACTGATATTCCCGGTCATCCGGCTCGCCGTCGTGATCAGGGTCACCGTCCGGGCGATGGTGGGGGTGCGTATCCGCTCCTCGAACCGCACAAGCGCCTCCTGGACGCTGGCGCCCCACTCGATGTCACGCTTGATCTTCCTGATCTCGTAGGTCAGCACCCCGAGGTCCGCCTTTACGAGGAGCACAATGGCCTGCGCGAGCGTCAGGCCCACCTGGTTTATCCCGGAGAGGCGATTCAGGAACTCGGGGATCTCCGCCTCGAGTTCCATCACCCTCTTTTGCCAGAACCAATGGAAGACGCCGAAGGGAATGAGGATGATCAGCAACCCCACGACCAGATGGTCGTCCAGCACATCGATGAGGATTTCAGTGTCGGGGTAGGCCGGAGTCGCGAGGACGGTGAGAGCGACGTACGCGAGCGCAACCGGCACCGTCACGTAAAACGTCCGGTTCGGCTCGACGAGGAACGCCTGGAGGGGGTGACGCAGAAATGACCGAATCTTCCTGACCCGGTCGTAACGCTCCAGGCGCTGGAAATGCGGCTCGTCACCGGATCGCTCTTCGACCCGGACATCGTCGAACTCATGGAGCCATTTCATACTGGCATACCGCTCGACCGGCTCGCTTTTGATTGAGATCGCGTCGATAGCAAGGAGGAAGAGGAGTGAACCCAGAGGAACGAGGAGGTAGATGACGATCGAAAGTGCCATGAGCGGCGTGCTGCTCATGAAACCCAGGACGACCATGACGATGATGATGAAGAGCGGGCCGGCAACGAAGAGCGTCACGTAGACCTCGGCTGCCATTTGAAGCGCGGAGAGGAAGGTCTTTTGCTCGAATCGGGCATCTTCCTGGTATATCCGCACCCGCACATCAAGGAACCCGAGAAGATCCCCCCCACTCTCGACCACGGAGATAAGGTCCTCGGCGAACTCACGCAGCTTCTCCGACGGGGTCGTCTCCTGCAGGTGACGGAGTGCTGTGATCTGGTCGCAGCCGAAGTAATCGGCGTCCCGGACGACACGCCGGAACTCGTGGGCCGCTTCACCATAGACCGCCGGATTTGCGCTGATCGCCCGGAAGACCTCCATCATCTCCGTCCCGCCCTGGCGCATGGCATACATGTAGGAGACGACGTTGTGGAGCAGCAGGTTGATCCGGGTCGCCCGACTCTTCTTCAGAATGGACGGGTAGCACATGAAGAAGATATAGGCCGCATAGGCGGTGAGGACGAAGGTGACCGCGCTTGCGGCAACCTGCAGGAGATCGATCCAGGTATCCGTCAGTTCGAACCCCGGCAGATGGATGGCAAATACGTTGTAGACCCCGACGCTCACCCGGGGGAAGACCGCGAGGCGCATCGCGAGGAACGCGAGAACAGCCCAGAGCACGCCGAAGAGCCCGGAGACGAGGAATGCCCGGAGGAGGTAGCGGTCGAGCGTCACCCCCATGTTCGCCGCAACAAGGTCTTCGTGGAGGCTCCGGTACCGTACGGGGTCGCGCTCCACCCACCGGCGGACAAAGCGGTGGAGGTGCGCGCCGGCGGGCAGCATCACCGGACCAGCCCGCCGAGGTCGTCAAGGGAGGCGATCACCCGGTCGCGATCAACCGCGAAGATCTGGATGATCCGGGCGACCGCACCGTAGTCTCTGATACCCTGCGCGGCGAGAGCGAGGAGAACGCGGCGCCGGGTTTGCAGTTCCTCTTCGAGCCGGGTCCGGCTCCAGCCGCGGTACTCCATGATTTCGCTGTAGATCCGGGACCGCCCGCTGTAGGAGAAAGTGTCGGGTACGGGGTTGTACTCGAAGACCGTGTTCACCTGGAGGTTGTCGGTGAGCGGGTCGATACCGGCAATCTCGACGATCTCCCGGCAACGCCTGACACGGTCGGGCCCCCGGTGGGTGAGCGCCTGGACGGATATGATGTCGAGCGCCTGGAGCATGTTCCTCGGCACGTTGAGCGGGTCGCTCCCCAGGCGGTGGATGGCTGCATCGACGCCGCCGGCGTGCATGGTGGAGAACGTCGTGTGCCCGGTGTTCATCGCCTGAAAGAGCGTCCGGGCTTCGCTCCCCCGGACTTCTCCGACCAGGATGTACTCGGGACGCTGCCGCATCGCGGCCTTGAGGAGGTCGAACATCCCGATGACGGGAGCGCCGGGCCCCCCGGATACCGTCTCACGCGTGACGCTCGCGACCCAATTCTCGTGATAGAGTGTGATCTCCCGGGTGTCCTCGATGGAGACGACCTTCGCAAGCGGCGGGATGAAGAGGGCGACCGCGTTGAGCGACGTGGTCTTTCCTGACGCGGTGCCGCCGACGAAGAGCAGGCTTTTGTTGTTCTCGATCGCCATCCAGAAGTAGACGAGCTGGTTGACGTCGAAGGTGTTGGCCTCTATCAGTTCGACCGGCGTAAACGGCGCTTCGCGGAACTTCCGGATCGTGAACGATGTGCCATGGGTTGTGATTTCGTTGCCGAAGGTGAGCTGCAGCCGTGAGCCGTCGGGGAGGGTCGCGTCCACGAGCGGGCTCCCGATGGAGACGTGTTTGCCCGAGCGCTGGGCGAGGGTGATCGCGAGCGAATTCAGGGTCAATTCGTCAAAGAGGATGTTCGTCTTGATGTTCTGGTGCTGCCGGTGATAGAGGAAGAGCGGAATCCGGGTGCCGTCACAGGATATATCCTCGATCCGGGGGTCTTTCATCAGCGCATCGATGCGTGACCAGCCGAGAAAGTTGCGCTCGAGGTAGTAGCGGAGTTTGAAGGTCGTTGTGTCGTCGAGGGGGAGGCCGTACTCGACGAGCAGTACCTGTGCCTTCCTGGAGAGGACCACCCGGGGGTCGGCGATGATATCGTGGTCGTCGAGGATCAGGACGTCGCGGAGGTCGTCGAAGAGCCGTTCCAGGAGTTCGTACTCGAACTCCGAGAGCACCGGCTCGAAGAGGAGGTATTCGGCCTGATTCGTCTGCGTGTTCCGGGCTATCACGGCGAGCGAGAGGCCCTCGACGATCCAGTAGCGGTCAAGCTCCTCGTAGGGCAACGAGACTGCCGCCTCCACAAGGGGGGCGTGCACCGCGGGGTCATACTCGCCCACGGCCTGGCCGCCGTTCCGGAAGAAGCAGGCCCGGTCCAGGAGCCGGGCCAGGCCGGACCTCTTCCGGGTGGAGGAGGGCTCAGGAGTCGCCGGAGATTCTCGCTCCGGTGTCATCGCGGCACCCACAGGAGAGGTGCATCGGTATACGCCTTCTTGATCACCGGGTCCCTGACTGTTGCCTGCATGGTTGCTGTGACCTACGTCGTTGTCCATATCGGGTCCCTGCCGCCTTCCACCCGGGTTCTGGGGGCGGACGAACAGCGCACGGGAGGCTGTGTGAGACTATACGTGGTGTGGAGCAGCACCCATATAAATCTGCTTTTTTTGCAGGGACGTTTCGGGTGGCCGTAATTTTCTCTCAGACCACACAGGACCAGAACGCTTTAATCGTTCTCCTCATATACATGGAATATCTATGCACGACCGCCTCCGACAACGGATGCCGACGGGCATCGCCTCGCTCGACCCCGTGCTGGACGGCGGCGTCCCGGCGGGATCGGTGGTGCTGCTCCTCGGGGAGCACGGTGCCGGCAACGTCGAGTTTGTGCAGACCTCGATCATGCATCTTTCCCTGCTGAGACGGAGCGGGACGGCCGGCGAGCACCTTCTGCTCCCGGGCGGGATCGTGTACGTGACGCTCACCCGGATGCGAGAGGATATCCTCAAGGAGATGGCCCTCTCGTTCAACCCGGATTTCTATAATCAACTCGGGGAGGAGATCGTCTTCCATGACCTCTCGGAGCTCTACTTCGACGCAAGTATCGTTCCCCCGGACTGGTACGGGGAGGGGAGTGCCATCGAACGTCTACGGAAGAAGCAGCGCAGGGAAGACGGCAATATCCTTGCAGAACTCGCCCGGGTGCTCGGCGGATGCCCGGAGAACAGCCTGATTGTCCTTGATTCACTGACCGGGATCACTCCGTCGCTTACGAGGGGTCCCGAGTGGCATGAATTCATCGCCTTCCTGCGGGGGCTGCAGCAGGTGGCAAAACGCCGGAACATCACGATCTATCTCCTGCTCACCTCCGGCATCCTGGACCGGTCGCGGGAACTCGAGATCGCCGACTGTGTCGACGCCACACTCCTCTTCCGCTGGGAGGAGACCGGCGCACAGCGCCGGCAGCGGGTTATGTACTTCGAGAAGTTCCGGGGCGTGATGCCCCGCCTCGAGGATAAGGATCTCGTGAAGTTCGCGGTGAAGATCTCCGCGGCGGAAGGGTTTGAGGTGCGCAACATCAGGATGGTGATATAAACGGCAAACCGGGTGAAGTTCGGCGTTGTGGGCCTGGATGCGATGCTCTCGGGAGGGGTTCTTGAGAAGAGCGTCTGCGCGATCGTCGGCACCTACGGCACCGGGAAGACGATGTTTGCCCTCCAGTTCGCGTACGAGGGGCTCTCGCGGGGCGAGAAGGTAATCTACATCAGCCTCGATGAGCGGGAGGAACTCCTCCGCGCCACTATTGCCCAGAAAGGGTGGGATACGGAGAGGTTCGGTGATCGGTTCTATCTGCTCAGGCTGGACCCGACCGACTTCAACCTTGCTATCAGCAGCATCAAGAGCGAGCTTCCCGCCCTCATCAGGAGCACCGGGGCCTCAAGGGTGATCATCGACCCGATATCGCTCTTCGAGGGGCTTTTCGTGGACGAGGCCGTCCGACGGCAGGAGATGTTCCGGTTCGTCGAGGTGATGCGGGACGAGGCCTGCACGCTCGTGCTGACGAGCGAGACCGATGCAGCGAACCCGGACGGGAGCAGGTACGGCCTTGCGGAGTACCTGGCGGATACAGTGGTCCTCCTCCGCTACATCCGGTCTCCCGGCCTCACCGAGGTGCACCTGGCCCTTGAGGTCGTGAAGATGCGCCGGTCAGCCCATTCCCGGGAGATCAAGCCGTTTGAGATCCACGAGGACGAGATCACGGTCTACTCGGAGGCGAGTCTGTTTTAGTGCATCGATTTTCAATAACCAGTACAGTGAACTACCACGCCCTTTAGGGCGGGATAGTTCACAGGAACCGGCAAGCAATGTTCATATTACCGATTAGAATTCCTCTGAGGATTATCCTTCTGTGGTTATCGCAGAAAAAATGCCCATCATCTGTCGGGCTGACCGTCGACGTACCCAACCTTCCTGGAACACGGGGGAGGGAGCGGGTGATCCCCGCCGACCCCCCCTGCAGGGCCCGGCAGACTCGTTGGTCACCAGTATCTGAGTGACCGGCGCCGCCCGGTGCAAAAACATTAACATTCATGCAGTTTGAATTGAATCTATAGTTCCTGGCGATACCCTCTTGAACCTTGAACCCCCCCTGCCCGCATGACTGGCCGTGAACAGAT
>ENA-UOOK01006509-UOOK01006509.1-fermentation-metagenome-genome-assembly--contig:-NODE-6509-length-11127-cov-3.479137_pt1 | contig 11127 bp, 9 predicted proteins | sample MGYA00245777_ERZ724023 | MGnify/ENA primary metagenome ERZ724023 (study PRJEB28704, sample SAMN03018312) | fermentation metagenome | biome: anthropogenic terrestrial biome; feature: soil; material... | reverse complement strand
GGGAACTATCGCTACTTTATAGCCGGCGGCTTCGAGACTACGGCCGATGACAGCCTGTCCGAATGACGGATGATCGACGTAAGCATCCCCTGAGAAGATGATCACATCGAGTTGATCCCATCCTCTTAATTCACATTCCTTCTTTGTCGTCGGAAGGAAATCGGTCAATTGATATGCCAATTTGTCTTTTTATCCTTTTTAATCAGTTACGTCCAATGGATCCTCACAAGTAGCCGGCTGCTTTACTTTCCAGTTTTTATACAGGTCAGTCAATTTCTGGAGTCCGAAAGCCTTCATGTTGCTGTTGTAGATAACATCAAGACAGAGGTCGAGCAGATTCTTATCCTTGCCGGCTTCTGATTCGAGCAGTGAACGGACATTATACCTCAATTTGTCCAGAACGTCTTCATTGACGATACCGTTGCTGTCTACAAGATCCCGTAAAAGTTGATATTTTTCTATTGTATTCAAATGGGCATCGCTAACTTCAATGTTGCGAGTCCCTGTTGGATTAGCTTGAATTTTATACATGATATTTATTTTAATAATTATTGATATTATTCTATCGTTTTAATGGTTTCAGATAGTTCAGGATACCTTGCATGATCTGCTTGCGGTCATTGGTGTTCTTGATACATTCAAATGGAAATCCCATGGTAAAGCATTTGTAGTCATTTCCCTGATAAGCAACGGCAGCGGGGTTCTTGTCACTGTATTGCATTGCGCAGATCGCATTTCCAAGAGGAGAGAGAATATCCGGATGGGTAGCAGCATAATGCTTCTCATTCAGTTGGTGCCAGAAACTGAAATTTATTCCCAATCCGGTGGCGGTTTCCTGAATATCGGCTGCACTGTCCGGTTGATAAACTAATTTCAGGTTATCACGTAACCATGTTTTCTCATCTGTTCCTGTCATGTCTGATCCGATGTAGGAACCACTGACTAAAAGACTGCCTCCCTGTGAGAGATAACCATGCAGGAGTGTCCGTATGGAATAGGGCAATGACTTGTAAAATTCCGGGGTATAACCGTCATATCTTTCCAGACCGAGAATCAGGTCTGTGACAGGATAATCCTCTAGTTTTATCTTTCCATTCTGAATAGCTTCTTCCGAGCAACTGACTACCTGATATTTGTTACTTCCTGCGATGGCTTCTGTGTGGCAGAAGGGATAATCGAAATCGTTTCCGGCAACGAAATGGCCGGCCATCTCATCCCCGCCATAGCCAAGTCCTCCAGGGCCTTCTTTGCCCATCCGTGAACGGTTGAAGCATTCCTGTATTCCGTTCCATCCGGCAGTAAGTCCATAACTTACTCCGGGGTCGACGGTCATATCGAATCCTTGAAGGGTATCATTGTCGATTACTTGTGGTGAAGCTAACCGGTGAAAGCCATTGACAATAAGTATGGTATACTCTGCACGAGGCTGGTATAAGGCTGACAGGATTTCAGAAGGGAAACTTTCTCCGCCTGCGTTGCATGCTGTAATCTTGAACCGGTAGGGAATACCCGGCTGCAACTGGATTTCACAAGATTTGGTCCGAATGACCGTTCCGTTGTCGAATCCTCCCTGGCCTTTGGCAATATAAACATTATAAAAAGTCGGGGTAGCAGTGGGTTCTTGCGGATCAGGCTGTGCGCTCCAAGAAAGTTGAGCTTTGCCCTTTTTGTCCAAAGTAACCGAGAAATTCACGGGGTTCAAAGGTTCAACGACATAGTCCTGACTGTGGTTGGTATCGATGAAACGGAGAATGGTCTTATAGATAGAACGGGCCAATGTAAATTTAAACATCGGATCCTGTGCGAGTTTTACATCCGGGAAATTCTGATGTGAAAGAGTTTCCAGGATAGCTGACGGAACTTCCGGGATCCGTGTTTCAGAATAGTTGCGGTCCCATAAATATCGTTTGTTCCACTGGTGGTATTTTGCGGTTATATCTGTCGTAACATTATTCAGAAGTGCCTTGGCAAAATCTTTAGAGGTCTGTCTGGAAAGGCCCGAACTCAGCATCCCGTCATTGAAGTCAGTCGTGCAGACTGCCAGACTGCCTTCCAGATCCTTCCCATTAGGTGCAAATCCTGCATCACTGTGTACGGCAAGGGATAATTCGATGGGTACGTTCTTACCTTCCAGTGTCGGCATGTAGACGCTGCCGCCACCTAACCAGTTGGTCATGAGTGATCTCACATTGATATCATCCGCGTAGTCATCTGTTCCTTTTCGTGTACTATAGACCGAATAGGGTGCGCCACTCCACTGTGCAGAGTAGCGTGCTCCTTCAAGACAACGAGGGAGACCGGATACCATTCCGCCCCGTGCGATATTTCCCATACCCCCTCCGAAGCGTACGGCATCAGCGGTGACGATACCTTTCTTGGAAGACTGGTTTGTTAGGACTACCCGGTTTTGTGGAGAACAGCCCTGATTAAAGTTGAATGTACCCAGATAGACCCATGTTCCTCCTCCCATCTTCTGGTTTACCGTGAATTCGGTAGCTTGTCCTTTATGGTAAACGATGTAATGTGCATCTTTTATGCTCTTGGGTAGGGTCTGATAACTGATATAGACAGCATATCTACCCGATTCAGGAATATTGGGCTGGTAGTCCACTTCACTGAAGTGTTTCCGCTTGGTCGTTTTGATCTGTCGTAGTGTTCCCATCCGGAATGGATTATCACCGTCATGGAGAATCGTTCCGTGATAGGCAAAACCTACTGAGTCACATCTTTTCCAGTTTTTTCCGTTATTGATTTCCCGATAATAGGGAAGGGTAATGGAGTCATCATTATCTACGATAACCTCATGAGTCTGCCAGTCCCGTTCTCGTGGAGTGAATACTGTTGCCCCTGCATTTTCGAGCATAGGGATGAGAAAAGGAATTACAATGGTCTGAGTAAACAGATCCTCGGTTGTGCAGAAGAGGTTCGGGCGCTGCCATGTCCATTTGTTCCTGTTGTTATCATAATATCTGCCATGTGAAGCCCAGAGGGAAATATGCCTGTCGAGCAATCCTTTGGTAATCAGATTGGGACGTGAGACGTTGAACACCCATGGATCATCATTATAACTGATATTCCCCCACGCACGTGTATTTCCGTCTTGATATTGTGCAAAGACTGTCTGGGCTACTGCCGACAGACAGAATAGCATCATGATTTTCTTCAGAATTGATATATGCTTCACCCTATGCCTCAATAGAAAAAACTTGTTTCTTTCAGATGTTGTTTATCCGAATAGTTTATTTATAGTTAGCCAATTGAAAATTTTTCCGGCTTTTTACCCTTAAAGTCCTTAAAATACAGTTTGATACGTTTCATGTCTGCATCAATATCACCACATGGATATACCGTTTCTGTACACTGGATGAGTTTGCGCTCATAGTCACAACCGTATAGCAGAATAGGCAGGTGTGCATTGAGTGCGATATAGTAAAATCCTTTTTTCCAGTCAGAGTTCAGACTTCTCGTCCCTTCCGGTGTGATGCAGAGAATAAAATGATGCTCCTTCAAGGCCATTTGTGCCAGGGTATCTGTCATACGGCTATGCTTTTCGCGATGGACAGGTATGCCTCCCAATTGATGGAATAGTGATCCCAAAGGCCAGAAGAACCATTCTTTTTTCATCAGAAAATTGGCTTTGATACCTTCTGCGTGGGCATACAACTGCCCGATAAGCATATCCCAGTTACTTGTATGAGGAGCTAAGCAGAGAATGTATTTTTCCGGATGAGACTGTGTGATATCTTTCTTCCAGCCCATCTTCTGGTATAGAAGCCATTTACAGATTTTTTGTAGCATGAATGAGATGTTTAATTTCCTAAGTTGGAAATCTGGTCTGTGATTTCAGAAATCTGTTTGTTGAAATCTTCAATTAAATCCCCGAAATATTTCTGGGGTTTCATTCCCGGTTCCGGATGAGATATCCGGCTGACAAAATTGGAATGTACTGTCAATATGGATGTAAGCAAGGCTTGTACATCTTCTTTTTCGGTTTTCCGTCCTCCATAGAGATCTGCTGCAATACATTCTGCAAAAAGATCACTACAGATATAGTTAATCCTGCGCTTTAAAGAACGTTTATTCTTCATTTCATTATTAATATTAAATGATTTATTTTTTTTGTTTGTCAGGTCAAAGATAGACAAATTTCGGTAAACACAAAAACTTCTTCGAGAAAAAACTTATAAAAGTTGGAATTTAATAATCATTCTTTCGTATTATCAGAGAAAAGTCTTAAATTTGCATAAGAATTTATAGTTCAACGATTATAAAATTAATAAACGATGGAAAAAAGTGTTTTACAGTTAGAGAGAGCTGCTTATCAGCCTAAACTGCCTAAGGCCCTTCAAGGGGGTGTAACAGCTAAGGAAGGAGCTCCAACTCAGAGTGTAGCCGATCGGGAAGAGATCAAGAAACTGTTTCCGAATACTTATGGCATGCCTCTAGTAGAGTTTGTACCGGGAAAAGAGACAGGTGCATCCAAAAAATTGAATGTAGGTGTCATCCTCTCCGGAGGCCAGGCTCCTGGTGGTCATAATGTGATTTGCGGAATCTTTGACGAACTTAAAAAACTCGACCCTTCAAATCGCCTCTACGGTTTCTTGATGGGGCCTGGTGGCTTGGTGGATCATAAATATATTGAGATCACTGAAGACTTTCTGAAAGATTATCGGAATACCGGCGGCTTCGATATGATCGGTTCCGGTCGTACCAAACTAGAGGAGGTGGATCAATTTGAAAAGGGACTTCAGATTATTCGAAAATTGAACATTAAAGCCGTTGTGATTATCGGTGGAGATGATTCGAATACAAATGCTGCCGTCCTTGCGGAGTACTACAAGGCCAAGCAGTATGGCGTACAGGTGATCGGATGCCCTAAGACCATTGACGGAGACTTGAAAAACGATCAGATTGAGACCTCTTTCGGTTTTGATACGGCTACGAAGACCTACAGTGAGGTGATCGGTAACATTGAGCGTGATTGTAACTCTGCTCGGAAGTACTGGCATTTTATCAAACTGATGGGTCGTTCTGCTTCTCATATTGCTCTGGAATGTGCCTTGCAGACTCAGCCGAATATCTGTCTGATCTCAGAGGAAATCCAGAAAAAGGATATGACCTTGAACCAGATCGTGGAGAATATTGCCAAGGTGGTTGCCTGTCGTGCTGAGCAGGGACATAATTTTGGTGTTGTCCTGATTCCTGAAGGCCTGATAGAGTTTATCCCCGCTATCGGCCGGTTGATCGGCGAATTGAATGACCTGCTGGCTGCCCATGGCGCTGATTACAAGGATCTGGATAAAGATGCCCAGCGGAAATATATCATGGCCCATCTCTCCCGTGAGAATGCCGAGACTTTTTCGACCCTTCCTGAAGGTGTAGCACGTCAGTTGTCCCTGGACCGTGATCCTCATGGAAATGTCCAGGTATCCTTGATAGAAACAGAGAAACTGCTTTCTGAAATGGTAGGTGATCTGCTGGCTAAATGGAAGAAAGAAGGAAAATATAACGGGAAGTTTGCTGCTCAGCATCATTTCTTCGGTTATGAAGGTCGTTGCGCCGCTCCTTCTAATTTCGATGCAGACTATTGCTATTCTTTAGGAACCAGCGCTGCACAGTTGATCGTCAACGGGAAGACGGGCTATATGGCCATCGTGAAGAACCTGACAGCCGGCACGGATAACTGGAAGGCCGGAGGGGTGCCTATCACGATGATGATGAACATGGAGAAACGTAATGGGGAGATGAAACCCGTGATCCGGAAGGCTTTGGTCGATCTTGAGGGCAAACCGTTCAAGACTTTTGCTGCTCATCGTGAGGAGTGGGCCAGGGAAACGGAATACGTCTATCCTGGACCTATCCAGTACTGGGGTCCTTCTGACGTATGTGACCGTACGACAAAGACCCTGGAGCTCGAACATAAATAAGTTTGATTTTTTCAGGAGTCACAGAATAAACGGCTTCCGCATCGGTAAGGGCGGAAGGGGGAGAGAAGGGTCTTGCCTTTGACCTCGTACGTTTTTTCTGTGGCTCTTTTATGATCATGACGAAACGAATGACACATCCACACAAAACAACTTCTGCCTATTCGGCGAACAAGAACGGGAAGAGGAAGAAGTCCACTTCGACGACCCGCCGGAGATACGTTCGTCATGCTCGTCACCCATCCTTTTTCTCTCCTTATTCTTTCCTGCATTTTCCCTCTATCAAGAAAAACAAGTGTGCCTGGCTTATCGGGGCGATAGGGATCATGATCCTTTATATCTGGGTCTTCTATCATTTTTTCGTCGGTCCCACAGGATTCCGCTGGAGAGCCCTTTACAGCGATGCTGATTATCCTCAGGGATATGAGATAGAAGGTATTGACATTTCACATTATCAAGGGAATATTGACTGGGAAGAACTCCGTAATGCGATGATTAACGGTTGCCCTGTACGTTTCATCATCGTCAAGTCTACGGAAGGTGCTTCACAGGTGGACAGCAAATTTTACAGTAACTTCCGGAATGCCCGTGAATATGGCTTTATCCGTGGGGCCTATCACTACTGGAGCAATAAGAGCAGCGCACGCCAGCAGGCTTACTATTTTCTTGAAAAGGTGCATCTTACGGAAGGAGACCTGCCACCGGTATTAGACGTGGAGCACAAGCCGCCCAAGGAATCTACGGAGGACTTCCAAAGGGATGTGCTGACATGGTTGCATATCGTGGAAGACCGGTATCATGTGAAACCGATCATCTATACTTACTATAAGTTTAAAGACCGTTATCTGAGCGCGCCTGTCTTTGATGATTATCCTTACTGGATCGCTCACTATTATGTCAAGAAGGTGGAATATAAGGGCAACTGGAAATTCTGGCAGCATACGGACGCCGGCAAACTTTCGGGGATCAAAGGATACATCGACTTCAATATCTATAATGGGTCTTATTATGACCTTAGAAAACTGACGATTGGTTCCCAGGAAGATACTTTTGATGATGATAATTGACCGGATGCAACCTGCCCGCAGGAGGTATTTGCCGTCTTCCGTCCTTCAGGGGAGCCTGAAAGACAGGCAGGCCCATTCCCCATCGTTTCGCTGCCGCTCCCTTTCGAGTCCTGATTGGCTGGCTTTTCTCAAGAGGACAGGTATATCGGAGAGATAGAATCCACTGATCGCTAAAACTCCTCCCGCTTTCATGACAGATTTGAATACGGGCATGTCCTGCAATAGGATATTGCGGTGAATGTTTGCAAGGACACAGTCGAATTTTCCGTTAATCTTCCGGAGAATACCGGAATCGCCCTGCAGAACTTTCAGATTACGGATTCCGTTGATCTCTGCATTGTGTCTTGCATTCCTTACGCTCCAGTCGTCAATATCGTAACCGACGGCTTCTTCTGCACCCATCTTTAATGCTGCTATCCCCAGGATGCCTGTCCCGCAACCACAGTCCAGGACCCTCTTCCCGTTTAAGTCCATTTGCAATAAGGTTGAGAGCATCATGCGTGTGGTCGTATGCGTGCCGGTTCCGAATGCCTGTATGGCATCAATGCCGATCTCGATGTGATCAGATGAGATTCCCGGATGAGGATCTCTGTGATGTCTGGCATCATATATAAGTATGGTGTCATCAACAGTGATCGGCTCGAAACCGCTGTCTTCCCAGTCCTTGTTCCAGTCTTTATCTTCTATCCGACGGGTCTGGTAACTGATGTTAACCCCTTTGACCGGCAGCGTCTGGAGGTCCCGGATCAATTCCGTTTCATCAAATCGTTGTTCCTGGACATAACCGTCAATGCCTGCCGGAGTATTGACAAAGGATTCAAAACCTGCCGGAGTCACGGCGTCTGCAAGAAGATCCCTGACGGTCTGGAAGAGAGCTTCTGGACTTTGTATGCGAAAATGAGTTACTAAATATTCCATATCAATGTTAAATTCTTATTGCAAATATATAAAAAATAGGGAAAAACCTACTTCCGTTTAGGGTTTTTCTGTACTTTTGTAGCATACAAAGTTTTATCTTTGTAATGAAAATAAAATAAAAATTATTCATCAAAATAGGAGTAAATATGAAAAGGATAGTTCTTATAGCTCTTCTTGCAGGCCTGGTGCCGATGTCCATGATGGCTCAGGACGACCTTTACTTTTCTCCTTCAAAGGAGAAGAGGGCAGAGAAAGCCATTCGTCCACAAAATACTGATCCGATGGCCGATAATTACTGGTCGGGGTCCAGGAGAAATACGGACGAATACAATCGTGATGGACATTTCGGGAGCAGTTACCAGAATGTCGGTAAGGACTCCCTGGGAAACGATATTGTAATGTTTGACAGGGGCATGCATCCGGATACAACCTATATAGATACTGCCTTTGCCGATGAATATGGTCCTGGTGATGAGGATTATAGATATGCCCGGGACATGAGCCGCTGGGATGGATATTATGATCCATGGCTGTACGATGAATATGGCTGGGGACCTTATTACTGGCGTGCTCCCTACTGGGCATGGAATGATCCCTGGTTCGGGGATTACTACTGGGGCGATCCCTGGTTCTATGGAGATTACTGGGGAGGCTGGTATAATCCCTGGTATTACGGCTATGGCTGGGGTGGCTGGTACAACCCCTGGTACTATAATTATTGGGGCGGCCCGTGGTATGGCTACTGGGGCCCGACTTATGTTTATGATAACCGTGACTATGGTCACATGGGCGGTTTGACGGGTGGCCGGAACTGGAGCCGTGCTGATGACAGAGGCGGTTCTGGCAACTTTGGACGTTCCGGCAACTATAACTCGAATTACCGTACTTATACGTCCGGGCGCTCTCATTCTTTCGGTGGCAGAAGTTATAATAATACCACCAACTCCGATCGTAATTACAGTTCCAGCCGCAGCATGCCTTCCAATTCATTTGGAAACAGCAGTTTTGGTGGAAGTCGTTCCGGTGGCAGTTTCGGAAGTGGCAGCTTTAGTGGCGGTGGCTTCGGCGGTGGTCATTCCGGTGGCGGCTTCAGTGGTGGTCACTTCGGAAGTGGCAGAAGATAAACAGACGTTTTAGTAAATCCTTTATGACGTTTTAGTAAATTCTTTATAATGAAAACGAAATATATTTTAGCGGCTTTGGTGCTGGGAGCGGTACCGGCCGCTGCTCAGGAGACTTATCAGGATGCTAAATTGATGGAAACGGACCTGAATGGGACTGCCCGGTATATCGGTATGGGGGGTGCCATGGAGGCATTGGGAGCAGATATTTCAACTATTTCTTCCAACCCTGCAGGTATCGGCTTATTCCGAAAAAATGTGGTGAACCTGACGGGGGGAATGGTTATGCAGTCGGATGCCAAGACCCATTTCAGTGCCAATGGCATCAATGATTTCCATTTTAACGGTCATTCAAATCTTCCGAGTTTTGACCAGGGTGGCTTCGTATGGTCATCGCGGACAGGCATGGATTCGTATTTGAACTTTGGTTTTAACTATCATAAGAGTCGTAATTTTGATCAGATCCTCAGCGCTGCAAATACGTTGAGCAATGCGTCACAGAACAAACTTACGGCCATCAAGGACCGTAACCTGCCGGCAAATGCGGACTGGGCGTGGAATGGCGTGGATCATAATTACAGTCAGCTGATGGGTAAAAGCTCGGATGGATACCTGGATTACCTGAATGGCTCTGCTTATGCGTTCGGACAGTATGCTCATGGATATATCGGGGAATATGACTTTAATATCAGCGGTAACATTCATGACCGTATCTTCCTGGGTCTGACTTTCGGCGTACATGATGTCCACTTTAACAGCCAGAGCTATTATACGGAGAATCTCGAACAGAGTGCTATCTCTGAAGACTGGGAGCATCTGCGTATCACCGGAACGGGATATGATGCAAAGTTTGGTGCAATCTTTCGGCCTATAGAAAATTCTCCTTTCCGTATCGGTGTCTATATCAGTACTCCGACTTTCTATGATCTGACGCTCAATGGATGGAATGATCTGACGATGACAGGGGTGAAGGATGGTAAGACGGAGAGTGATAGTCCTCAGAATCCGTCTTATGCCGACTATGATTTCAAACTCTATTCTCCCTGGAAGTTCGGTATCTCTCTGGGACATACTATCGGCAACTTCCTCGCTTTAGGAGCTACATACGAATATGCTGATTATGGAAGTATAGATAACCGTATTAATGATGGCAGCTATCAAGACTGGTACGGGAATACCTATGATGATTCCCATAGTGACGGCAGGATGAACGATAATGTGGAGAACGTGCTGAAAGGGGTGAGCACTCTCAAATTTGGTGTTGAGTACAAACCTATACAGAATCTGGCTTTCCGCATCGGGTACAACTATTTATCCCCGATGTTTGATAAGGATGGCATCCGTGACGGCTCCCTCGAGTCTCCGGGGGTGGCCACGGCAATGTCAACAGACTATACCAACTGGAAGAGCACGAACCGCTTTACTTGTGGCGTTGGCTATCAGTTGAACCAGTTCTCAGTTGACCTGGCTTATCAGTACAGTCAGACGAACGGTGACTTCTATCCTTTCATGACCTATACGGGTGCTCAGGATGCCGCTGACAATAATATCGCAACGGCTTCAAAAGTCAACTTGAAACGCAATCAATTGGCTTTGACGTTAGGATACAGGTTCTGAATGATCCCGGTCATCGTGGGAGGAGGGGCGTTCCAGAATCCTGGGTGACTGGATGCCCGAAGATAGAATTCCCGATGCAGACATCATTACCTGCATCGGGTTTTTATTTGCCCGAAAGTGACGGATTCTTCCCGAACATGATCCTTAGGATGAATTTTCTGTTGCCGGGTATTCCTGATCATTTTATAAGGTTGGGCTTTTAACCATCTTATTATGTTTCAGGAATAAAGTGGCTCAAATCATAGGGTTGTTGTTTACAGTATATCTATGATTCTATGGCCTTAAAGTCACAGACCTTGACATCTGATTCAGGGGGGTATAGTCCTTGAGGAGCAATATGCACCATTTTGGGGTACCGAAATGGTGTATATTGGGGGGCGAAATGCACCATCGGCTACAATTGACTATCGTGAGAATCAGTGACTATGATTCTGACTTATCATTACAACAACAACAACAATATTATTTGAACCGGTATTC
>ENA-UOOK01006508-UOOK01006508.1-fermentation-metagenome-genome-assembly--contig:-NODE-6508-length-11128-cov-2.854150_pt1 | contig 11128 bp, 9 predicted proteins | sample MGYA00245777_ERZ724023 | MGnify/ENA primary metagenome ERZ724023 (study PRJEB28704, sample SAMN03018312) | fermentation metagenome | biome: anthropogenic terrestrial biome; feature: soil; material... | reverse complement strand
CATCACTGAGTTCATCATATTTCAATTTTTTAAAATCTTTTCCCAAAGTTGAAATATCCTCAGCAACTTTATATATTGAAAGAGCAATGGAACAAGCTGTTCAACAATCACAACTGCCTAAAAGTAAAATTGATTTGATTATAGCCCATGGTACAGGTACACCATTGAATGATCGAATTGAGGCAGATGTTATTCATCGCTACTTAGAGAATAACCTTGATAAAACCTGTGTTATGTCACCAAAGGGGGCTATAGGTCATACAGGGGGAGCCTCTGGTGCAATGGGGATGCTAGTCGCTATCGGTGCATTTACGTATGGATTAGTACCTCCGGTACTTAATCTGACTGAGGTGGATTCAATGTGTGATATACCAATAGTGCACAAGCAGCCTCAATCTCATAGAGTGGATGTTGCAATGGTAAATACCTTTGCATTCGGAGGTACAAATGTTGTGATATTGCTGAAAAGGATTGAGAAAGGATTTGTCTATGAATAATATAGGTATTACACAGATATTACATATGAGTTATAGCAAGGTTGAGCAATATGATTTTGAATATCGTGACATAAGATTAATTGATCAGTACACCAAGGTTTCTTTGATTAACACAAAACACCTGTATGACATGGTTCGAGGAGAAGCTATAGACTCTGAGCGAGCGGGTTTAGTATTTGCAACTGATACTGGACCTTATAATTCTATTATGGAGGTGCACGGCAAAATAGCACAGAGTGGATATATAGGGATAAATCCAAGCAAGTACCCTAATATTATGCTAAGTACACCATTGTCTCGCATTGCAACATTTCTTCAGCTAAAGGGCCCCACCATATCGCTGTATGTAAATGGGAGAATAGAACAAGCATTTCAGTATGCATATATACAGATACTGAGCAAAAGATGTGACAGTGTATTTATTACGTATACCAACGAGAATAAATCATGCTTCAGTATGCTGGTTGAGAAAGAAGAAGCCGCAAGAATAAGAGGAATTAATATGCGTTTCCTCCTAGGCGATAAACAAGAGAAAGATAAGGTAGGTGACAGGCTATGAGATTAGCGCTAGTATCCCCTAAAGGAGTTGGTATGGGAACAGATGAAGAAAACAAGCGGACTTTTACTATATATTCACAGCTGAATAACATAGAGTCCTTAAAGGAGTTGATGTCATGTCCGAACTCACCATTATTGTCAATTGCAGCGCTTGCTGATAGATTCTTTGAAGACATAATATATATAGACGAAGAAATAGAGGAAATAGACTGGAATCAGCACTATGATATGGTCGGAATGTCTTTTATGACTCAACAAGCATCAAGAGCATTTGAGCTTGCAGAAAGATTTAAAAAGAATGGTAGTTATTTAATCTGTGGAGGGATGCATCCGACAAACTCACCGGAAGAGATGCTTAAATATTTTGATACTGTCTTCATAGGAGAGGGTGAAATTACCTGGTATGAATTCATAGAGGATTATTTAGCTGATGCACCCAAAAGAGTATATACAAATCAGCATGAGATCGATATGAATTCTGTGCCTTTACCAAGATATGATCTTCTTAAAATGGATAAATATAAAACTATACCAGTTCAAATCTCTAGGGGATGCCCACATAATTGTGAGTTTTGCGCTTCGACAAAAGTTTATGGTCCTAAATATAGATACAAAAATGTAGAGATGGTAATGAAAGAAATTGAAAAAATAAAAGAACTAAAACATAATCCCAATATATACTTCACAGATGACAACATGCTAGTTAATAGACCCTTTGTAATAGAACTTTTACAAGAACTAAAAAAAACTAGGATTCGCTGGATGTCGCACACAGATATTAGTGTAGCTGACCATGATGGTATACTGGATCTCCTTTATTCATCAGGATGCAGAAAACTGGTTATTGGATTTGAGAGTATTGAAGCGGAATCCCTGAAGAAACTTGAAAAGTGGAAATATAACCGTCTTAAAACCTACGGAGAATCAATACAAAAAATACAATCATATGGAATTGGAGTATGGGGAACATTCATTGTAGGACTAGATGACGATGATACTTCAGTGTTTCAGAGAGTTATAGACTTTACTCTTGAGAACAATCTGTACGGGGCGATGATATCGGTACCAACGCCATTTCCAGGCTCTAAGCTTTATGAGCGATTGGAGAACGAAGGGCGAATACTAACAAAGCATTGGGGGAGCTATACGTTATGGAATGTTGTTGTTAAGCCCGCTAAGATGTCTGTTGAAGAGCTGCAGGATGGATTTGAATATACATTGAAACAAATATATTCTCCAGAAGCTGTAGATAAAAGAATGAGATATTTTAAGAATATCTATTCATCTCTTAGGAGGAAATAGATGAAAAACATATTGATCCTGGTTCCTAAATGCAGTGGTCCGTCAAAGGAGAAAAAATGGAACAGCACGTGGCCTGCAGACTTAGAGGAGAAAATTGATAAGCTTCTATGGAAGGTGTTCACTCCCGGCGTACTTGTGATTGCAAATCTCACAGATAGAACAAAATATTATATAGATCTGGTTGACGAAATGTTTAATGAAGTTGATGCGGACAAGCACTATGACATTGTCGCTATGTATACTGTAACACCAAATGTGAAGAGAGCTTATATGTGGGCTGATTTTTATAAGAGCAAAGGTACGTATGTTGTATTAGGAGGTGTGCATTCATCTGTTTGTCCAGATGAAGCAGAGAGATATGCAGATACTTTATTAATAGGTGAGGCTGAGAACATATGGGTTGAATTCCTAAAAGATTATGAATTGAAAGAAACAAAAAAAATATATTCTCAGCCGATTGGGGTAATTGATGTTACAAAATCTCCAATACCTGCATTTGATATGCTACCACAAAATGCAAGAAAAATCATTCCAATACAAACTGCTAGAGGCTGCCCCCATGGGTGTAAATTCTGTAACCTAAGAAGTATTTATGGAAATGGGTATAGACCAAAGACTGCAGAGGCGATAGTGCATGAACTGAAGGCAGCTTTGACGGCAAATCCAAGAGCTATTATTTACTTTACCGATGATAATTTCTTTTGTTATCAAGAACGAGCAAAGGAAGTGCTGGAAAGCATCCGGGAACTCAAAATCACATGGTATGCAAACACAGACATACAATTTGGGTTAAGCCAAGAATTGGTTGAAGCTGCTTATGAAAGTGGATGCAGAAGTGTACTGATAGGACTCGAAAGTATCAACCCTGAAAGCTTAAAAGGCATTGATCAGAACAACTTCAAAAACAGTAATTGTATGAAATATCAAGAGGTAATAAAAACGATCCAATCTACGGGGATCGGAGTAATAGGAAGCTTTATCATTGGACTCGATTATGATAATAAAGATATATTTGATAAGCTGGCATGCTTTATTCAAGAGAATGCATTGTATGGCGCAAATATTACCGTAAATACGCCATACCCTGGTACTATACTATTTAGGCAGATGAATGATGAGGGAAGGATAAAAACCTTTGATTGGAACTATTATACGATATTTGAGCCGGTAATAGAGCCAAGAAATATGTCGGTAGAAGAACTTAATATTGGATATCAAAAACTTCTGAGCAGGATATACGAACACAATAATGTAATGGAGAGAATAAATGCCTTTAAAAATCAGATGAGGCACAGCTCAAAGCCTTGTGTGAGAGCCACTGATATGTCAAACAACTAGAATCAACATAAGAATCTATTATTGAGGTGAATTCATATTTTACTAGATAGTCACTATTATGTTCTGGAGGAGATAGAGTGAAAAAAATGCGTGTAGTATTAATTCTCATATACAGTGAGCAGATGCTACAAAGCCTTGATGATGTAGGAATTGGCTATATTGGAGCTTACTTGCGTGAACAAGGATATGAGGTATTGATTATCGGTCCGAATGAAAACAAGATAAACTTTAAAACAATATGTGAGTTTAATCCCGATATTATTGGTATGCCAGTATATAGAGAGGCTTTAGCTGGAATAAAGAAGTTCTGCAAGAATATAAAAATATTGATCCCAAGTGTGAAACTATGCCTAGGGGGAGTATTGGCAACTTATTATGATGAAGAATTGATAAGTAAAATAAGTGAGATTGATTATATTGTTAGGGGAGAGGGAGAATTAATAATGCATAATCTTCTCCAATGTCTTGAAAACAATGGTGATATAAGGAATGTCAAAGGTATCACATATCGCCTAAACGGAACAGTACAAAAGAATGATAATGAAAGTCTCATTAGGGATCTGAATAAAATGCCATTTCCTAGCAGAGATATTATAAAAAATAACAAACTTAGCATAGCGGCTATATCGACTACTCGTGGATGTTATGGCAAATGCACCTTCTGCGATAGTCCGGGCTTCTGGAGGGCAGAAAATAGCCATAGATGGCGTGGAAGAACAATTAGAAGCCTTGTAGATGAATTAGAATACATCAGCACTAACACAGGTGTTGTATCATTTGATATAGGAAATAACAGCTTTGAAGATCCGGGGAGTAGTTATGATAGGGTACTGGAGTTTGCAGATGAAGTAATCAGGCGCAAACTGATAATATCATATACATTTGCCATACGTTCAGTGTTTCAGCGCAAGGTCACTGAGCATCTCATTGGAAGATTGAAAGAATCCGGCATGTGTGATGTATTTATAGGTGTTGAATCTGCTAACGAGCAGGACTTAAAACTATTTGGAAAGATTGGAAACGTAGAGGATAACATAAAAGCGGTTGAAATGTTTAGAAATGTGGGAATAAATACAACCATTGGATTCATAAATTTTCATCCGTATTCAACTTTTCAAGCACAGCGGGACAACATAAAATTTCTATCAGACTATGGGTACGCAGGATATTTTATCATGCTCCAAAAGTTAATTGTTGATAAGGGGGCCGCGATATATCAGAGACTAAGAAATGATAATTTGCTATTTGATGGAGGAATTGAGCACGGGTATTCATATCAATATAAAGATGCTAGGATTAAAAATCTAGTAAATTTTCTTGATGATTATTTCATTAGGTCAGAACAAGGAAATCCACTTATCAAGTTACTAAAGTTCTATGAAAGAAATTATATGCAGTTTTTATCATATTCAGAAAGACAGTTCATGCATTACGATGACAGCAAAGCATTATCGGCGGTTTCTGAAGCTAAGGAGAGCATTAAGGAAATTGTTGGGGAGATCAATAAGAGGAACTATGTGTGGTATACACAACTGCTGGATGCCGCTGAGAATAATTGGAATTCGAACCTTGCTAATGAAATAGTTAATAAAAACATGAGTTATGAATTTATTAGTGAGTTGTATAACGGACTATTATCGGTAAAAAATGGTCTGAACCGCAAATATATGAGACTAGGTGATAAGTATGAAAAATATATACTGTAATTACTTTGATTCTCAAAGATATGGTTGCAGCATAATATGAAAGGTTAAGAGTGAACGATATGAAATCCCAAGCAAGGCCTAAAATTGGCTTCATGTGCTCATATATACCGTTCCAGATTTTGAACAGGCTTGGTTTTGAACTATATCCCTTATACGATGTGGAACTGGAACAGTATAAGGGCAGTTGTGAATTACCAACAAACATATGCAGTTACGTACGTTACAGTTTGAACACGATAAAAAATCTAGATTTGGATGGAATAATTCTTACAAATTGTTGCAATGGTGTGCAGCGTCTTTACGATTATTTAAAAATCTATGGGAAGAACTTATATTGTAGCATTATAGAAATTCCGAGAGAAAATAGTAATTCCGAGATTAATTATTTTACGTCAAGCGTACTAGATAGCATAAAAGCACTTTGTAACTATTTTCACATCCCATTTACCGGAAGTACGTTGGGAAATTTGGATTGTATACGACTTGATCAGCATGAGATCAATGATAAAACAATTTATGTAATAGGTAATATTATACCGGTAAAGTTAAAGGAAGTGTTCAATACACACTTATCTAAATACCAAGTGAATTATAACTTATGTAGCACAAGAAAATATGGCGATTCTGTCCTGTTGAGTGCTATCCATTCCGGGGACATGAGCGATATTCAATCGGAATCTATAAGTTCGGTGAATAATGTGTTGCCATGTGCACGCATGAGAGATTTTGGTAAGTGGTTTAAGATGATGTTGGCAGAGCATCATGAAAGAATATCAGGCATCATTTATGTGACATCGCAGCATTGTGATAGTTATCTTTTTAGCTTTAATACCATCAAAAAGGTGTCAGAGAGCTTTGGGATACCCATAATGAGTGTAGAAGTGAACTATGGGGCAACAGGATATGGGCAGATGATGACAAGGCTGGACGCTTTTATAGAATGTATAGATTTTAGAGTTAAGAAAAATTTGCAGCAGCAGGATATATCCATGCCCGATATCGGTTCAGATATGTTCAGAAAAAGGATGCATCTCATAAAAGCGGTTGCAGATAAGCAACCATTAAAGGCAATACAGAAACTGGTCTCAAATCAAGCAGATATTTTTAGCAATCTACTGTATTTGCAACCAGAAAAAATTGTTATGACCAATATGGTAATGCCTGCAGAAATATTCTATGCAGCGGACTTAATTCCAATAAATATAGAGTTAATAGCGGGATGGGCATCATCGCTAGGTCTATCGAAGCAATATATATCTAAAATCGAAGGAAGTGAGCTGAGCCCCAGTGTATGCTCATATCATAAAACTGTGGTCGGTTTGATAAATGATCATGCCATTCCAACTCCTAAAGGGATGGCCGTTACATCAAACATATGTGATGGTGGAGTCGGTATCGCGAGCTATTGTGAGCACAAGTTCAATACAGATACATTCATTTTAAATGTGCCATTTAATAAAAATGATTCTAGTCTAGAATATGTAGTTGAACAAATTCACGAACTTATCAAATGGGCTGAAATGTATTCTGGAAGACCATTCGATATGGACAGGCTAAAGCAGTGCATGGAGCGATCTAATGAAGCTATGGATCTATGGAAGGCTGCATATGAGCTTAGAAAAGGTGAGCCGCTGTTTTCAGGTCATCTGGCTTTACGAAATCTGTTTGGGACGACCTTCTTGTTTGGTTCGGATTTAGGCGTAGAAGTAGCAAGGGATTATTATGATGAGCTGGTAGCATTAAAGACAAGAATGGATAGTAAAGGTGGTGACGGTAAAAAACGTTTGTTATGGATTCATTTCGCTCCATTATACAACAATCGGATCATGGAATATCTTGAAGAAAAACTGAACTGCAATATTGTGGTCGATATAACAGGATATATTTATTGGGAGGATTATGACATAGAAAGACCAATAGAGAGTCTTGCAAATAGAATGCTTTCACACTTTTACATGGATAATCCCACAAGGCGTCAGCAAATATATAAAACTATTATAGAAGAGTATAAAGTAGATGGAATAGTGCATTTTATGCATAATGGATGCCGAGCAATTCCAGGTTCCTCATGGTTAGTTAGGGATATTGCCAGCAGATGCCATGTTCCATATCTTGAATTGTCAGGGGATTGTATTGATCCAAGAGGATTCTCAGAGGAGCAAATGAAAATGCGTTTTGAAGCGTTTAAAGAAACATTGGAAGGAGTTTCGTATGTATTTAGGAGTTGATGTAGGATCAGTCAGCACAGATGTTGTACTCATTGATGAGAATAGTACCATAATGAAATACACTATTGTCAAGAGTGGGTTTGATCATAAAGCTGCGATTGAAAGTGCAATAAATAAAATATGTAATAGTTGCAGCATTGACATAGCAGATATAAAAAGAATTGTTGGGACTGGATATGGCAGACGCAATGTGCCCGGCACATGCAAAACGATTACTGAGATATCATGCCATGCCATGGGAATACATAGTGTATTCCCGGATGTCAGAACCGTAATTGACATTGGTGGTCAGGATAGCAAAATAATCAGAGTTACTCATGAAGGGTTCGCAGAGAACTTCCTGATGAATGATAAGTGTGCTGCCGGTACAGGGCGATTTCTTGAGGTAATGGCCCATACTATTGGAATAGATGTCAACGATTTAGGGGAAATATCCCTTAAAGCAAAAAAGGTTCAGTCAATAAGCAGCATTTGTACTGTTTTTGCAGAATCTGAGGTTATATCTAGGATTGCAGAGGGTTGCAAAAAGGAAGAAATTGTAGCTGGTATACATAAAGCCATAGCAGAAAGAATAACCGGGATGGCATATGCAATAGGCATTAAGGAGCCAATTGCTTTAACCGGCGGTGTTGCAAAAAACAATGGGGTCGTCAATGCGATTACCAAATACTTAGGTGTTAAGATATTAATACCAGAAGAACCCCAGATTATAGGAGCTATTGGGGCTGCTATATATGCAAAGGATTTTCAGAATTGACAGGAATGTGAGGTGGAATAAAGTGGCGGATGTCATGGACAAATCAAGATTTAAAATTGGGTGGTACTGTCCTTTCTCTTTTCCACTGTTACAAAGAAATTTCAGCAAGTATTTACAACAGTTTCACTGGCATCAACATAACAGCTTCATCAAAAATAACGACCAAAGGTATATCCCTATTAAGCTGTGTGATAAATTGACTACTCTAGATGCTTTGTTTAATGCAGAGATATACGATGGGATTGTTATGGTCGATTGCTGCAATATGTCTTATCTTTTTTATGAATATGTATCTAGAATTGACAATGGTACTTCAGTACATCTAATGCAAATGCCAAGAAAAGAGAGCATTTTCTTTTCAGATATTATTGTAGGAGAGCAATATAGATTGAAGGCTTGGATAAATAACTTAAAGAGAACAGCTAGAGGCAAGGAAGTAGTATCTGAAGGAGAGAATGTTTTAAATGGACCAGAGGAACCATCTAACAGTTGTTTTTGCAAGCTGCCGGATGAGTATGCTATACAATATCAAAACAGCAATGTCATAGCAGTTATGAGAGATCTAATGAAGAAAGTAAACTGTCCTCGCATGCTAAAAGAACAAAACGCGACCAACATATGCGACTTAGAACATGCTGCTGATAAAATGTGTATTAATCAGCAGTATTACATAGTTTCAATGATTTCGCATAATAGGAGGATTGATCAGTATAATGAATAAGCTCCTAACTTATATGAATTTAGCATCGAGATATGCAGAGGGTCTTGGAGAATTACCTATTGCAATATACTTACGAGAACAGCACAGAATTTTAGAGAGAGTAATAAATGGAGAAGAATATATAGCTGCCACTTATTATGTACCGAATGAAATACTATCACAGTTTGATATACCTGTCTTATACATAGAAAGAATATCAGGTTTTGGTGCGGCCAATAAACTGCTGGGAAATATCGATATTAAGAGGCAGTATCTCGGTATGCCATCATGCAGTTGCACATATCAGATATATTATGAGGGCTTGATTGATGAATGCTATATTCCACACCCATCTAGAATAATTGCTTCTAGCTTTGCATGTGACGATGCGTGGTGGTATTGCAATAAGATGTCACAGAGATATAAGACGGATATATATTTAATTGATGTGTTTCGCAGCAACTCAGAAGAAGCAGAACTATATATAAGTAAACAGTTGTATGAACTGGATAGTATATTGAAGATAAACTATAAAACAGTTCGGAGCCTGGATAGTATAATAGAACAATCCAATGAGGGGTTGGAGATAAAAGCTAAAATTGACAGTGTTCGTAAGAATAATCCAGGTATTTTGGATAGCAACACTGCTCTAAAACTTTTCCCTTTATATAATGATTTAGGAAAACCATACGCAAACGAAATAATGCAGACATTATATGATTTATTATTAATCAAGGCTGCTCATTATGAGCCTGAAATTAAAATTCGGTTAATCTGGCTTGGTATGATTCCTCTTTACTATAACAATTTAATAAAAGATATAGAAGAAAGATACAACTGCAGAATAGTTTATGAGGAGTTATTTCAGTATCCTAACAAGCATATAGATAAAAGGAATATCTATCACAGTATTTCTAAACGAATAATGAATACGCACTTTTTTACTATGCAGCAGCGGATGCGGGATATCATTGAGTACATTGATACCTACAATGTGGATGGGATAATACACTTTTCACAGAAAAATTGTAGGTTTCTTCCACCAATGCTGCCACTGGTGTACTCAGAGCTTTCTGAATACAAGATACCTATCGTAGATATTAACGGGGATGTGGCTGACCCATCAGGATTTAGTGATACCATATGGGACAAGCTGGACGCTTTTTTTGAAATACTGAATAGGAGGAAGAAGGATGTCAGTAGAAATGTCGACTGCAGAGAACATAGGATTAATCAGGCTTAATAAAAAACCTACAAACAGCCTTGATTTACAAATGCTTAACGAATTGTATGATTGCATCAGGGAAATGGAAGAAAATATGGAGATTATAACAGTTGTTTTAAGCAGTGAGATACATGGAACTTTTTCGTCCGGGCTAGATCTTGGCAATTTATATGTAACGAATGATATAAAACGAACCATGGATAATATATATAATGCTGTTTCAACGATATATAAAATAATATCTAGTATAACTACGTCAAAGAATATTTACATTGCCTCAATAAAAGGATATTCTATTGGTTCTGCAATGTCCATTGCATTAGGCTGCGACATTAGAATTGCATGCCATAAGACATGGTTCTGGCTACCAGATCCGCAGTATGGGGGTCTTCTTGCAGAGGGAGGGCTGGAACTACTTTGTAAATCTATAGGAATTTCTCGGACTAATATGATAGCCCTGACAAATGACCGGATTGATGCAAAAACAGCGTATGAATGGGGGCTTATTTATCAGATTGTACCAGTCGACATTATCGACGAATGCGCTTTAAAACTAGCGAAGAGATTGTGTCAGTATTCTGCTAGCACTCTTAGCAGAACTAAGAAAATTATTAATAGAGAGTTATTAACGGAATTTTATAGTACGCAGCTAAATGAAATTTTAGATTCTAACGAGTTGCATGAGCGCATGAATAAATATTTTATGAAGATGGGATAGGGGGAACAAATATGTCTTTGAGTGGAAAGGTGGCTGTTATATCTGGTGGGAGCCGAGGTATTGGAAGAGAGGTCGTATCAATATTGTTGGAACATGGTA
>ENA-UOOK01006507-UOOK01006507.1-fermentation-metagenome-genome-assembly--contig:-NODE-6507-length-11129-cov-4.185660_pt1 | contig 11129 bp, 11 predicted proteins | sample MGYA00245777_ERZ724023 | MGnify/ENA primary metagenome ERZ724023 (study PRJEB28704, sample SAMN03018312) | fermentation metagenome | biome: anthropogenic terrestrial biome; feature: soil; material... | reverse complement strand
GGTTTCTGCTCTGGTAAGGGTTGCGCTCACTCAAGAATTTATCAATACGGACCGGCTGCTGTCCGGCATCAACCTCAATTTTCCAGTGTTCAAAGAGTTGCCCTTCACCCCTTCCAGCTTCCTGATCCTTATCGTTCTGTTTTGAAATCATTCTCCAACTTCCTCCTTAGTCGTTCTATTCATCCCATGGATTTTTAATTTCCAGAATTCGTCTGGTTAGCAGGAGAATTATCTTCTGTCGAAGGTGCAGTAGGATCAGTCCCCTGAACTTCCTGGAATGGATCCTGGTCATTATTATCCGGGGACTCTTCGTCATTTTCTGAAGGATCCACATAGTCGATCGAATCAGAAGCAGGGAGTTTTCCATTCCCCACCTCAATGATGAGAGGTGCATCTACGCTGACTTTATCCCCCGCATGAACCTGGCGTCCGTTTACCAGAAGGCCATACACCCAGTCCTGTTCACCGGCAATATATTTAGGTTGGCCCAGCCTGAAGCCCATAGCCGTCAACTTCGCCATTGCCTCACGTAAAGAGCAGTTGTCGATAACATCAGGAATAGGGATCATAGGAGAATGAGACGCATTGATCGTCACATAGATAATATGGCCTGACTTCACATGCTCACCGGCCGGCGGGTTCTGAGCCAGGATACATCCCGGGGGAAGAGAGCGCACGTATCCCGTATCGCTCACTTCAATATTCAAGCCCACACCCTTGAGAATATATTGGGCATCATTAAAATCCTTATGCAGCAGATTCGGCACCGGAATAGCCTCTCCATGATGCGTATAGATATCTATTCCATATTTCACACCCAGGCAAAGCAGGAAGATAACCATGGCCATCGCAGCCAGGTTCCCCCATAAATAGCGGCTTAAGAATTTACTGAAGAATTTCTTTGACTTCATAATGGTTCTTACTCGTATTTCCGACTTTGAGGATGCCAGCACACACAGGAACTGTTCTCCGACTGCCTGATTCTATCCACAGTGCAAAGATAGACAAAAAAAAGAAAGAAGCAAAGAATCAACCTCTACTTCTTTCTTTTTAACCTTAAACGGTTAATGCTTCACCGGCAAGAAACGGATTATTTACCGTGATTCTCGTCAGAAACAGTTAACTTCTTACGGCCACGAGCACGGCGAGAAGCCAAAACGCGGCGGCCATTCTTTGTTGCCATACGCTCGCGGAAGCCATGCTTATTCACGCGACGACGATTGTGAGGCTGGAATGTTCTTTTCATCTTTGTTATTTATTTATTAATTATAATATCATACATAAAAACCGGCAACGCATGACTTTCCTTGGACACACTTCCCCGCTTTGGGCTGCAAAAGTACGGATATTTTTCGAAACAACCAAGTTTTTGCGGGCTTTTAGCGCTATTATTAGTATTTTTTTTATATTTACTTTGTTTGTTTCTTAAAAAGAAGTAACTTTGCAAACGCTTAAGAAAATTACAAATAAATATACAGCAATGATTAATTCACAGGAAATTAAAATCGGAACTTGTATCCGTATGGATGGTAAAATTTGGACATGTATTGACTTTCAACACAGAAAACCGGGTAAAGGTAATACTGTTATGAATACCAAACTGAAAAACATTGCCGATGGTCGCGTATTGGAACGCACTTTCCAGGTCGGCTTCAAGTTGGATGATGTGCGTGTCGAGCGTCGTCCTTATCAATATCTGTACAAAGATAGTACCGGCTACATCTTCATGAATCAGGAAACTTTTGAGCAGATTCCTATCCCGGAACATCAGATCAACGGGGCAGCCTACATGAAAGAGGGAGATATTGTAGAAGTAGTCACAGATACCTCTGATGGCACAATCCTCCTTGCAGAAATGCCGGTAAAGACAAATCTGAAGGTAGTCGAATCCGAGCCTGGCGTCAAGGGCAACACCGCCACGAATGCCACAAAACCTGCTAAGTTGGAAACAGGTACAGAAGTCCGTGTACCCCTCTTCATCAATGAGGGTGACACCATTCAGATTGACACCCGTGACGGCAGTTATTTAGGGCGCGTTAACGCATAAACGTTTTCTTTCAGGATACAGGATAGCAGCAGCTGACAGTCGGGTAATACCGGCGGGCATGATGCCATCCTTTATTTTTTCTATACTGGCTTCAAGTTTCCATTTCCATCAAGCCAAGTGAGGGCATTGCTTACTACCACTATTATCTGAATCCTGTTTTCCATTGCCTTGATCATACCACTCCATCTGTTTCCCGTATTGTCTTTTGTATGAAATATTCCATTATTATTCCCGTATACAACCGCCCTGAAGAGGTTGGCGAATTGTTAGACAGCCTGATCCATCAGACCATCAGCGATTTTGAAGTCATCGTAGTAGAAGACGGCTCTACCCTTTCCTGCGAACAAGTGTGCAATCATTACCAGGGAAGACTGGACCTGCATTATTTCAGAAAAGAGAATTCCGGACCGGGGCAAAGCCGTAATGAAGGAGCAAGACAAGCCAAAGGTACCTATCTGATCATTTTGGACAGTGACGTGACTCTCCCTCCCGGTTACCTGCAGGCGGTCAATGAAGAACTCGACCGGGAGCCTGCTGATGCTTTTGGCGGACCCGACAGGGCCTCAGCATCATTCACTCCCCTGCAAAAGGCAATCTCCATTTCCATGACTTCCTTCTTTACAACAGGAGGCATCAGGGGGGGGAAGAAAAAACTGGATAAGTTTTATCCACGTTCCTTTAATATGGGAGTACGCCGGGAGGTCTATCAGAATTTAGGCGGATTCTCGCACATGCGTTTTGGAGAGGATATTGATTTCAGCATCCGCATCTACCAAAATCACTACCACTGCCGGCTCTTTCCTGAGGCCTGGGTATGGCACAAACGCCGTACCAATTTCAGAAAGTTCTGGAAACAGGTATTCAATAGTGGCATCGCCCGCATCAATCTCTATAAGAAATACCCTGAGAGTTTGAAGATCGTCCATCTTCTCCCGGCAGCCTTTACCACTGGTGTCATCGGCTTACTCCTGCTATGCCTCATCGGCTTCCTCACGAAATGTCGGCTACTGATCTGGATACCGCTTCTACCGCTTGCGGCCTATTACCTGCTCATCCTGGCTGACGGATGGCGGGCAAGTCATTCCTTCCGCATCGGAATCCTTGCAGGGATTGCAGCATACGTTCAACTGACGGGCTACGGTTGTGGGTTCTTAAAAGCCTGGTGGCAAAGATGTATTTGCAAGAAAGGAGAATTTGCTGCTTATCAAAACACTTTTTACAAATAGAATGGCTCAGGCATCAGGGTCTTTCTATCCCGATAAAATTTAACACAACACTATAAAGACAATAATATTCTTCCTTACCAAAAGGAAGGACAGAAACTCACCTTATATCTGATACTATGAAAAAAAAGGATTCCATCCGGGAGGTGTTTCCTCTGGACCGACCGTCCAACTTCCTTCCCAATCATCCCCAAAGCAAAAAGGAGAACAAAGGTCCTCAAAAAACGGCATCCTGCCAACCTTCCGATAAGGACAAGCAAAAAGATCTGACTCCTACAAAGCGTATCTCTGCAAGATTAAGCATCAAGGAATGGGCAACAGAAGACAGGCCACGTGAAAAACTCGAGCGGCTAGGTCCGGCAGCACTGTCCAATGCGGAGCTGCTGGCTATCCTCATCGGTTCCGGAACGCCAAGCCTCAGCGCCGTAGACTTGATGAAAACGGTCTTGAAGGCTTATCATAACAATCTGAACTCTCTGGGGAAAGCAGAAATACACGAACTCGTAACCCGGTTTAAGGGAATAGGGCCAGCTAAAGCCATCACTATCCTTGCAGCTTGTGAATTAGGCAAGAGACGTCAGTTGGAAAAAGCCGAAGAACGCCAGGAACTCGGCTCAGCAACAGCTGTTTATAATTACATGCATCCCCGTATGCAAGACCTTGATGTAGAAGAGGCATGGATTCTGCTGCTGAATCAGAATTACAAACTGATCAAGGCGGAATCGATCAGCCACGGAGGGATTACAGAGACCGCCGTCGACATCCGGGTAATCATGCGAGAGGCACTTCTCCATCACGCTACTATCCTCGGACTTTGCCATAATCATCCGAGCAATAATGCGACACCAAGTTGCGAAGATGACCGCCTGACACTCAGGATGAAGAAAGCCTGCAGCCTGATGCGGATTTTCTTCATGGACCATGTCATCATCTGTGACGGACAATACTACTCCTATCGGGAAATGGGCAGACTATGATCCAAACTCCCCACGGATCGTCGTCTCTGCAGGCAAACCACCCTTAATCTTCCCTGCATAAGAAAGATGCCAGCAGATGTTTTTTGACTTCTGCCACCGGTATTTCAAAATTTATTTCTATCTTTGCATGAAACAGCACATCCATCCGTTAAGAACATGGGCTGGATAAACCTCAAAAAGGAGCGCGAAATGACTCAAGAAGAAAAGACTAAAATCGAAGAGCGGATTGTAGATGTCCTCAAGACCGTTTACGATCCTGAAATTCCAGTGAACATCTGGGATCTGGGCATGATCTATAAGATAGATGTCAAGGACGACTCGAGTGTAAATATAGATATGACCTTCACGGCGCCATCGTGCCCGGCTGCCGATTTCATCCTGGAAGATGTCCGCACGAAGGTTGAAAGTGTTGAGGGCGTCAAATCCGCCAATGTCAACCTTGTCTTTGAACCTGCGTGGGATCAGAGCATGATGTCGGAAGAAGCCAGGGAGGAACTGGGATTCAACTGATTTTCAAGTCTCTTTATCATGCCGGTCAGAAATATCCCTGCCCGTCATAAAGGATTATTCAAAGTGGAAACCTCTCAGAACTCGGAAAGATCAACTTCAAACCATTGACAAATGAGAAAGAATGTCTATTTTTTATCCGATGCCCATCTGGGCTCACTGGCTATCCCTCACAACCGCACCCAGGAACGACGCCTGGTACGTTTTCTGGACAGTATTAAGGACAAAGCCGCAGCCATCTATCTCTTAGGAGATATGTTTGATTTCTGGGATGAATACAAATATGTCGTGCCTAAAGGCTATACACGGTTCCTGGGCAAACTCTCAGAGTTGACGGATAGTGGCATAGAGGTTCATTTCTTCACAGGCAACCATGATATCTGGACTTATGGATATCTGGAAAAGGAATGTGGACTGATCGTACATCACAAACCGATTACGACAGAAATTTTCGGCAAAATATTCTTCCTCGCCCATGGTGACGGATTAGGTGACCCTAACAATCAGTTCAAACTCTTGCGGAAAATGTTCCATAACCGTACTTGCCAGATCCTTCTCAATGCGATGCACCCGCGCTGGGGAATGGCTCTGGGACTGAACTGGGCCAAGCACAGCAGGCTGAAACGGGCGGATGGCAAGGAGACTCCTTACCTGGGTGAAGACAAGGAATACTTGGTGTGCTTCACTAAAGAATATTTGAAGACTCATAGCAATATTGATTATTTCATCTACGGTCACCGGCATATCAAACTCGATCTGAGGTTGAACGACAAAGCACGGATGATTGTCCTCGGAGACTGGATATGGCAATATACATACGCCGTCTTCGATGGTGAACACCTCTATTTAGAAGACTATGTGGAAGGAGAGACCCAACCGTAAAGCAGGGACTGATACCAGGTTGACAAACAGGGTATCAGTCCTGCCAGGAAAAGCACTATGATTCATTCAGACCTGATAAACATCATTTAAATTTATTTATACACTGCAATTTCTTTAATCTATTCTTATAGACATGAAAAAAAAGCTATGCTTATTATGGGCGTTGACCATTTGTATGGTCATCAATGCCAAATCATTTCAACTTCATTCACCTGACGGCCAGATCAATGTCAATGTCAATACGGGCAAGACCATTTCATACGCCGTCACAGTAGGCAAGACCCTCATTCTCTCACCTTCCGTTATTTCCATGAACATCGCCGGGAGCAAATCCTTCGGACAGGATTCCAGACTCAAGTCTGCTGTCACGACCACCCATCGGGGCATCATCAAAACCTTTGCCTATAAAAAAGACAAGATCCAGGATGACTACAATGAACTGACGATGACGTTCAAAGAAAAATTCCAGTTGATATTCCGTGCCTATAATGATGGCATAGCCTATCGCTTTGTGGCTTTGAAAAAGGGACCATTCACCGTCAGCGGCGAGCAGGCCGAATTCAATTTTCCGAAAGACTGGAAGGCTTTCGTTCCCTATACGGACTCAGAAGGAACCTTAGAACAGCAGGTCAACAACTCTTTTGAAAACACCTATACCTTCGCTCCCCTTTCCCAAATGAACGCTAAACACATTGCTTTCATCCCTGTTGTGATTGAAGCAGATAATGGCATCAAGGTAGCCGTCACTGAGGCAGACCTGGAAAATTATCCAGGAATGTTTGCCCTCAATCCAGACAATGGCAAATCTATCAAAGGGTATTTTGCCAACTATCCGAAAGCCATCAAACAGGGCGGGCACAACATGCTTGAAGAACTGGTGCAGTCACGGGAGAACTATCTGGTGCAATGTAATGGACAAAGGAATTTCCCATGGCGTGTGCTCTGCATCTCAAGACAAGACAAACAGTTGATGAACAATGACATGGTCTATCGCCTTGCCGCACCGGCCCGTTTTCAGGACACCTCCTGGATCCACCCCGGAAAGGTAGCCTGGGACTGGTGGAATGACTGGGGACTATATCATGTTCCCTTCAAATCCGGAGTAAACACTGAGACCTATAAATATTATATCGACTTCGCTTCCAAACACCACATCGAATATGTCATCCTGGATGAAGGATGGGCCGTTAACGGGAAAGCAGATCTCATGCAGATCGTACCGGAAATTAACCTGCCGGAAATCATCAGTTATGCAAAGCAGAAAAATGTAGGCATCATTCTCTGGGCCGGATATTATGCTTTCGACCGGGATATGGAAGAGGTATGCAAGCATTATTCCCAGATGGGTGTCAAAGGTTTCAAGATCGACTTTTTCAACCGGAATGACGCCAAATGCGTCAACTTCCATTACCGTGCTGCCGCCATGGCTGCGAAATATCATCTTATCCTCGATTTTCACGGGACCTATAAACCTACCGGTCTGAACCGCACTTACCCGAATGTCCTTAACTTTGAGGCTGTAGCAGGACAAGAACAGAACAAATGGTCGACCATGCAGAGATACGACCAGGTAGACTATGACGTCACCCTCCCCTACACCCGGCAGCTCCAGGGCCAGATGGATTATACTCAAGGTGCCATGCACAATGGCACGAAAGAGACCTTCCGCCCTTGTAACAGTGATCCGATGAGTCAGGGAACACGCTGCCATCAGCTGGCTGAATATGTGGTCTTCTTCTCACCGTTGAATATGCTCTGTGACAGCCCCACACACTATGAGCAAGAACCAGAATGTACTGACTTTATCGCCGGAATTCCCACCACCTGGGATCAGACCCGTCCTTTAGCCGGAAAAGTGGGACAATATGCTGCTGTCGCCCGCCGGAAGGGCAACATCTGGTACGTCGGCGCCGTGAATAACTGGACAGCACGTGACCTGACTCTGGACCTTAAGTCCCTCGCAGGTAAAAAGGCTGTCGTTTTCCAGGATGGTGTCAACGCTGATCGTTTTGCAGAAGATTACCAGAAAACGGAAATAACCATTCCGGCAGACGGACTCCTGAAAATACACATGGCTCCAGGCGGTGGATACGCAATGGAAGTGTATCCGGAGTAAAGAAGATGTCGTAAACTGCTCTTTCTGAAAGACATCTGCAAACTTGACGACCAGGATACCCAAACGGGTGTCCTGGTTGAAATACTGATGAAAAAGGACGGTTAACATTAGACTTTCACAAGAATCATTTAATATTTTTGTGCAAATCGAGTTACAAATTAACATTCATAATTTTATATTTAATCTTATTACTGAACATTTATTGGAATTAACTGAAATAATTATCCAACATAAAAATAAGTTGGTATCTTTGCAATCGAACAAAAGAAAGATTCACTTTTCATATAGAAAACAAGAAATCGTTATTCGATTAGGTTATTAGATTATTAAATTAGGTTATTAGGTTATTAGATTAGGTTATTAGGTTTTAGAGTAAAAAGACTAGTTAGCGAACTAAGAAATTTCTCTCTTCCCGGAATTCTTTGAGACAAAGGTTTCCGGGAATCTCGTTTTTATAAGGGCCTGTTTTTAAAATCATGATAAACACGAACATACAGAAATGATCTTTTTGATCTTTTGAACCACAAAGCCATATAAGACCTCCACATAAAAGGTTTCCCTTTAAAAAGTCAGATCAGCAACAGGGCAAGGAAAAGTAACGGTCCCCATCCAATGGTTTATGCAAAAATCAGATCAAAAACAAATTCTCAGATCAGAAATAAATAAGGTAAAAGAATTACGGGAAATAGCAAAAAATAATGCTCCGACATCACGTCGAAGCATATTTCATCATCTTCAAATGTTTCAGCAGTTCGTTTGATAATGTAGTTATTATTTTCTTGAAAATCAGTTTGGATATATTATTTTTCAACTGTTGCAAAGTTATAGATAAAATTGATTTAAATCAAATAATCGGCACGTTTTTCTAAAAAAAACCACGTAAACGTTTGCGAGTCACCAGCCTCAACAGACTATCCTATCAAGAGTTAAAATCCGAATTAGATTAGTGTCGGGACTTGTTACCCTACTTAGGTAACCCTATTCCTCTCCCCTATATCAGCAACGATGTTACCAAGGCCTGGTAAGGTTGTCTCCAAAGCCTGGTAACGATGTTTCCAAAGCTTGGTAACGTTGTCTCCAAGGCCTGGTAATAATGTCGTTGATGCATCCACTGATGTATCACGGGAATTAATCCTTGCGGTCCATATTCACCAGGTCAAACGTTTTTCTCCCTTTTATAAATAAAAAGAACATTTAAGCCTAATTATCCTTGAACTTTAGTGCATAAAGAAATTAAATTAATTATCTTTGCATAGAAAATAAAGACGAGATGAACGAATTTGAAGATTCTATAGAAAAGAGAGGCACAGTTGAAACTGCTATCCTGGTAGGATTGATCACAAAAGATCAAGATGAGGAAAAGACAGGTGAATACCTTGATGAACTGGAATTTCTGGCGGACACCGCAGGAGCCAGGACGATCAAGCGGTTCACCCAGAAGATTGATGCTCCCAGTCAGACTTCCTACGTAGGCAAAGGAAAACTAGAAGAGATCAGCGCTTACATCAAGGAAGAGGATGACAATGACCGCCCTATCGGTATGGTGATCTTTGATGATGAACTCTCTGCACGGCAGATCAGGAACATCCAAAAAGTCCTTGATGTGAAGATTCTCGACAGGACCAGTCTGATCCTTGATATTTTCGCCATGCGTGCGAAAACAGCCGCAGCCAAGACACAGGTTGAACTGGCACAAGACCGTTACCTGCTCCCCCGCCTGCAGCGGATGTGGACCCATCTTGAACGACAGGGCGGAGGTTCAGGAGGAGGTGGCGGAAAGGGTACCGTAGGCCTCCGTGGACCAGGCGAGACACAGTTGGAAATGGACCGCCGGATCATCACCAACCGCATCAGTCTGCTGAAAAACCGCCTTGCCGAGATCGACAAACAGAAGAGCACGCAGCGCAAGAACCGGGGAAGGCTCATTCGTGTAGCCCTCGTCGGCTATACCAATGTAGGAAAGTCCACCATCATGAACCTCCTGGCCAAGAGTGATGTATTCGCAGAAAACAAACTCTTTGCTACGCTGGATACAACCGTGCGGAAAGTTGTCATTAAGAACCTCCCGTTTCTGTTAGCCGATACCGTAGGCTTTATCAGGAAGCTGCCCACCGACCTGGTAGATTCCTTCAAGTCCACACTGGATGAGGTCCGTGAAGCAGACCTGCTGTTACATGTCGTAGACATCTCACATCCCGATTTCGAAGAACAGATACAGGTAGTCCAGCAGACCCTGAAAGAAATAGGCTGTGCAGACAAACCCGAAATGATCCTGTTCAATAAAATAGACAATTACCATTGGGTACAGAAAGAGAAGGATGACCTTACCCCTGCAGACCGGTCCAATGTGACCCTGGAGGAACTGAAGAAGACATGGATGGCAAAATACAATGAGAACTGCATCTTCATTTCGGCAAAGACGAAAGAAAACATGGAAGAGCTGCATCATGTTCTTTATAAACGCGTCCGTGAACTTCACGTTCAAAAATATCCCTACAACGATTTCCTCTATCCGGAAGTGGAATAAAGAAACCGAAGAGCGTATATGCCAGTACCCTCATGAGGAGGAGTATCGTGACACAGGTAAGACTATCGATTTATAAATGACAGAAAGGATTCCCAACTGAGATTGAGAACTCTAACCAATAAATATATGGACGATTACAGAAGTTTAACCGAAGAAGAGATCAGCACCCTTGAAAGTCAAGGATGCCAGGCCGAAGATTGGACAGCGATCAATGTCGCAGAGAATTTCTCCACCGAATACCTCAGGGAAGTAAAGTTCTATGGAGAAGTCAACCTGGGAGTCTTCGAGAAGAACATCACTGTGGATGAAGGATTTTCAAAGCACTCGGGCATTTACAGTGCAGTCCTCAAGGATGTTACCCTAGGAGATAACTGTCTGATCGAGAGAACAGGCAACTACATCAACAACTACGATATTGGTGAGGAATGCTACATTTCCAACATCGGGAAGATGAACACCACATCAGATGCCACTTTCGGAGAAGGGAATGTCATCAGTGTCAGGAATGAAAGCGGAGACGGAAATGTCATTCTCTTTGACAGCCTCAACACCCAGATTGCGGCATTCCAGATCCGTCATGCCGACGATCAAGAATTCCGGAAAGCCTTCCGTGCCATCATCCACAACTATCTGAAAGAAAGGAAACCACCAAGAGGCGTTCTCGGCTATCGGGTAAAAATCGTAAATACGACAGAGGTCACGAATACCATCATCAATGATGACTGTGAGATCTCCGGAGCCAGCAGGATCAGTGAATGTTCCATTCTCAGTTCTCCAGAATCAAGCACTTATATCGGCAATAACGTCATCCTGGACAACAGTATCGTGCAGGCAGGAAGTTCCATCCTTG
>ENA-UOOK01006506-UOOK01006506.1-fermentation-metagenome-genome-assembly--contig:-NODE-6506-length-11130-cov-3.689932_pt1 | contig 11130 bp, 6 predicted proteins | sample MGYA00245777_ERZ724023 | MGnify/ENA primary metagenome ERZ724023 (study PRJEB28704, sample SAMN03018312) | fermentation metagenome | biome: anthropogenic terrestrial biome; feature: soil; material... | reverse complement strand
AAGCAGGCAAATATCGATGGGAATGTACTGCTTTTTCTCATAAAAATGGAGATCTTCCCTGCGGATGTTGAAGCGCTCATCCCCTCGCAGGAAACCGCTCTTCTTGGCCTGAATGATAGTTTCCGGAACCGCCAGGTCACCGGACCAGTTTTTTTCAGGGTCGTTTATGGTTTTATTTCGGTTGGTAAATTCAACGTGGCTGGTCTTATGTTCCGCTTTACCCAGCCTTTTAAAACGACCACTTCCCCCCGTAGGGGCCCGACGTACATTACGGCGGATTTCCGTTTCCAGTTCACATTTATGGTGAATGACATAGTCCTTAAGTTGCAGGCCTTTTTTGGTCATGACCTTGCCAAAAGGCGTATCCTTTAAGAGCCCGAGCTCTTCAAGCTGCTCCAGATCATGCTCAATATCGCCCCACTTCTTTTTCTGTTGCTCGACTCCTTTGCGTTTAAAGATATTGGTGGAGTAGTTTTCCATGAACTCTTCAATTTCGTCTACCCCACCAAATTTCTCCGCCAGCTTGAGAATAAGCTGGTTTACGTTTTCCTTTTCCGGTAACTGGCGGGCGTGCTGCCCCTTGAAATTCTTCCAGGGAAGTTTGATGTAACCGGCATAGCTATCCCGCTGTTCCTTTTGATTCCCGTGAACAATATTCCGTACCTTGGAAAGCTTGACCCCGCTGCTTAAAATGACCTCTTCCACCGTCGCGGCAATCACATACACCAGGTAGTACTCATCTCGCTGCAGGCGAGCTAAAATATGAATGTGATCCCAGCCCTCTTCTCCCTCGAAAAAGGGTTTGCTTACATCCTGAAAGAGATCATATAGCACTCCTTTTCCTGCGCGGGTGGTTATGAAAATCTTGTTGGCATACTCCCGAACCATGCGGAAGCGTTCATCCTCTGCATATTGCAGCTGCGGGTCCTTCTCCAGAAAATGTTCGTCCAGAGCCCAGAAGATGCTTCGGGCTACTACCCGGGGATCGATCTCTCCGTCCCGGTGGTAGATGTCAATATGCACAATCTGGTCTGTGTCTACATAGTCCAGGTAGGTCTTTCCCGCATCCCGGTTTATCAGTACTTTAATCTGGCCCTTAACCCGTTTTTCCGGCATGCGGGCATGGGCCTTGCGGCTTACCACGGTGCTTTCCCCCAACCTGACTCCCTGGTTCTGCCCCAGGTAAAGACTCAGGTAGTTTCCCACCGAACCCGCCTTGTCAACATTGGTGTGTTCACCAAGCATTTAGCATGCCCCCTTCTCCGGGGCCGGATGTGAGTCCAGCCATCATGAAGGCAAAGTGGCAAAAAGCCCGTTCAGAACTACTCAAGGGCCACCCCGGGGTAGACCAGCGTTGGGTATTCCGCACAGGCTTATGCCGTTACTATTCCTTAGTACTCGCCGGGCGTAAGGCTCTTCTCTGTATTGACGAGTTCACCGCGATGCATGTCTTTGAGGGGCCGGGCCGACTGCTGAAAGTAGTCGCCATCCTCACCTGACTTTCTGTCGTTCTTTTTACTTTTGAAGTTGAGAATACTTTCCCGGGCTCCCCGGGAGTCTATGTCATTCATCATTCGCACCAGGGTATCCCCATCCACACGATGTTTCAAAACCAGGGGAATCATGTAGGTCACATCATTAATCATAACTTTGTCATGGTTTCTTAAAACGCTGTGCAGTACCGCCCCCTGCTGCATGGCTTCGATGGCTCGAATACTCTCCAGGTTATGCTTAATGTACAGGCGGGCAATAAAATTCCTGAGAAAATCAGGCAGTTCCGTACGCTCATAAGTTCGCGCCCATTTAATGATATCCTGACGGTAAGCATCATTTTTATCTTCGTCCACCTGTTCTGAATCCTTGTTCCGGGCCTGCTGGACCTTGCGAAAATGAGAGTTTTCCTCCAGCATACTGGTGAGAATATCCAGTGAATCAGGCCTTCCCATGTAGCAGACCATGTCAAAACGATCAGAAAGTTGACGGCGGATTTCTTCCAGAGGTCCAGGTTCTTCATCTGGGTTGGACGCGGCCCAAACAGATACAGAAACCGGGATTTCCACCACCGGCAAACCCGCTTCTTCGATCTGGATGTGCCCAGGCTTATTTCCCATGACGTCGAGCAAAATATCCGTTATTTCCGGAGAAGTATCGGCCAGGCGGTTGATTTCATCAATGAAAACAACCCCCCGATGAGCCTGGGGAATCAGACCGGGCAACAGCTTGGCTTCCGGGTTGGTAGGATCGGTCAGTTTGGCCAGATCGATACTCCCGGCAACAGTTCCGACTTTAGCTGAGTGAGATATTTCCAGGAAAGGCATAGCGATTTCTTCTGTACCGATGGCAGCGATTTCTGGCGGACTCAAATGCTTGTGGTGTGGGCAATGCGGTTCGGCCGGATCACAGTTGTAGATACAGCCTTTGATTCGTATTATGCGCGGCAGAACGTCCCTGGCCGCTCGCATGATAGTAGTTTTCCCAGTTCCCCTTAACCCCTCCGCATGGACGTGTAACGGTTCTCCAACATAACTTGACACGATAGACATCAATACAAGTTCAAAGAGAGCTTCATTCCCTTCATAACGCTCAAGTTTATAAAATGGTATCATGAGCATCACTCCAATCTTCAACCGGACACTCCATTGTTCGCGCTCGACAGGTCTGCTCGTCAACGGGAACCATCGTTCGGCTGGTGGAACCGATCCGTCCTCTCCGTCCTCCGGACCGGATTAATGAGACTCCTCCTTCCTACCCCCTTTTTTTGCTGTTAAAACGTGCTTCTTACCTGCTTTTATCATAATGCATTTTGTGATTTTTTTCTCTATATGGGAAATAGTTGGTTGAATAAGCAGGATACTTTGCCGTTGCAGCGCTTTGTGCTAACAGTATTTGCTATTGGCTGGTTGTAAAGGCGATGTGCCATGGAAAATTGCTGGTAAACTGCTATGGACGGGGACTTGCGCAGGCTGTTCCCGGGCCAATATCCAGAAAAGCACCTCGGCCGCGCGGCCTAAAAGTGCATAAAACGGGTACATTATGACGTTTTTCGGGTATAGCTTGCAGTTTATTGTACGCCGATCCTTTCCCGCAACAATTTAGCCTTGGAACGGCTTAAAATAATATTTTTGTTGCAGTTGTTCAGATGTAAAAGGTAGGAACCCTCTCCGAAGTTAACGATTTCTTTTAAATAGTTCAAGTTTACGATAAAAGCCTGGTGGGCACGAAAAAAGCTAAGACTATTCAGCCGGGCTTCCAGCTCATTCAGGGTGAAGTTGCTCAGATAGCCCTCATTGTTGGTACAAATAAATACCTTTTTCCCCTGGCTTTCACAATAGATGATCTCTTCCTCGTTTACCAAGCTGATTTTTCCCTTTTCCCTGACGGGAAGGCGTTTGGAATATATTTCATAGTTGCGGTATTTCTCCAACATAAAATCGATGTGTTCCTTGAGTTTTTGCTTGACCAGTTCTTCAATGACATCCCTATGCCCAATCCGGGCTTTGACTCTGTCCAGCGTCTTTTCCACCCGGGCCTGTTCGATAGGCTTGACGATATAATCCAAAGCGCCCAGCTCGAAGGCCTCCACAGCCATATCCTTTTTTACGGTAATAAATGCAAAATGGGGCGCCTCCCGCAAACTTCCAAGCTTGTAGGCGGTCTCCAGTCCACCCATTTCCGGCATGGTTATATCGAGGAAAACCAAGTCAACCTTCTTTTCCTGACATAGAAGCAATGCCTCCAATCCATGGACGGCTTCACCTACAATTTCCACACCCCGGCTTTGCTCAAGAATATACCTTAAAACAATACGTTCCCTCTCATCGTCGTCCACTATTAGAACCTTCACCGACATAACGGCATTGCTCCCCCCCCAATAGCGATACGGCATAGATTGCTTTCTATTCTCGATTGGTTCACCTGTCCGCTGGTCTACTATAGTAAGTCAGTGTACGCAGGGGCAGGCTCGAGATAGCAACGGCTTTGGTATAAATATATCGGTTCTTGACCGGTAAAACAACCACCTTAACAGCCAGAAATCACGCCAGGTCCGGTCTATTCGCGCGAAGGGGCCCCCCCTTTCCTCCTGTCCCATATTTTGATAATCTAAAGATGATTTTGCTGCAAAAACCCTATTTGGGTGCATAAATAGGCAGGAGTTGTTGACGGAGCATGGTAGGAACACCCTGCGAAGGCGAAGCAGCGTAAGGGGGCGAGCCCCACGGATGGGGCGAGAGTGACCTTTCGCAAGGATGCGAATGGGAACGTCCCCTGGAGCAGCGAGACGAGCAGCTGGTGTTACCCATGCGCAGTCTTGACGACGGAATATTTATGCATCCAAACCAGGACAGTATTACTTTTGGCAGCAGAATCAAAGATGATATATTTGTTTAGACAGTCGTTTTTGCTGGTTACCGCGACTATTATGGCCCAAGGAGGTGCAGACAGGATGCGTTATGAAGGTACTGTGTATCGCCCCCCCAGTGAGGCCGGAAGTCTTCTTGTTCAGGCTACTATCGGATGCCCCCACAATCGCTGCACCTTTTGCCCCATGTATAAAAACACCCGTTTTCGCATCCGGCCCGTGGCGGAAATCAAGGAAGACCTGATTAGCGCCCGTGATTATTACGGAGAGCACATTCATTCCCTCTTTTTCCCGGATGGGAATACCATCGCCATTAAAACTGAGCAACTGGAAGAAATCTTTACTTTTGCCCGCAGCCTCTTCCCCTCCCTGCAGCGCATCACCGTTTATGGCTCAGCTCGTTTTGTCAATCGCAAAAGCGAGGGGGAACTCCAGCGGCTCAAGGAGGCTGGTCTGAGCCGGGTTCATACCGGGATGGAAAGTGGTGATGATGTGGTCCTGGAGCGGATTTGCAAAGGAACTACTTCTGAAGGAATAATCTCGGCAGGGCAAAAACTAAAAAAGGCGGGCATTGAAATCAGCGAATATTACCTGACCGGAATAGGTGGCCGGGAGCGGAGCCGGGAACATGCCCTGAACAGCGCCCGGGCATTAAGCGCTTTCAGTCCTGATTTCATTCGTATCCGCACTTTTGTTCCCATCCCCGCAACTCCTTTATATGAGGAATATCGAAATGGCGATTTCACACTGCTCGGTCCCCACCAAGCCTTGCAGGAGTTGAAGATACTAGTGCAAAACCTGCACTGTGAAAACAGTGTGGTATTAAGCGACCACGTCGCCAACTACTGGGATGTCAGCGGCCTGCTTCCTCGGGATAAGGAAAAGATGCTGGCGGCCATCGAAGAGGGCTTGTCACTGGATGAATCGCGCTTCCGTCCTGCTCATATCAGCAGGCTTTAGACGGGGGATGATGGGGGATGCGCTAGACACGGATAACACAGATTTTTCGGAATTGACACGGATTCGTTTTTTTGACGCTGACTTACGCTGACAGACGCTGGATTTGGCCTGAGGGGGACGATGGACGGGGATAACACGGATTTGATTGGGTTAACGCGGATTGGGTTTTGACGCTGACTTACGCTGACGGACGCAGATCGGACTGGCAAGAACGAGAAGTCTTGAGCGGATGACACAGATTTGAATTGGATTGATCGGGTAATTTTTTTGACGCTGACTTACGCTGACCCGGCACTCAATTTTGAGTGCCGGCTGATCTTTTTGGTTACTTGGGATAAGAAATCATCCGGAAAGGGCAGGTCGTAAGGTGGAGGAAAGGGATAAAGGCGGGCTTAACTGATATGGTTTCTATATTTTACCGCAACCTCACTTATATCACAGAAACCGCCCCGGCACAAGTTGAGACCGGCCTTTCCGGAACATTACGGCCTGCCCTCGGCCGGTAACGGGAATAAACGGTGGCCAGGGTAGGGACGATGGACACGACAACCTTAATGGTGATCCGGCACTAAATTTTGAGTGCCGGGCGGCTCGTAATGGACTGCAAACATTCGGTGGAAAAGTGTATCAAATTTGAGATAGGGGTCTCCTTATTGAGACCCCTATTGTCCTGTTGGTGCGACAGTACGGCTGGTCGATAACCATAACCCCCCATAAAGATGCGTCTTCTATGCGTTTGTTGGAATTGGCATGATCCTTGCATTGAAATGGGGGGGGGACATACACATAGGGGTGTTTTATCCAATACTTGTTGGGGCTCGGAACGGAATTGAGCCCCTCCTTTTTTGCTCTTTTGGCACTTTACCCAGCCTTTGGCAACCGAAATATGATCCTCGCTGCCACGATTCAACACCAGGTTTAAGGTCCCAACGACACCATGCGAAGCATCTATAACCAAGAAATACGTGGAGAGGTGTTTCCCGAATCATTACCATTCGGTTATCAGTGCCCATTATCCCTTCAGCGTAAGTCTGCATCAGTCAGCGTTAAAAAAACCAATCCGCGTCTGCTCCTTTTCCCTATCTACAGGTTGATCATCAGACCGCCTTCACCGGCATAGGTACCAATGGTAGCGCTCATGGGTGCGATGATGATTTCTTGTGGCTGATAACGCTGCTGTACTTCCCGGGCTAGCTGATGAGCGTCTTCCTCGCAGTTTAAATGACTGATGCCGACAATGCGTTCGCGCACCGATTCGCCCACCATTTCTCCCAGCATATCAACCATTCTCCGTACCGCTTTTTTTCTCCCGCGTAGTTTTTCTGCGATTACCGGTACACCCACCTGATTACCCCGCAAAACGGGCTTGATGTTAAGCAGATTTCCCGCTAATCCTTCCATGCGTGATAAACGGCCGCCCTTTACCACATTCTCCAGCGTATCAAGGACAAATATGACTTCACGAGTATCGCGCACCTGGTGCAGACGTGCCATGATCTGCTCCAACGCCATCCCGCGTTTGGCAAACTGGTTAGCCTTTATGGCCATGATGCCGGTTCCCAGCGAAGCAGTCAGGGTGTCAAAAACCTTCACCTTCTCGTTGCCCAGCATTTTGCAGGCCAATTGCGCGGTTTGATACGTGCTGCTGAGCCCGGAGGAGAGGCTGACAAAAACAACACTCCCCACATTGCGCAAGCCCCGTTCAAAATATTCGATAAAGGTTTGCGGGTCAGGAGCCGCGGTTTTGGAAAGCACGCGGGACTGGGCCAGTTTCTTGACAAAAACGGCCGGAGGCAATTCAAAACGGTCCAAAAAGGTCTCGCCATTATCAAAGGTTACCTTTAACGGTATCATCTCAATGTTGTTCATCTGAAGCTTCTCTTCAGGAAGATCGCAGGATGTATCGGTGATAATCTGAGTCGCCATGACAGGCCCCCTTTAAATTAGTCCCCGCATTCAGTAACATGGGCCCAAGGTACTATATAGATCTCCTCACCCCGGAAATCAAAGAATTCACTTAGTTTCCAGTACACTCCACGGCTCAAGCGGGTATCGGCCTCCCAGCGGAAACTAATGTAGGGTACATCCCCTTTTAAATACAGGCGCAGTTCCCGGTCCAGGGGTAGTTCCTGCAGATCATGGAAAACCAGCTTGATGCCTGTTTCGTCCTCCTGATATCCACTGGCTAAAAAAGGAACATCCTCAACGATAATGGGGTTTACTTCGCTCCCCATGCGGATGCAATAAGATCCATCCTCTTCCCGTTCCAGGTTCCTGGCCAAAATGTTTAGAATGTTACGGCGAAACATCTCCGCCTGTCCAAAGTACCATTTCCCGTCCTTTTTTATGGTGATGTCCTGGATTTCCACCACCGACCTCCCACCTTCCCTGCTTCAATTACTCTATTTTAGCCCTATCATTTTTTTACTGCAAGGATTTAATTCCATATTATACCACAAAGGTCGGCAAAAAGCCCCCCTGGTTAAGGGGGGCCTGGACGGCAGGTTATCTTTATTACTTGTTTGCCACCCGGGTATCACTCAATGACGGTTCATTAACGGGCTGGCCCGGGCGGTACTGCTGGCTGCGCTGGTAGATAGCGGCGATCTCATCCTCGCTCAGCTCACGGTCCCCCATTTTCAACCCGGCCAGACCAAATCCGTGGCGGTGGGCCAATTCGCGAAAATATTGCAGGGTTGCCAGCGACAATTTGCTGCCGATGCTGTAGTCGCGGTAGTCACCTTCCAGAGCCAGGAGAACCGTTTCCGAAAGGCAGGCCAGATTGACCCCGTCCCGGTAGCCAAGATTAGGACCAAATGCTACCGGCTCAGGATACTGGACCAGCCCTCCTTCCAGAATAAGCACATCATCCCGCTCCCGGTAAACTTCCGGATCCACATCGGCCGGCCGGGCCACGTCACAGACCACTGTACCGGGTTGCAGGTGCCGGGAGTAGATCAGGTATTCCGGGGAACTACTGGCGGCTACTACCAGATCACACCGGGGCAGAGTGGCGTCAATGTCCAGACTGAATTGGATAGGAAAAGGCTTCCTTAATTTATGACAGACCGCCTTGAGCCCTTCCACATCAAAAGCCCTCCCGGCCGAGCCGGCTTTCTCCATCAGGTGGCTCATCTCGCCGCTTTCCAGGAAAATTTCTTTCAACCAACCACTGAGCCCGGTTTCCATCCCTTCCTGGGAGCGTTTCCAGGCCAGGTCCAGCATATCCTGGACCAGACTGTTCAGCCGCAGCAGGCTGCTGGCTTTATGCCCGGGATTCCCCAGCAGGGTAATGTAGCGAGCCCGCTCCGAAAGCAGCAGGGCACAGGCTCTGCCGATCGAACCAGTGGCACCGACCACGGCTCCCTGAGCCGTTTTCAGGTCCATATGCATTTTTTCTGCACCGGTAAAGAGGGCTTCCATCGCCATCAGTACCGTAAAGCTATTGCCACTGGTGATGGCTACGTTCCTTCCCTGCACTGACCTTCCTCCCCGGGTTGCCACCGAGGTGAGCGCCCCCAGGCCGACGATACCAGCCCCCAGATCCCGAGCCATATCCACGGCCTGTTGGAGAACCGGAACCGTACGTTCCTTGGGCAGGTTTACCATTTCCCGGGCCCCAAAGGGAACTCCGATTAGCCATCCCTCGGCGATGTTTCCACTGGCGGCACGAATGGCAGGCATATGGCACACCAGGCCGGGCTCATCTATCTGGCTTTGCCATTCCATTATCCGGTACAGATCATCCCGACCAAAGATCTGGAATGATGGGTTGTTGGCGATCACATCCTCAGGGGCCGGGTAATGAACAAGGAAAGCAAACTTCCGGTCCGCCCTTTCATCGGGCTTTAATTGCGAAGGTTTTACATGCCGGGTCAGAGGACGATAATCATTCACTTTTTCCGGACGGCGGTAGTCACCGATTAGAAACCGATATAAAAGGGCATAGTCACGGTAATATAGGATCCTGGTGATATCCTCCAGTCCTTTTACCACCTGGTCCATCTCCTGGTAGCTGATCTCCAGAGAAGGTTCCAGGCGCACCGTCATGGAATCATTCAGAAAAGGCGCAATCCGCACTTGGTGAACATTGAGCAGGTATCCGGCCAGCAGGGCTGTAAATCCCCCCTGATCCACCATATAGGCCAGGTCGTAGGAGCCACAGTCCCTCAAGCTCTTAAACTCCACGCCCACCATAAAGCCCCGTCCCCGCACCTCCTTGATCACCCCGGGATAAGCCTCTTGCAGCCGCTGCAATCGTTCCAGCAGATAGTCGCCCTTTACCTGCACGGAATGGATCAGCTCCCGCTGGTCAGCCAGCAGGTATTCCAGCACTGCAATCCCCACGGCACAAGTGAGATTATTGTTGGCAAAGGTGGAACTATGCAGCATACCGAAGTCCTCGTTCCATACCCGGGGCGAACTGATGCACACTCCCAGCGGAACCAGGCCTCCCCCCAGGGCTTTGGCCAGCAATAGTACATCCGGTTCAATCCCCTCATAATTACAGGCAAAGAGCTGGCCGGTCCGGCCCAGACCGGTCTGAATTTCGTCTACAATAAAGACCGCCCCGTATTCACTGCACAATTCACGAGCCGTTTGCAAATAACCGGGGTCGGCAACAATGATGCCCCCTTCCCCTTGAACCGGCTCGACAATAAAGGCCGCCACCTCACCGGGATGAGCAGCAAATACCTCCTGCAAGGCCGGGACATCATTATAGGGAACCTGAAGAAAGCCAGGTGCCGGGGCCCGGAAAGGTGTCTGGTAGGAACTCTTTCCGGTCGCAGACAGGGCTCCCAGGGTCTTGCCGTGAAAACTGTTGCGGGTGGAAATGACCAGTTCCCGTCCAGTGCTGGACCGGGCCAGCTTGATGGAAGCCTCGACCGCTTCGGTTCCACTCTGGCAAAAAGTACAATAGCAGAGGTCACCGGGGGTTATTTCAGCCAAAATGTTGGCCAGTTTTAATGCTTCCCCCGGCAGAGAGGGCTGCACCAGGCTGGGCAGGGAGCGCTGACGGACATTTTCCAGGGCTTCCCACAAGAAATCCGGATTATAACCGAAAGGGACCGCTCCATACTGGGAAATAAAATCCAGGTACTGCCTTCCCGTATCATCTGTTAAAATAGTTCCCTTTCCGGAAACATAGTTTTTATCCAGGTGAAAGGATCCCAAAACCTTTTTGATACTGGGATTTAAGAGGTCTTTGCGTAGCTCGGTCATTAGCATCCTCCTGTTGTGCACATTTTTGTGCAAGTTTTGCGGGCATATGAATATATTTTAACCATATCCCGGTGGCTGTCAAATAAATAAAAGTCAGGAAGAGTTGTACAGGCTGGCACACAACCATTAGAATGAAACCAGGACGAATAAATTGGGGGTGCAGCGAGTGCAGGTCGAACCGGTTTTAAAAACCATGATGGAAATGGCGGGAGAAAAGTTTGTGGTCACCCGTACCGGGGATACAGTAGACGGTATGCGCAACCGTGAATCCCACACGGGGCGTTTTTACATAGCCTTGTACCCGGACCTGGATGTCCAGAGCGGTGATTGCCTGCGATCCGTGAAGTCGGGGGAAGAGTTTTATATTGAAATGACCGATTGCGAGATATGTGACGGAGTTCGCTTCCAGGCCCGGGCCTTTTATGCGCCTTTGGGAATGGCTCCCGCAAAGATTGATTCCTCTCTTCCGAGTGACTCCGTGAGCAAGGTGGAGCCCACGGTTGCTCCTATCTCTTCCTGGAAAGATGATCACTTGAATTATCTGCGGGCTTTGATCAAGGTAAAGGCTGGGAGGGAAAGCCGGGGAT
>ENA-UOOK01006505-UOOK01006505.1-fermentation-metagenome-genome-assembly--contig:-NODE-6505-length-11131-cov-5.197996_pt1 | contig 11131 bp, 11 predicted proteins | sample MGYA00245777_ERZ724023 | MGnify/ENA primary metagenome ERZ724023 (study PRJEB28704, sample SAMN03018312) | fermentation metagenome | biome: anthropogenic terrestrial biome; feature: soil; material... | reverse complement strand
GGTTCTGTGAGAGCAAAGAAAACAGGAAATTACTCCTGTTTTCTAGCTACTCGATTTGCCTGTAATCATGCGGGTTCCCGGGCTGCAAATCCTATAAGGCTACTCGAAATCGAGATCGCGTGGAAGGACTTACGTATTTGACATAAAATGATTATGAAATTGGTAGTGAAGGTACAAATCCCCTCTATTTGCGTTGCTTCTTTGATAAAGTCATAACAGTGAAAAGGCCTATTGCTATAAATGCGCAGGTAATGGCTACAATTGCAGATGAAGGATTATTTTGTGCGGAAGAAGGCAGTTTCAGATAATGTCTGACAAAATATTGTATGGCCAGATTTTCAAAAACACCAAACAGGATCATTGCCAAAGCGATCCTGTTTGCTAACCTCATTTTTACGAAAAGGAGCAATAGTACAAATGCCCATAGGCTGGCCAACGATAGAATTATAATGGGTAGTGCGAACGGAATCACCCAGTTTTTTGCTGATCCTAAATATTCAATCAGCAGCAGGAACGGAACAATTGTGACGCTAAGGCCAGCCATCGAAAAAAGGCTGCGATACTTCTTGAATTTCAACAATGGCGCTGTAACCAGCCAAGCAAGCACTGCGCTTCCAAACACATAAAGTGACCAGTCAAATCTTGCGGATAAAATATAGTTGCAAAGGCCGCACACGAATACTCCAATAAAAAGAGCTCCCGACAAGGACACGAATGCAATCTCTTTTGCCCGGGATCCCTTCTGTCCTTGTAATTGTTTCATATATTCGACCGTGTTTGAAACGATGGCATCGGGCTGGGGTGTCTCCTGTATGTTGCTTTGAGCACGAGAAGGCTCAGCCTGCTCACCCAGCATAATCTCGCTGGATGACACGCCCAACAATTCCGCTAAAAGAGGAATTGTTGTAATTTCAGGATACCCGATTCCCCTTTCCCATTTTGAGACTGCTTTGTCCGTTACATTTAACTTTAACGCAAGCTCTTTTTGCGTCATACGCATTGCTTTCCGTCGTTCGGCAATAAAGGCGCCCGTTTTTTTGATTTCCACGAATACACCATCCCTCAGTTATTGTGACTGTATTATAGCATAATGCCGTAATATTACCTATCGACGTTTTGGTCATGTCTCTAAATGAGGTAAACGAAACGTAGAATTTACTCTAAAACGGTTGGTGCAAAAGGGCAAAAGGAAGTCCCCTTTCTACCTTTCCGAATTCATTCTGCTTCTCTTAACCGCTCAATGATAGTCGACTTACAAAGTGAGCGATATTCGAGTTCAGGTGTTATGATACAAATCGCTGTTATTACGAGACTGATTGATATAGCAGGTATGAATGGATAGGTGAAAACAGCGTAAGTCACTTGTTGATGCAACAAGGTGAATACGCCATAAGTAAGTGGATTTCCAATCGAAAAGACGAGAAGCAGGGTGATTACGGCATATCCAAGACCCTCTCCCACCAAAAGTTTTCTTACCTGTTTCCGGCTCATCTCAATCGATTCAAGTGTTGCGAGTTCGTGTTTCCGAACCATGATGCCAACGGACATAACATTCACAAAATTGAGGATACCGATTAAAGCCACAACCAGCGCAATGCCGTCACCGAGCGTGTAGAGCACCGTTCTTGCGCCGTTCAGCTTCTCCCGTGTTTCCAGCCTCGATGTGCGGGATATTTGGGAATCCCCGTCCGTGAACTGTTTCAGAACTTCCAAAGCCTGCTGCTGCTTTGCCGGAGCAACGTCGACGTAGAGCGTCGATATCATCGGGTCGTGGTATAATTTTTCCATCAGCTTATTGGATACCCAAATGGTAGGGGCCAGGCTGAAACCAACCCCCTGAAACCCGGCGGGCACGAAGCCTCCGATCGGGATCTTCGTTTTCGGGCCGCCTCCGCTTACCGGTTGGAACGTCACTTCGTGAACGCCCGAAAGCAGAGCCGGGTCGTCGGCCGCGAGCAGCCCGAACTCTCCGCGCTCAAATGCGTCCGCGTCGAAGGACCGCCCTTCTTTTTGGTCCAGCCCGGCAAGGGCGCTGCGATCGGTGCCGAAGAGCAGCCCGATAAAGCTTTTTTGGATATCCTGCTGCGTCGGATTCGGCAGTTTATTTTTTTTGACATAGTCCGCAACATACTTCCCGAATTGCCCCTGCGAATAGTTGGGGCGAACCCATTTCATCGTCATGGTGCGCAGACCTTGGAACCCGGGCAGCGCTTTTATTTTTTCAAGAAACGCGCCGTCGAATTTCTGCTTCGTCGGAACTGAACGGTAGGGATCGTCGAAAACATTGCTTTTCAGCACGAAATCGCTTTCAAAACCGGAAGCGATATAATTGTCGATGCCGATGCTTTCAACCAACGTTGTAGCAACAAGAAAAGTCGTCAGCCCAAGGAAGAGACTTAACAATACGACCGCCGCGCGCTTTCTGTCGCGGAAGATATTGCGAAGAGCCATTCTGCACGGGCTGCCGAGGGCTGGCCGATACCAGGAACGGCCGCCGCAACCCGCCTCCGTGAACTTTTGCGCTTCGACGGGGGAAATGCCGGCTGCTTTTTTCGCCGGTTTCAGGGCGCCCAAAAAGGCCGTCAGAAAAGCAAAAAACGCTGTGCCCAGATAAATCCACGGTGAAAACGACATGACGGCGCCCGTGGAGGCGACCTCGAATCTGGAAAGAGTCCACGGGACGATCACGACCGAAAGCAGCAGGGCCAGTATCTCTCCGGCCGGAATTCCAACGAGGCAGAGGCGGGCGATCTGCCCGGTCACGATGCGGCGAATCTGTTTTGGCGTCGTGCCGATTGTTTTGAGCAACCCATAAAAGCGGACGTCGCGGGAAACGGAGAAATTCAGGACGTTGTAGATCAAAAGATATCCGATTGCAACGACGAAGGCGATGATGGAAACGATGGCGATCATGCCGGATCTCGCTGCATGCTGATCGATATACAGATTCACGGATTTGACCGGCTGATCTGCCGACAGGCTCAGGTCCTGCTTCAGCTTTTCCAGATACTCCGAAGTTCGCGAAGGATCGCGGAACATCATATCTGCTGCGCCGTCTTTTTCAACGGATTTTCCGCACTCCTGCAGAAAAGTCTTCGACACCAGAATCGTATATCCCTCGATCTGCGGATCAACCATGGTGTAATCGGTAAACCACCCGGCTAAGTGGAAGGTTTTACGGATCGTTTTTTGAGTTTTCCCACTTCCGATGTAGTAATCGAGCGGAATCTCCATGCCGACGGAGGGATGGGCGATGCCCGCTTTTTTCAGAGCTCTGGCCGGAACCATGACCTCATCTTCCTTCTGCGGATAACTGCCTGTAATATCCGTGCAGGCGGGGGAACGCATTTTTTCCCAGTCGTTGCTGTCGAAATAATAAAGTGATAGGATGGCACCGCCCATTTTCGGCGGGGTTTTGACAGAGGCGGCGGTACATCCCGTACCGACGGTCTTCACATAATCCAGCCTTCCGAGCTTTTCGAGCTGCGAGGCAGTCGGATGGCCAACCGCTGCATGGGCCGCAGTCCCCAAAATGCGTATTCTTTCCGCTTTGACAGATTCCACCAGGCTTATGCCGATGCTGAAAACAGAACCAAGGAGCAATGTCGTAAGCATAATGGCGACAGCAATAAAAATGTTTCCCTTTCGATTGGACCGAAGACTTCTGGAAGTCATCCGCCTGATGATTTCACTGTTATTGTTTCTCATTTTCAATCACGCCCTTCCCGCATAATTTTTCCGTCCTCAATATGGATGACCCGGTCGGCGAGTTGAGCGATCTGTTCGTTATGCGTAATCATCATTATGGTCTGATGAAATTTCGTGGAAGTCATTTTCAGAATGCCCAAAACGTCCTGACTTGTTTTGCTGTCAAGATTTCCGGTAGGCTCGTCAGCAAGAAGGATTGACGGTTTTGTCGCAAGCGCACGGGCAATCGCCACACGCTGCTGCTGACCTCCGGACAGCATATTCGGCATGCTGTCGCGCTTCTTCTCAAGGCCCAATGTGCTGATAATTTCGTCTACGAAAGACTCGTCAATTGTATTGCCATCCAATTCGATTGGCAGTACGATATTTTCATAAACGTTCAAAATCGGGACAAGATTATAGGTTTGAAACACAAACCCCACATTGCGTCTGCGAAAGATCGTAAGCTGCTCGTCCGACATTTCCGCAAGATTGTGTCCATCAACAATTACTTTTCCGGACGTCGGCTGATCAAGCCCGCCGAGCATATGTAAAAGCGTACTTTTACCGGAACCGGACATACCAACCACCGCTACGAATTCTCCCTGCTCCACGGTGACGTCAACACCATTCAGGGCATGGACAATATTGGGTTCCTTTCCATATTGTTTTTCCAGCTCTTTTGTCTGCAAAATCTGCATTGGACAACGCTCCTTTCCTCGATGTCTCTATCATAGGACATAGTTCTTACAGGTCCTTAACAGGATTAGATTTATTTCTTACAGTTCTGTAAGAACATTGAGAAGGTCGTATGATGCCCGACTTTTGAATCAACGAGAATATAGCCGCCCTGCTTTTGTAAAATCAGAGAGGCCAGATAAAGGCCCAATCCGGCCCCGTCAACGATTTTGGCATTCTTTCCACGGTAAAACCGTTTAAAAATCAGGTTCCATTCGTCCGAAGGAATGCCTATTCCATAATCCGTGATACTGATTTTTGTATAGAGAGGTAATGGTTCCACTGCAATGTCTATTGAATGATTTGACTGAGAATATTTCACCGCGTTTTCTAAAATGTTTGTCATGGCTTCACAGGTCCATTTTCTGTCCTGAATCACGAAGACGTCTTCAAAGCAAGCCGTTTGTATGGTAATATTCTTTCTGGAAGCCACGCCGTACACACTGCTGATGCTGTCAGAGATCGTTTGCTTGATTCCGGCAGGAACAGGGGAAAGCACAATCGCTCCGACCTCTAACCTCGACATCTTGATCAGACTGTCCATCATCCACTGTAATTTCTCTGTTCCTGCCTTGATCCGTGATATAAATTCCTGTTGCTCGGGTAGAGTGAGATTCCCATCCAACAGCAGGTCGGTATACATGGCAACGCCTGATAACGGTGTTTTCATTTGATGTGACATATCGGAGATAAAGCTCTGAATTTTTTCTTTTTCCTGTGTGGTCTGGGAAATATCCAAAGCGTTCCTCTGCATGATCTTTTCTGCTTTATGTGTCAGTTTGGAGATTCGGCTGTCTGCTATCGTCTGTGGCAGCCCGGCATTTTCATTTAATATACAATCCAATATTTTATCAATTGAATTAAAAGCAGCCTTTGTATACCGGTAGCTGAAAAAGGCAGTGAGGGAGTATAGAATAAGAGCTATCACTACTATAATCATAATTGCCATTCTTACACTCCTCCGTTCCAAATGTATCCGATTCCATGAACGGTCCTTATCGTTTCCGGATTCTTTGGGTCGCGCTCTATCTTTGCGCGCAGGCGGCTGATATTCACAGGGAGAATATTCTCATCTACGAAATTGCCCTCGTTGTCCCAAAGCAAAGACAATATTTGTTCCTTTGAAAGCACATGTCCGGCGTTTTCCATCAAAAGAGAAAGCAGTTTAAATTCCGTAATGCTGACGGAGATTTCTTCGCTTTCACAGAAAAACTTGTAATGGTCTGCATCCAGTTTATATTTGCCTGAGAATATCACATGACAGCTTTTTGATTCCGTGCGTCGAAGCAATGCCGCTACTCTTGCCCGCAGGACAGAAAGTGAAAACGGCTTTGTAATATAATCGTCCGCACCGGCCAGCAGCCCCGATACCTCGTCCGTCTCCAAATCACAAGCCGTCAGCATAATGATAGGAATCTTTGAGGAGTTCCTGATTTCTTTGCATAGGTTCATTCCGCTTCCGTCCGGCAACCCCAAATCCAGTATGAGAAGGTCAGGCTTCTGCTGCCCCAGGGCCCGCTTTCCTTCCGCGATAGAAACTGTCTAGACAGTGTGATAGCCGTCTTTTTCAAAAGTGAAGGCAATGCCGCGGCTCAGGTTTTCATCGTCTTCCAATATCAGGATCGTTTTCACAGCAAACCTCCGTTATTTTTATAAAGCCCACTAATTGACAATCATTATATGCGCTTAAGCAAATAGATACAAGCTCTTTTGATCCTCCAACCAATTCATGTTTACGACGCATTTACGCAAGATACCCAGCAGTGATATAATAGGTGATATGAAGCCGGCCATTTTGCCGGGAGCTATGACAGAAGGGAGAATATCTTATGTATTTGTTCAAACCACTTACAGTAAAGAGCATGACTCTGCGCAACCGGATCGTTATGCCTCCCATGTGTATGTACAGTTCAGAAACAGAAGGCATGCCAAATGAATTTCACTTTACCCACTATACTTCCCGTGCCATTGGCGGAGTGGGACTGATTATTATGGAGGCCACCGGCATCCTTCCATGGGGTCGCATTACGGACCATTGCCTGGGCCTTTGGAAGGATGAACAGGCAAAAGCGCTTGCGCCAATTGTCGCTGCCTGTCAGAAGCAGGGGGCCAAAATGGCCATTCAGCTCAATCACGCAGGACGTAAATGCACAGCGCGGGAAAAAAGGATTTTTGCACCCAGCGCCATTCCATTCGAAGAGGGTTCCCCCATGCCTCATGAGATGACGGAAGAGGATATCCGTGATACCATTCTTGCGTTCCGGAGCTCAGCAGCAAGGGCAGCTGAAATCGGATTTGACGCTGTTGAAATCCATGGGGCCCATGGTTATCTGATTAATGAGTTCCTATCACCGCTCACCAATCACCGCACAGACGGTTATGGTGGCTCAACTGAAAACCGCTGCCGTTTACTGATTGAAACGCTGCAGGCGGTACATGAGGTTTGGCCTGATGATAAACCTGTTTTACTGCGTGTATCCGCCGAGGATTATGAACCAGAGGGCTTACATCCAGCAGAAATGGCCAGGATTGTTGAACTGGTGAAGCCATATATTGATGTGCTGGACGTAAGTACGGGTGGAGTTGTGCCAACACCGCCGCCGGCCCTTTATCCAGGCTATCAGGTAAAAGCTGCTGAAGAGCTGAAACAGGCGTTGGGCCTTCCTACAATTACTGTCGGTCTGATCACCGATCCACATCAGGTGGAAGAAATCCTGGGGGAAGGGCGGGCGGATCTCGTTGCGCTTGGCCGGGAACTTCTGCGCGATCCCTATTGGGTGATGCACACAGCCCGTGATTTGGACGTCAAATATCAGTGGCCGGAGCAATATCTGCGAGGATTTACTGCAAGGAAATAAGACATAGGAGGATTCCCCATGGATTTAGCTATGTTGAAAGAATATTTGCCGTTTCTCATTCCGTTGGTTATCGCACAGCTTGCGCTTGGTATTACCGCCCTTGTTCATGTGCTCCGGCATCCCCATTACCGTTTCGGGAATAAAGTGATGTGGGCTTGTATCGTCATGCTCGTGCAGACTATCGGGCCAGTCGTATACTTTGCCTTTGGCAGGGGTGAAGAATAATGGGCATTTTGGAGATTCATCAGCTTTCCAAGCGTTTTGGTCGCCATGAGGTACTCAATGGATTGGACATGGATGTTCCGGAGCATTCCGTATTCGGTTTTGTTGGCCAGAATGGCGCGGGTAAAACAACAACAATGAAAATTGTTCTCGGATTATTAAAGCCGGATAGCGGAAGTGTAACTGTATGCGGGGAAAAGGTTGCGTATGGCGAAACAAAAACGAATCGGAACATAGGCTTCCTTCCCGATGTTCCGGAGTTCTATGGATATATGAATCCAATGGAATATTTGAAGCTATGTGGTGAAATAACCGGGCTTACGAAAGTGAAGATCAAATTGAGGAGCGAGGAATTGCTCTCGCTTGTGGGGCTAAAAGACCAAAAAAAGAAAATCAGCGGGTTTTCACGAGGGATGAAGCAGCGCCTTGGTATTGCACAGGCCTTGCTGAATGAACCCAAACTTCTCATATGCGATGAACCCACATCGGCACTTGATCCAATCGGCAGGAAGGAAATACTCGACATCCTGCTTGCAGTGAAAGGAAAGACGACCGTCGTATTTTCTACACATATCTTGTCGGACGTAGAGAGAGTATGCGACCGCATCGCAGTATTGCATAGCGGCAAGCTGGCGCTGCACGGCACGCTTTCTGAAATAAAGGAGAGCCACAGGCATAATGGATTTGTTCTTGAGTTTTCGAGTGATATGGAAGCGTCCTTATTCGAGAACACGGAAGAGCTGAAGCAGCCGTCAATAAGTATGTCGCGCAATGGAAACACTGTGACGGCGCTTGTTACCGATCACGATATGGGCGGACATCTTCTGCTGGGCGTGCTATCGCAAAAGCGGATTGTTCCATTGAAGTTCGCAGTTATGGAACCAACTCTGGAAAGTTTGTTTATGGAGGTGGTCCAATGAGAAACTACCTGGCATTTCTAAAAAAAGAGATTTATGAATACACAAAAACTTATAAGCTGCTCATTATGCTGATGGTCTTTGCGGTTTTCGGAATCACAAATCCCCTTGTGGCAAAACTGCTGCCTGAAATACTTGGAAGCCTTAAGACGGAAGGCATCATCATGACATTGCCAGAGGCGACTGCCTACGACGCCTGGACGCAGTTTTTCAAAAACGCAACGCAAATGGGGCTGATCGTGATGGTGATCCTGTTCAGTCCTGTTTTGTCATCGGAACTGTCCAGGGGGACGCTTATCAATATGCTGACAAAAGGGTTGTCACGAACAGTGGTTATCCTTTCGAAATACACCTGTATGGTTGTGGTGTGGACGATCAGTATTGCACTATGCTTCGGACTGACTTATGGTTATACGGTGTATCTTTTCCCTGCGGGCGAAACAGCAAATCTGCTCTTTTCCACGTTTTGCCTATGGATGTTTGGCTTGTTTTTGCTGGCCACATTATTGCTCGCAGCAACCCTAACGAAAAGTAATTATGGATGCTTACTCATCACAGGCGCAGTAGTGGTCGCCTGCATGCTTGTGAATATCATACCGGCGGCACATAGGTATAATCCAATTTCGCTGGCGACTGACAATATGGGACTCATAACAGATGACATAGAGGTATCTTCGCTCTATTGCACTATCTTGATATCCTGCCTGCTTTCATTTCTTTTTTTGACGATATCGGTATTAATATTTAGAAAAAAGCAAGTATAAATCAGAAATATTACCTTCGGCTGCCCCAAAGCCCAAAGCCGTCGTTACATGCCTGCAAGCATTAAGCCGCTTTCCGTTTATACGCCCTCATCGCAAAGATATATGCCACAAGCGTAATTCCGATGCACCATACGAGCGCAGTCCAAATGTCGTTGCCGACAGGCTGCTGCGTGAGTAGAGAACGTATCGCATTGACGATGGAGGTGACTGGCTGGTTTTCGGCAAAAACGCGAACAGGTCCCGGCATAGAAGCGGTTGGCACAAATGCCGAGCTGATGAACGGAAGAAAGATTAGCGGGTAGGAAAAGGCGCTCGCACCGTCCACAGATGTTGCAGATAATCCGGCTATCACCGCGATCCATGTCAGAGCTAATGTGAACAGCACGAGAATCCCGCTCACGGCAAGCCAGGATAGCACCCCCGCTGGAGAACGAAAGCCCATAAGCAGCGCAACGAGAATGATGACGACGACCGAAATCGCGTTGGAAACCAGGGAAGTCAGCACATGCCCCCACAGCGCAGCGGAACGCGCGATCGGCATCGAGTGGAACCGCTCGAAAATGCCGCTTTTCATATCTGTAAACAGACGAACAGCCGTATAGGCGATGCCGCTTGCAATCGCCACCAGCAGGATGCCGGGGAGCAGGTAATTCACATAGTTATCCGTGCCGACCTGGATAGCGCCGCCGAGCACGTAGACGAACAGCAGCATCATTGCGATAGGCGTGAGGCACACTGTGATGATGGTGTCCATGCTGCGGGTGATATGGCGCATGGAACGCCCGAGCATGACGCCCATATCACTGAAAAGGTGTTTTTTTACAGCTTCCAATTACTTTTCCTCCTTTTTGCCGACAACTGCGAGGAAGATCTCCTCAAGCGTGGGCTGTTTTTCCACATACTCCACTTTTGCAGGCGGGAACAGCTTTTTCAGCTCTTCAAGCGTGCCGCCTGCGATAATCCTGCCCTCATGCAGAATGGCAATCTGATCAGCGAGCTGCTCGGCTTCATCCAGCATCTGCGTGGTCAGGAATACCGTTGTGCCATTTGCAGCAAGCTCTTTGACAGTCTTCCAAACCTCGATGCGGGCCTCGGGGTCCAGCCCGGTGGTCGGCTCGTCGAGAAAGATAACCTGTGGTTTTCCAATCAGACTCATGGCAATGTCGAGTCTGCGGCGCATACCGCCCGAGTAGTTGGAAACTCTGCGGTCGGCGGCATCGGTCAGAGCGAAGCGTTTCAGCATATCGTCTGCAATCTGACGCGGATTTGTGAGATGCCGCAGTCTGGCGATCATCATCAGATTTTCCCGTCCGGTCAAAATCTCATCCACGGCGGCAAACTGCCCGGTCAGGCTGATTGACTGCCGCACCTGTTCGGGTTTTGCTGTAACGTCGAAGCCGTTGACGCTAGCGGCGCCCCCGTCCGGCTTGAGCAGCGTGGTGAGGATTCGGACGATCGTCGTCTTGCCCGCGCCATTGGAGCCGAGCAGGGCGAAAATACTGCCCTTGTCCACCTCGAAATCCACGCCCTTCAGGACATGAAGCTGTTTATAGGATTTTTGCAACCCTTTCACTTGAATCGCTTTTTCCATCCCAATTTCCCCTTTTACTTTTTTTTATCCGTATCCTTTTTTATGGCCTTATAGACTTTCCGGTTAACAGAGTCCTGATAGACGTCGGCGTAGGTTTTTGAATCTTGGATCAGATCATCGCAGAAGGCTGCTACGTCACTGCCGGTCACTTCGAGCACGCCTTTTCCCGAGGCCGCGCCTTCTTCAAAAAGATCGACGATCCCCGAGAGCAGGCCAATTCCTTCGGTCATTTCGACAGGGCCAACTTTAAAGAGATATTTTTGAATCTCTTTATAAACGATCTGATAATCCTGCGGGAGCGCTTTGACACGCGCCATATGCGCCCGCCACTCTTTTTTGCCTTCGATAATATCC
>ENA-UOOK01006504-UOOK01006504.1-fermentation-metagenome-genome-assembly--contig:-NODE-6504-length-11132-cov-3.757245_pt1 | contig 11132 bp, 13 predicted proteins | sample MGYA00245777_ERZ724023 | MGnify/ENA primary metagenome ERZ724023 (study PRJEB28704, sample SAMN03018312) | fermentation metagenome | biome: anthropogenic terrestrial biome; feature: soil; material... | reverse complement strand
TGGCTTTATTGCCTGATGTTACTTTGTGGCTGCCCAGACTCTTCGGATATCTGGGGTAAAAAGGGGAATTGAAGGAAAGCAAAAAATATTAATCAAAACAGCTAGCAACTAGGGACCGCGGTTATCCGCGGTCCCGCGAAAAATGGCCATCGGAGATTTTTGGTCTTAGGATAAAAAAGCCTATAGTTTCGGAAGCTGAGGCGCAAAGAAGGAAATTGAGAACCACTACGAGGAGGGGTTAATATGTCGGGTAAAGTCGTAAGTATGCATGATGTAGAACCAGAAAAGTTAATCGGACGTGATTTAACATGGCTTGTGACTCCGGAAACTGTTGGTGCGGAAAATATCGCGGTTGCGATTATGAATTGCCATCCCCACGCTACGATCCGTCCCATGCACAGTCATAAAGATATTGAAGAAGTATGCTTAATCCTTGAAGGGCAAGGAGAAGTATGGATCGATGGCGAGAGGTTTTTCTTTAAAAAAGGCGATGCCATCTTTTACCCGGCAAACTCTAAACATCAGGTGCGTAATACCGGAGATTCCCCGCTAGTTACCGCCTCTATTTTCTCAGCGCCGACCAAACCCGATTCCTATATTACCTACGAAGAAGACGCTTTTGCAGAAGAATAGGGAGGTATATTTAAGCATGAGAACTTTTTCTGGCTCAGGTTTAGGCAGAGTCATTGTCATTAATTTGGAACGCGGCGAAAAATTATTGGAAAGTATTCGCAACCATTTAAAAGAAATAGGTGTAGAAAACGCTATTTTACTTAGCGCGATCGGTTCATTACAAAAGGTCCATTTTCATCGGGTGCTAAGCTTGGATGAAAAGCCGGAAGATGAATTCCTAGTGCTGGAAAAACCATTCGAGATCTCAGCAATGCAAGGTATTGTCGCGAGTGGCGAACCCCATTTCCACATGGTCTTTTCGGATTTGGAAAACACCTACTCTGGTCATTTGGAGGATGAGACCGAGGTTTTATACCTGGTTGAAATTACATTAGTTGAGATCAAAGATTTACGTTTAGTTAGAAATAAAGATACGAAAAACACCTATATTAAGTTGCTAGAGGAAATTTAACGCTATCATCTAGATTTTAAAGTTATTTGTGGGTAGCATGCACAGAAGGAGTAATTTTAATATGCAAATAGAAAATCTTTTTAACGTAAAAGACTCGGTAATCATGATCACAGGGGCTAGTCGGGGCATCGGAAAAGGATTAGCTCTGGAGTTGGGTTTAATGGGCGCTAAGATTGTTCTAATTTCCCGCGACCAAAATAACCTGCTGGGCACCGCTCAGGAATTAGACACTAAGGGTATAACCACATTGGCAATTTCCACAGATGTAACGGATTCGGACCAAGTAAAGAGCGCGGTTGATCAGGTTGTGGAGCGGTTCGGGCGGATTGATGGTTTGATTAATTCCGCTGGGGTTGTGGGCTTGCAACCGATTGCCGAATTCGATGAGGCCTTATGGGATCAGGTCATGGCGGTAAATCTAAAAGGAACATTCCTCACCTGTAAATGGGTAGGAGCGCAAATGCTGAAACAAAAGGGCGGTAAAATTATTAATATCTCTTCCGTCCGCGGACTACAGGGTAGGCGGAATGATGCTGCTTATGCTCCAAGTAAGGGTGCTGTTAACCTATTAACTAAATCACTGGCGATCGAATGGGCGGAGGATAATATTAATGTTAACGCCATTGCGCCTACCTTTACGTTAACTGATATCAATCGGGATTTACTAGCGAATGAAGAGGCCAGCAACTGGGTATTAAGCCGCATTCCCAAAAAAAGACTGGGTCAGATTGAGGATTTAGTAGGTTCGGTGATCTTCTTGCTTTCTCCTGCTTCCGATTTTGTGACTGGACATATCTTATACGTTGACGGAGGTTGGACCGCTGCATAACGATGAAAATTTGATTATTTCCTATGTTACAGCCATTACGGCTGTTTTTTCCATCAGCATACTTGCTTCAGTGAATAAAGTATGATAGAATGACAAAAAAAGTAATAAAGGTGATGAATTTGGAATATTTAAGACGGGGAAATAAAGCACTAATTAAGGATCTTAATCGAGCTTTGGTCCTTTACCAACTACGGAGGGAAGGTCCGCTTAGTCGAATGGAAATTGCTAAGCAGACTAAACTTAGTCCATCGACGCTTTCCAAGATTACTGAAGAGCTGAAAGAGAAAGCGATGATTAAAGAGATTGGTGAAGGACAGTCCAATGGCGGTCGAAAACCCGTCTACTTAGAGTTTAATTACAACTTTGGGTATGTGATTGGTATAAAAATCGAGGTTAAACGGTTGATTATCGCTTTGACAAATCTAAAAGCCGAGGCTATTGACAGAATAGAACTGCCGTTTAATTATGGGGCATCAGCTGATGAAGTTATTGACCTGATCATAGAGGGCGTTACTAAAATTACTGAGAAAAATAAGTTTAACGACCGACGTTGGTTAGGAGTGGGGATCGGCGTTTCAGGGCTTGTTAATAAAAAACGTGGCGAATTAATTTATTCAAGCTTGTTGGGGTGGAGCCGGGTTCCGTTTCGTGAAATCTTGCAGAAAAAGTTTTCTGTGCCAATTTATATCGATAATGACGTTAATGTTTATACTTTGGCTGAATTAGAGTATGGGTATGGACGAGACTTGAATAATTTTATTTTAGTTATTTCCGGCGTAGGGATCGGGGCGGGTTTTGTGTTCAATAAACAAATATACCGGGGTGAATTTGGTGGTGCCGGTGAAGTTGGGCATATGGTTATATATCCGAATGGAAATAACTGTTGTTGTGGGCGCCGGGGTTGCCTAGAAGCCCATGCCGGAGAAAAGTTTATCATCGAAGAAACAAAGCGACTGCTGAGTTATGAAAAAGACTCTCCTCTTTATGAGGATCGTTTTTCTTTAACCATAGAAAGGGTATTGGCAGCGGCGCAACAAGGAGATTATTGTGCCAGAAACGCATTTTCTACAGCTGGACGTAATTTGGGTATTGGTTTGGTCAATCTGATCAACACTGTTAATCCGGCGTCCATTATTTTGTCCGGGGAAAATCTGCGCGGAAAAGATTATATGTTACCCGGCATCAACGAAGTTATCGATGAAAACTTTTTCTCCCGGTATTGTAAGGCTTTTGATCTAAAGATATCGGAATTGGGGGATGACGCTTGGGAGCGAGGAGCCGCTACCTTGGTGATCAACGAGCAATTTCAAGCGCCGATTCACCGGAAAGAAAGAACAGTGTTAACTTCCGCTTATTGAGGATTTAAGCTCTAATGAATACTAGTAATGGAATTATTCCAACGAATAAAAGAAGGAAGGGGGAAGCCATCTTTTAACAAGAGCTATTCTGTTGTTTGTGGTGTATTGTATTGGAACATTTTAAAATGGAGGTAAGTGGATCTATAAGGAGGATTTTGATGAAAAAATCAATTATTTTCCGGTTTTTTGGTATGGTATTGCTGATTGCGTTTTTTGGCTTAAATATTACTCAAGCACAGTCCAAAGAATTATTGATTTGGCATTACGAACGAGATAATGCAATGGATGCGGCATGGCAAGTAGCTATGGATGATTTTGCCAAAACGCATCCGGGTGTTAGCGTCAAATTTGAGCGAAAGGTTTTTGAACAAATTCAGGAAACAGCCAGAATGATTTTGAATTCGCGGGCCTGTCCTGATGTGATGTACATAAACAAAGGGAATTCTACCTGTGGTATATATGCTAAAGATGGACTGATTACACCTTTGGATGAAGTAGCCGTCAAATACGGTTGGGACAAGATTCTCAAACCAAGTATTCAAACCACTTGTCGTTACGATCAGAACGGGATTATGGGTTCCGGTAAATTATATGGGGTGACTAATTACGGTGAATTCGTATTGGTGTATTATAATAAAGGTTGGTTCAATAAATATAATTTAGAAGTACCTACGTCATTGGAAGAGTTCGAAAAAGTATTTTACAAGATGGCCAATGATGATCCAGACGGAAATAATATTAAGGATTTCAAATTAAAATCCTTGAGAAATAATATTGGTGTAGTTCAGCAGGATGTATATATTTTTAACGGCACAATCAAAGACAACATTTCTTACGGCAATCCTAATGCTGATGACGCTGAGATTATAGAAGCGGCAAAAAAAGCTAATATTCATGACTTTATAACATCATTACCTGACGGTTATGATACTAAGGTAGGCGAACGCGGTGCAAGACTTTCGGGCGGGCAAAAACAGCGTATCTCTATTGCCAGAGTGTTTTTAAAAAATCCAAGGATTTTAATCTTAGACGAGGCAACAAGTGCACTTGACAATGAAAGCGAAAAGCATATTCAAGAAGCTTTAGATCAGCTTGCCAAAAACAGAACAACTATAGTAATCGCCCATCGCCTTTCAACAATACGCAATGCAGATATTATCTATGTAATAGCTGAAGGCAAAATAAAGGAAAAAGGCAACCATAAAGAATTGATGGCGCAAAACGGCTTATATTCTAGATACTACAATATGCAGTTTGAAGGAATAGACGAGTTATAAAACCGTTATAAAAAATTAGGTCTGTTAAAAAACAGACCTTTTTTGTTTCAATCATATTAAATTTTTTATACTTTTATATTGCTTTGTGCCGAACAAGTTTTATCTTTTTTTTCGATGTTCTGCTCTTTTAGGTATGCAGGTTTTAGTCTATACAGCACTTTGTATAATGAAAAATATAAAGCCAAAAAGACTCCCGTTTGAAGACCGAACTTGGCAAGGTTAAAAGGTAGAATTACTGTAAATATAAAAGCTGACTTGCTAAGCCCCTGCAAAGCTCCCAATCCATACAGATTAATATACAACGGCAGCATCATAAAATAATTGCTGAACATTGCACCAACAGTCACCGCCAAAATTGCAATTAAACTCGAAACCACTGTTTTGGGCTTGTTACGAGATTTCATAAACATGCAAGAAGCGGTCAGACTGTACAGACAAGACAATAAGAAATTAGATAACTCGCCTACGAACATAGTGGTGCTTGTTGTCAAGCCTACTAGATTTTTTACCAGTGCTATAAGGACAGCCGTCAAAGGATGTATGTAAAAAGCAGAAAAGATAATGGGTACATCGGAAAAATCAACATCCAAAAAGAATATGGGAATCTTGGGAAATTCTGATAACACCAAACTCAAAGCAGTCATTATAGCTATAACTACTATATTGTAAGTGTTAAAAAACCTGTTTTTCTTTTTTGTTGTATTGGTGATATCTTTTGAATTGTCTTTCTCTGATTGCATTAAATGAGCATTGCAGTGCCTGCAAACCTTCTCTCCGTTTTCCAATAACGCCCCGCAATTAGGGCATTTCAAAACTACTAAAGACATAAAAAACTCCTTAAATATCTTTCAAGGGTCTTTCAAGAAAAAAACCCTATTCTAACAAAAGAATAGGGCGCCATTAATCGTGATTAATAATGGTTCTTCTCTCATCCGGACTTTACCGTCGGTACAGGAATTTCGCCTGTTCAAAACAATCCAATTTTTGATTGTTGTTGCGGACTTTACCGCCGGTGGGGAGTTGCACCCCGCCCTGAAGACACATATTTTTTTATATAATAACATATATTCGGCATATATGCAAACAGTTACATATAAATTTGATATATTTATCACAAACACTAAAAAGGCATACAGCATAAAGCAAAATGCACCTTCTTTAGAGAAAAAGGCTTGGTTTCTTAAAGTCTAATAACACTAAATATCAAAGGCTTAGCTTATTACTAACTAACAATGAAAAAACTCTTTATCAAAAGAAGCTATCACGCTAATAATTGATAATTAACTTCTAATAGCTTCTCTAAGAATAATAATTAAATTAGCTTCACTAAAATCTAATTAATCCTGTGTAATGTCGGTAATTTCCCCTTCGTTTTCATCGTCTATCTCAACTTGTGTTTCTTCAGTAACTTCTTTTTGCTCTATAATTTCTTCGAGCTCTTGTTCTATATTTTGGGCAAGTGAATCATTAATATCGGCTTCTAAATCTTGAGCCGTTGTCAATAAATCTTTATCTTTTTGTTCTTCAGTTTGATAATACAGCTGAGCTTGCTTTGCAATCTCAACAGCATTAGAAGTTCCGATTCTTTTTACGCCCAAATCAAAAAATTCCAAAGCTTGTTCAAGAGTCTTAATACCGCCGCTTGCTTTTACTTCAACGGTATTTTGGTCTTTGTCAACACCAAGTGCACTTTCACTTCTTTGTTTTGCTTTAATAGTGCGTAATATCAATTTTATTGAATCTGCTTGGGCAGGACTGCTGTATCCTGTACAGGTTTTAATAAAGCGGACACCTGCCTGAACACAAATTTCGCTTATTTTTATTGTTTCTTCCGGAGTCAAAAGTCCAGTCTCAATTATTATCTTGACAGTTTTGCCACGTGCTGCTCTTTTTACTTTCTTGGTTTCTTTTATAATATATTCCCAATTACCCTGTTTTATCTGAGAAATGGGTGCGACCACATCGACATCTTGAGCACCAGCTTTTAATGCCCTCTTTATCTGCATAACTTTAACAGGTGTAAATTCTTCACCTAAGGGAAATGCAATTACTGTACCTACTTTTACGGGAGTTCCGCGCAAAAGCTTTCTAGATTTTTTTACATGCAAAGGATTAACTATAACTGCCGCAAACTCAAACTCTTTGGCATCACTACATAGTTTTTCGATATCAGCGTCAACTACATCTGCACGCAGCAGTGTAGAATCTATTATTTCTATAACTTCTCTGCTTTTGGTATAATCTATCATAAAATTCTCCTTATGCTTTATTATATTACTCTGACAGATTTTTCATATCAAAATAATATAAAATGTTTATTGCCGCTTCATTATATTACAACCAAAACAAAAAAACAATAGCAGCGTTCCAAAATATGATAAAAGAGAGTGATAAAAAGCATTTATTGTAAAAAGCTTATTCTTTTCTATTCTTATGCTTTTGACTGTTCCATTTTGGATTTTATAGTATTTTTGATTGCACCTAGACCGTATTTGAAAACTGCCATAGAACCTAAACTACACCAAATTCCTACCAAAAAATATCTAATGAAAGAACTTAAAAATAAACTAACACCCCACATTTCCAATAAGGGCTTAAGGCTTTCTTTTATCACCAATGCAATTGCTACACCGAAAACAACCTTTATTATCTGCACCCACCATAATTCTTGCCTAACATCATAACGGATATACTTTTTTTCCAAAAAATATCCTATAGCTACAGAAATTGAAACACCGCCTGCCACAAAGAAGTCTTTATGATCTGGTTCACGGTGAAAGATTGCCATTAATATAATCGCAACAGGAATAATTAATAATGCCCAATATTCTTCCTTGTCTTTTATAAGAGAGAAAACATAATATACTGATGCCGATACAACCATTCCGATTGCAAAACCTATCAAAACATCAGTCAAATAATGCTGACCTAAGTACATTCTTGATAAGCCTACCAAAACAATAATCAAAAACATCAGAGCACAAAACCATATGCGTTTTTTGCGTATTCCAAAATGTATAGCCAATGTTGAATAAATAGAAGCTGCGCCTTGGGTATGACCGCTTGGAAAAGAATAGCCATGCGTCTGTTGTCCTATAGAAAGCGAATTGTCCCCAACAAAGGGTCTGGGCCTTTTTATAACATTTTTCAAAATGTTTACTGCCAATGCCGCAGCAAAAAAATTAAGCCCCATCAAAAGCCCAAATCTTTTGTCAAAACACCAAAGCATAACTACCATAACTGCAATAATAATTACTTCTTCACCTAGTTTTGTAAGCCCTAAAAACACCGTATCAAAAAAGCTGTTTGATATTTTTTGCAATGTCTTAATTATATCAATTTCCCAATTCATTAGTACTTAATCCCCATTAATCTTGATAAACAGTAACATTTTCACCGTCAGTCCAAAGCCTTTCAAGTTGATAAAATTTTCTTGTCTCATCATAAAAAATATGCACTATTATTTCACCAAAGTCCATGGCAACCCATCTTCCTTCTTGCATACCCTCACTTCTTGACGGTTTACGATTGTATTTTTCACCCATTTGGTATTCAAGTTCTTGTCCCAAAGCCTTAACGGCAGTATTGGATGATGCAGATGCTATTACAAAATAGTCAGCAATAATCGTCATGTGATTGACATTAATCATAGTAATATCTTTTGCTTTTTTTGAACTCAAAATCTCACAGATTTTTAGTGCTAAGTTCTTAGATTCCACTTATGTTCTCCTTATTATAAAATTCGTAGGCACGCTTCATAGAAGGCGTAATTTCAAAGTTTTTATCGATCAAATAATCCATAGTTTTTTTTAAGGTCATCAAAACAGCTTTATCCAAATCGTACTGAGCTGTTTGAATTATTGGCTCTAAGCCAGGCGTCGTGCGTATAGGTTCGATATAATCCGCCAAAAAAATGATTTTTTCTAGTACAGACATATCGGCTCTTCCCGTAGTATGATATTTTATTGCGTTAAGAATATCTTCATCTTTTATTCCAAAATAGCTCTTGGCAATCTCAGTACCAAAATCTGCATGCCTGCAAACGGCTGGCAGCTCTATGGTTTCATGGCTAATATTAAGTCCCAAAGTGTATGCTTTTTTCAAATTAAGACTTTTCCCAATGTCATGAAAAAGTGAAGCAAGGATTATACTCTCAGAATTAACTTTATAAATATATCCTAATTTCAAAGCAGTCATTGCCACGGACAAAATATGCTTTATCCGCTTTTTGGATAGATCCAGTTTTGAATATAAATCCGTAATGTTTTTATACTTTTGGTATAAGCGGTTTTTTTCAATATATTGTGCAACATCGTTTGGCACCAAATCGTCAATTGCATCAAATGCGTTTTTGAGTCTTATTTCGGTAGAAGATATATCTTGTCCAACATATTCTGATAAGATAATATTACCGCCGTAACTATTCTTAAACTCGTCTATATCTTTTTCAACATTTTTGTAATGCGGTCTTTTGATTACATAAAATGTAGCAAGTTTTGCAAGCTCTTGCGGATTACTCCAAGTCTTCAGGTCTTTCATACTGTCTGCCCCGATGACATAAACAAGAGTGTTCTGATCTAAAGAATACTTTTCTTTAAAATATTGCAAAGTCTTATAAGTATAACTCTCTCCGCCTTTGATTATTTCATAATCACTTATATCAAATTTTGGAAATGCAAGTTTACACATATTAAGTCTGTCTTGCGAAGTCGCATCAGCCAATTTATGAGGCGGTATAAAATTGGGCAAAACAACTATTCTGTCGTTATTATACAGTTTGATTGAATTTAGAAGTTCGATATGTCCGTTGTGTGGGGGATCAAAAGTCCCGCCAAAAATAATTAGCCTCATTTGTCTTTATTATACTATTTTTATCGGTTTTTGAAAAGGTATTTTGTTTATATTAAAATATTTTGTCAATAATCAAAAAAAGGATATTTATATGACCAACAAACTTTCACGCATTTTTGATTATGTTTTCGCCAGAGTCTTGGCGATGTTGATAATATTTATTTGGATGAAATATTATATAGACGACTTGACTTTGTCTATAATTTATACATCTGTTATTATGGTTTGTCTGATTGTTATTTTTGATGTAGTTTTTGCAAAAAAATTAAAAAGAACAAATTCAGAAACTGATAAGAATCGAAAAGAACAAATCTTCAATCAATTATGCCTAAACAGCAATTCTGCCAATCTTGATTTTTTTAACAAAATGCTCTCAACCCGTCATGCTGTAAGAACAGAAAAAACATGCCTAATAATTGAAAAGGGTGAAGAAAAATTACCAGTTTTTTTTAAGTTTGCAACTATTAAGTTAGCACCTAATAATATTGTAGATATAATCAAAGACGGCAAAGATTTTGGTGCTAAGAAAATTTTGGTGCTTTGTAACGGGGCTAATACGCTTGCATACAGTTTTGCAGCTTCTATAGAAGGTATAGAAATAATAATTTATGACGACAAAAAAGTATATGAGCTAATGAAGAAGTACGATATTTATCCTGAAATTAATATAAAGATAGCCAAGTACGCCAAAAAATATAAGCTAAAAGAATTGGCGGCAATCGCATTATCCAAAAAGCGTGTTAAGGGATATTTCTTCTCTTCTTTATTATTGCTGTTTTCGAGCTTCTTTGTCGCCTATGCTTTATATTACCGAATAGCCGCAACAGTTTTGATGCTTATGGCTCTTGTAGCATTAAAAGAATTTGATTTTATAAAAGAAAAAGAGAATTTGCTATAAAAGATTTTTCAAAGCCATAAAAAGTCTGACCAAAACACGAAGTGTTTTTGGTCGGGCTAATCATACCATTCAAATTCGGCATCTAGCATTCTGACAGTGTTGCCGTTTTTGATACCTTTGTCTTTTAGGGCTTTGTTAATGCCGAGTTCGTTTAAAGAACGTTGAAAATACGCCAATGAATCCGGATCGCTTAATACAACATTTCTAGCAAGGTTATCTACCATTTTACCGCTTACTAGATAATAACCGTCTTCTAACTCCTCTATCTCATAAGTATTATCATCGGGTGTTTCAAGATCGGTTTCCGGCTCTTGCTCAAGTTCAGGAGCAGGTAATTGCTTTAATTTTTCTGAACACACCGCTAACAGCTTATCTATACCTTGCCTTGTTGCCGCTGAAATTAATAAAACTTCATCAAGATTGGTTTTTTGCTTAAAATCTTGTACCTTATCCGCATCTACCAAGATATCAGCTTTATTCAAAACAGTAATTTGCGGCAGTTCTGCCAGCTTATCCAAAAAGCCTGCTAATTCTTTGTTAACTGTATTATAATCATCAACGGCGTTTCTGCCTTCAATTTCCGAAATATCCACAAGGTGAATTAATAATCGTGTTCTTTCTATATGTTTTAAAAACTGATGTCCCAAACCTAAGCCTTGTGCAGCGCCTTCTATTATGCCCGGTATATCTGCTGCCACAAAAGAATAATCTCCAAATTTCACTACACCCAAAGAGGGAGACAGAGTAGTAAACGGATAATTAGCAATTTTTGGTTTTGCTTGAGATATCTCTGACAATAAGGTTTATTTTCCTGCGTTGGGATATCCGATTATTC
>ENA-UOOK01006503-UOOK01006503.1-fermentation-metagenome-genome-assembly--contig:-NODE-6503-length-11132-cov-4.407150_pt1 | contig 11132 bp, 9 predicted proteins | sample MGYA00245777_ERZ724023 | MGnify/ENA primary metagenome ERZ724023 (study PRJEB28704, sample SAMN03018312) | fermentation metagenome | biome: anthropogenic terrestrial biome; feature: soil; material... | reverse complement strand
GTCGTGACCGAAATGCGCCAGTTTGCAGATTTGCCGGAAACCGGCGGCCTTCTGGTTTTAAGCGATGTCGTTGCGTGGGAAGAAGAGGACGCCAAACGAATTCTTCGTTTTGCCCAGGAAGGGGGAACCGTTTTCCTTGACGCAACATCCGGCCGCAAGAACAACGATGCCGGTATGAACCGGCCGTGGCCCGGCTTCCTTTCGGAAAAAATAGGGTTGCGGGCAGGTGGCCTAGAAACTTTGCCCTGCGGCTACGAAGTACAGGAATTTGGCTCCTATGCGGGACATTTGCTTTTGACCCGCATGGTTCCTTTCTTCGATTCGAGCGCCGGCTGGACCTGTCAGGAAAGTTTGCGCTACGCGGACGGAACGCCTCTTCTTTGGGAAAGGTCTTACGGGCAGGGACGTTTTGTGTTGTTCAACGGAATGGCCGGTCCTTCTCTTCTCTATGAATTAAAAGCGGAACCCATTCTCCGCAAAGCGCTCAACATGTTCTGTTCGGCTCTCAAAAATCCGGTCAGACCTCTTGGCGGAAGAGACCACGCTTTTCCCCTTCCGGTTCGCTGTGCGCACGGGAATCTGACGGCTATCCTAGGCTGTGCAAACAACCAGATCCGGCTCATTGCGCCGAAAGGCAGCTATTTGGATTTATGGAGCGGCGAGGTGCTCGACGTCGGAACGATCGGCGAAATTTCCGTCAAGGCGGAGGACGGCATCGTTCTGCTGTGGCGGAAATGAAATCCTCTCCCGGAGAGGGAAACATCATATTTTCGGAAAGGGGATCTTTCCCTGCGCAGAAATGCAATAAATTCCTCGGAAGGGCACCAGCGGTCGAACATCGGTAAGTCCTTTTTCAGACTGAGTGCCTTCAACCGTGCGACAAGCATCCTTAAAATCCCTTTCATCTACTGATAGCTGTTGATGCGGCCAGTTATAGATGAAGTAGTCAAGGGATCTGTAGGCAATGGAGGAAAGCGCGGTGGCTGCATTTTTTGATCCGGAACAGCCGTCCATAAGTCCGCCGAGTTTTCCGAGGCTGCGTCCGTCCCATCGATGGCAATCAGACGCGTTCCCCAATAAGACGGCAAACATTCCTTGCGTGTCCCTATTTATTATTAAAAAAATAACAGTTGCAACGGCAGGCGGAAAGCGGTAAACTGAATACAATAAAAGAAATAGAGCGTGACAGTTGGAATTTGTGACCTGTGCCCGACGCCGGGGCAGAGGTCGGGAGGCAGTTGTGATTCCAAATTGTGTCCGGACACGTAGGAGAGGATCATCTTGAGCATCACGATTCGTCAGATTGCAAAAATAGCAAACGTATCGCGTGGAACGGTGGACCGCGCGCTGAATCATCGCCCCGGAATCAAACCGGAAATTGCGGAACAGATCCGGCAGCTTGCTTCCGACCTTGGCTACAAGCCGAATTTAGCGGCAAAGTTGCTGTCGGACCATCAGTATGGCGGGTGCAAGATCGGCATCATTCTTGTGACGGAAAACAATCCTTTCTATGACGACATCCTGCAGGGGGCAAAAGCCTGCCTGGCAGAACAGGCGGATTTTGGAATTGAAAGTGTCATCACTATCCTGGAGGATTACGACGACGGCGCAAAGCAGGTTGCCGCAATGGAAGACATGGCTCAGCAGGGCGTCGGTGGCCTTGTGATGACGCCGATATGCAGTGAAAAAGTCGCAGAGAAAATAAATGAGCTCACCGCGAGAGGCATTGCAACCGTTACCATCAACTCAGACCTGCCGGAAACGAAACGCATTTCCTACGTTGGCTGCTGCCACGAAAAGAGTGGCGAGGTTCTAGCGGGTATTCTGAATTTCCTTTCCGGCGGGCGCCCTCTTCAGGTCGGTGCCATCGCAGGCCCCGAGCATAACATCGCTGTCATGCAGCGCAAAGACGGTTTTCTGAAAATGGTATCTCGCGATTACCCGAACATTCATATTGCCGCTGTATTCCAAAACGAAAGCAACGAAAAAAGTTCCTACCGCATCACGGAAAAGCTTCTGGCAAACTGCCCGGTTCTCGACGTGCTGTGCGTTCTCGGCGCCGGCGTCATCGGCAGCATACAGGCGGTGCGTGACTCCGGACGCGCCGGAACACTGAAAGTCATCACCTATGACCTTATCCAGGCAGTGCAGCAAGGGATGTTGGACGGCGTTGTCGACGCGACGATCACGCAGGAACCTTTCCAGCAAGGTTTCCGCGGCGTAAAGACCATTATCAGTTATTTGGCGTACAAACAGCCACCGAAAAGAGAGTACGACTACACACGGCTTGCTATTCTTACGAAGCAGTGCTTGAATCAAGACGAATAACACAGGAAAAAGGGGAAAGCAAGCCCTTTTCTTGCCTCAGAAACGTGCCCGAGCACGCTTCTGAGGTTTATGAACTTTATCCCGATCCGGCAAAATAAACAAGGAGGAAAACATGAATACGGAAAAGCTGGAATTTTCCCCGGGGTTCGACATCACACCAACGGACAACCCGCTCGGCTTCCTTTACGGAAAGGGCTCGTTCGGCCCGGAAGTGGAAAACCGCCGGCTAGACGACATTCGGCGTTCGCTGCGGGACCCGACGTGCACCGGGCCTGACATCGTGTATTCCATTGCGATGGACGTGGGGAACATACATGACCGTCCGGCTATGCTACAGCGCGGCCTTCTGTTCGGCGCGGTGACATATGCGAAAGGGCTGCTAGGCTGCGAGCCCGTCCATTCGCAGGGACACATCCACGCCGTCTCGCAGTCCTGCGGTATGTCCACCTGCGAAGTCTACGAAATCTGGAGCGGTAAAGCCTGCGTTTATATGCAGGAGACCGCCCGAGACAATCCGGGCCGCTGCTTTGCGGTGCTCGCCGATCCCGGCGAAGTGGTAATCGTACCGCCGGGCTGGGCGCACAGCACCATTGTGGCGGATACCGGCCGCAATATGACGTTCGGCGCATGGTGTGTGCGCGACTTCGGCTTTGAATACGCAGACGTACGCCGCCACAAGGGAATGGCATGGTTCCCCATCACCGACGGAAAAAACCTGCGTTTTGAGAAGAACCCGTGTTACCAGGCGGATTCCTGTACCGTGAAGCATCCGCGCATTTATAAGGAATTCAGTTTGGAACCGGGCAAACCGCTTTACAGTCAGTTTCAGGAGAATCCGGATAAATTTCTTTTTGTCTCCAGACCGCAGACAGCGGCGAACAAATGGATGAATTTTAAACCGTAAACCAACGCAAAAAGGAGATTGACGACGATGGAGATTCAGAATCCGCAGGCGACGTTCGACTTGACCGGACAGGACCTAAAGGGACAAAACGTTCGATTTTACCAAAAAAGACTGGAACAGATTCAGAGCGTCTATCAGGACGCGCGCGGAATGCAGTCTTCCACGTTGATGTATACCGTCTATTCCTACGAAGCGGGAAAAGCAAACAAAAAAGGCGATCTGTACTACGGCCTTACCGTGATGGAGCCTGTCACGGTAAACGGGGAATGCAACATGACGCGCGGCCATTTTCACAGTGATCGCACCTGTGCCGAATTTTATTTCGGCTTTGCGGGCAATGGGCTGCTTCTGCTGATGGACGAAGATGGGCATATTTGGGCGGAACGCGTTTTCCGGGGATCGCTCCACCACATAGACGGCAGCCTTGCACACCGTCTCGTCAACACGGGAGACTCGCAGCTTTGCGTCGGCGCGTGCTGGCCGACTACGGCCGGACACGATTATGCCGCCATTGAGGCGCGTGAATTTCCCTGCCGCATCTTCCGCAGGGACGGCAAAGTGACCGTGGTGGAAGGGGGATAAAGACAAAATGGCCTACCTGAATGAGCCGAGCGAATACAACCGTTTCCCGGAGACACGAATCTCCGGTTTTGATTCCGAAGCAACCAGTGGGTGGCAGCAGGTGCTGAAAGCTCTTGCAAAGGCGTCGAACGGCAAGCGCGTGCTTACGGTGGACTGCTACCCCGGTGTGAACGATGCGGAAGTGCTGCCTGCGCTGCAAAATTGTTGGAAACCTGAGCTGACTGTGAATCTGGAGGATATTTTTTACGACAGCGACGAATTGATGCGGCGGATGCAGCCGAATCTCACGGACGACCGCGTGCGCGGCATTATGTATTTTGGCACGGTGACGGATTTTCTAGACCCGGCAAAACTCGCCGCCGCGCAAAGGGCCGTCGCACGATGCGGCGGGCGCGTGTTGGTGTACGGTTTTGGCGCGGCTCTCGTCGCGCGCGGCGACGTTCTGGTGTACGCCGATCTTACACGCTGGGAGATACAGCTCCGCTACCGCAAAGGAATGCCGAACTACAAAGCGCACAATGAAAAGGAGGATTTCCTGCGCAAATACAAGCGCGGCTTTTTCATCGAGTGGAGAATAGCGGATCGCCACAAGGAAACGCTGTACGACGCGATGGATTTTTACCTTGACACCAATACTGCCGGAGAGCCGCACATGATCAGCGGGCGAGCGCTGCGCGCCGGTCTGCGCCAGATGACGAAAACGCCGTTCAGCCTGGTGCCGTACTTCGATCCCGGCGTGTGGGGTGGCCAGTGGATGAAAGAGGTTTGCCGGCTGGCCCCCTCTGCACCGAATTACGCCTGGTGCTTCAACGGCGTGCCGGAAGAAAACAGCTTGTTCCTGCGCTACGGCGGCGTGCGGGTTGAGTGTCCTGCCATGAACCTGACGCGGTATCTGCCGCGCCGGTTCCTCGGTGAGAAGAACTATGCCCGTTTCGGTGCGGAATGTCCCATACGGTTTGATTTTCTCGACACGATGGGAGGCCAGAACCTGAGCCTTCAGGTCCACCCGGATACGGAGTACATCCACAAAAAGTTCGGAATGGCCTATACGCAGGATGAAAGCTACTACATCCTTGATGCGGAACCAGACGGCGGCGTCTACCTCGGCGTAAAAGAGGGCATCAACCCGGCGCAGATGATTGCTGATCTGGAAGCCGCACGGAGTGGAAAAGCCAAATTCGATGCGGACAGGTACGTCAACCGCTTTCCGGCGAAAAAGCACGACCATTTCCTGATCCCGGCAGGAACGGTGCACTGTTCTTCACACGGGTGCATGGTGCTGGAAGTGAGCGCCACCCCGTACATTTTCACTTTCAAGCTCTGGGACTGGGATCGCCTGGGCCTCGACGGCTTGCCGCGGCCCATCCACATTGAGGACGGAAAACACGTCATCCGCTTTGACCGCACGACGGAATGGGTAAAAAAGAATCTGATCGACCGCTTTGAGACCGTGAAAGAAGACGAAAATTACACGGAAGTCAAAACCGGCCTGCATGAATTGGAATTTATCGAGACGCGCGTTTTCACCGGCAGTGGAAAGATCCCGATTTCATCCGACGGCGAATTCGCTATGCTTAATCTGGTAGACGGCCGAAGTGCAGTGGTGGAAAGCCCAAACGGAACGTTTGCGCCGTTCGAAGTCCATTATGCGGAGACGTTCCTTGTCCCCGCCGCGGCAGGAGACTACACCATTCGTTCCGCGGAACAAGGAAAAACCGTCAAGGTGCTGAAAGCCAATGTCCGTTTTTGATTTTCGAGTCCTATATTTCCCGCATCCCCCCGCAGTGCAATACCTCCCCCTGCGGAGGCACGAGAAATATATTTATTAAAGCATTTCCGGTTGAATCGCGGAGTCAGTTTGAAGTGGAATCGCTGTAGAATGTATCGGGCAAAATAAGCATGGAAGTGGCAGGTTATAGAAAGAACAAGTGGAGTGATATAAAAAAGCGTTCACCCGGGAAGTGATAAAATAAAATTTATGGTATTCTTCTTTCTTTGAGCCATTGGGTATCTCCGCTTGGAATGTCTATACGCCGTTCGTTTTTTCGGAGGCCCAATGGCTTTTTATACTCTTACGGAATTGCGGACTTTATGATGCCCTGTCTGGCAGCAAACAAGCCAGACGGTGCTTACAGATGGAAATCGGGAAAGAAAAGCTGCAGCAGCTTCTCGTCGCCCTCGCCGCGGCAGATGCTGCGGTTGAAGATGCGGTTCGTTACGGCGGCGATGGAGCCCACGAGCGGACCGTTTCCGTCGAATGCCGAGTGTCGTACCTCGATGCTTCGATAGTCGGCGAACATCACCATGCGGTTAATGCGGCTGGAGATCGCTTTTTCGATGAAGGAACTGCTTGTTCCGCCGTCGTAACCGACGATCACATGGTTGACGTCAAGCACGTTCAGCAGATTCGTCAGCGCATAGGAGACATATTCGCAGAAGCGGTCGAGCACCACCATGGCGAGGGCGTCGCTGCGGTCGGCGCAGGAGACGTAATCGTTCCATGTGTGCACGGCGTTTTTCGGCAGCAGAGAATCGGGGTAGAGGCGCGCGAGCGCCGCGGCCTGCTCGTTCATGCGTTTCAGATTGGCATAAAGCTCGACGCACCCGGTGTTTCCGCAGGAGCATTTTGGCCCTGCGAAGTTGATGCTTGTGTGGCCGAACTCGAGGCTCTGGCCAATGTCGCCCTCGTAGAGCATATCATTGAGGACGGCACCGGCGCCGATACCGTTCATGAAGTGGAGATACACGAAATTGGAAAGATTCTTGCCGCGGCCGTAGAGCTTTTCCGCCAGTGCGCCCGCGTTCGCGTCGTTGATGATATAGGTGGGGAGGCCCGTTGACTTTTCCAGAAGTTTTGTTACCTCGACGTTCGAAAGGCCGTAGAAGTTCGGCGTTTTTACCAGACTTCCGTGGGAGACGTCCACCGGGCCGAGAGCGGCGACGGAAATGGCAGCCACGGTGCGTTTGCTGCGGTCCTTCAGCTTGCGGTAGGCGTCTAGCAGCATCCGGATGAGTTCGTCGGAATCGCGGAACGCCTCGTAACGGATCGCCGCGCTGTCGAGGATCCTGCCGCGAAGATCGCCGAGAACAACCTGCAGCAGTCCGCGTTTGATGAGCATGCCGCAAATGCACGGTGAACTTTCCGCAAGGTCCAGCAAGATAGGCCTCCGGCCGACTGTAGCATTGCCTGAGCGTGAAACGGTTTCCGTGATGATACCTTTTTCGATAAGTTCGGATACGATGTTGCTCAGTGTCATTTTGGTAAGGCCGGAGCAATCCGCAAGCTGGGAACGTGACATGAGCGGGTTGGTGCAGATTAGCCTGAGAACAAGCGCCTGATTATGATTTTTGACATGTACGAGATTGGAACCAAGCGGCTTGGCCATAGTGAACCACCTTTGGTAAACATAATTTATTTACTAAATTCCATTCCCCCGCCTCGGATTCAAGCGATGCGACAGCCTATAACAACGACAAGGACTGCGATCATTCTTTTTCGGGGCAGTCCCTTTGAACGGTTCTCCGGCTATTTCTTTTCCTCCGCCGAAACGTCGAAAAAGTATTCCTCCAGCATGGAGCAGAGCGCATGGTAAACGGGCAGGTGGCGTTCCTGAATCTCGGCGGTGCTGCCGCCCGGCACACAGATCGCCGCGTCGCAGAGAGCCTTGAGCTTTCCTCCGTCTTTTCCGGTAAGGCCGATCACGTTCAGCCCGACGGCTTTCGCCGCGAGCACGGCGTTGAGCACATTGCGCGAATTTCCCGAGGTGCTTATGGCAAACAGCGCGTCTCCGGCGGCGCCGTAGCCGATCACCTGCTGGGCAAAGGCCATCGAGGGATCCGCGTCATTGCAGAAGGCGGTGAAAAATGACGTGTGCTCGCAGAGCGAGACCGCCGGAAGCGCGCCGCACAGCGAGCGCGCCGCGCCGGGATTTTCCGGTCCGAACTGCGCTGCGATCCGCCCGGCGAGGGCCTTGTTCAGCGGTCGGTCAAAGCGAAAGCTTTTCATCAGCTCGCCTACGATATGGCCGCAGTCCGAGGCGCTTCCGCCGTTGCCGCACAGCAGCAGCTTGCCGCCGCGCTGGTAGGTCCTGCGCAGCAGGAGATAAGCTCGCATGAGATCCACCCGCGCCGGTTCGAGGTCGGGATACCGAACGAACAGATCTTCATAATACCGCAGGACGGCCGGGCTGGTTTCTTCTTCGGGAGCCGGATCGATCCCCATGGCATAGCACGCAGCGATGATGCTGGCATAGTCGCCTAGCTTTTCGCCGGTTTCTGCGGGGACGACCTCGCACACCCCGGCCGAACGTTTCAAGGCCTCCCGGCGAATGGCTTCAAGCATGGATGGTCTCAACTGATTTTCACTGCGCCCGAAAACGCCGCCGATCACCACTTTTTCCGGGTTCAGCACGTCGATGAGAATGCTGATGCCCTCGCCGAGCTTTTCACCCGCGAAGCGGTAGATTTCCTTCGCGTCTTCGTCGCCGCGGTCGGCGTAGTCGCCGATGGTTTTCGCGTCCACGCATTCCACGGGAATCCCGTCGCGGATCCACACGGGCTCTTTTCCGGCATCCAGCCATTCGCGGGTTTTCTGCTGCGCGTAGCGTCCGATGCCGCCGCCGCTGCAGAACCCCTCAAAGGAGCCTGCCTTGCCAAAACCGACGGGTCCCTCCTGCGCCATGCGCACGTGGCCGATTTCGCCGGCCATATCGTTTTCGCCGCGCAGCAGCATGCCTTCCTCAATAATACCTGCGCCCATGCCGGTGCCCATGGTGAGAAACACCATGTTGCGCGTACCGCGCCCCGCGCCGAGCTTCCATTCCACCAGTGCGCAGGCATTGGCGTCGTTCTGCAGAAAAGCTGGTATGCCGAATTCCTTCGTCAGCATTTCCGTGAAGGGAACGCTATCCCACCCGGGCAGATTCGGCGGTGAAAGGATGAGGCCTTTTTCGCTGTCCAGCGGGCCGCCGCAGCTCACGCCGATGGCCGCCGCGTCGTGCGGTGAAAGATTGTTTTCGACGAGAATGCGCCGTATTGCTGTAAAGATGTTGTTTTTTGTGTGATGGAAGCCTTTTTTTGCTTCGGTGGGAAACTGTATTTTGGAAAGGAGACGAATGCCATTGGAAAGGCCGGCGAGCAGGACGGCGCATTTTGTGCCGCCGATGTCGACGCCAATGCAGTATTTCATATCCGATACATCCCTTTTTTCAATGGGGCCGGCGACCGTTCTGCCATGATCGCCGGCATGAACCTTCGCCTCGGGTCCCAAAGACATCATTTGCCAGACCGATGCGCTTCAAAAGCCCTCGGTCTTCAGAAAACCGCTCTGCTTCAGGAAGGCGGCAATCTGCGGGTAATCGTAAGGCGGCTTGCCGGAAAGATAATAGTTCCGACCGTCTTTGTCCTCCGACGTCCATTCGATCACAAAGAAATGCGCTTCGTTTCCCGGATAGGCGAAGGAAGATATTTCGGCGGCTGAGTTCGCGGCCAGAATCGTTTCACCGGCGATCGGCGTGCCGGGCGAAGAGAGATCCGTCACGCGGTAGGTCACATGGCGCGCCTCAAGATGTTCGTTTGCGCCCATCAGCGTGAGCTTTCCGTTCTCCGGCTCACGGACCATGAGGCATACCGGCTGCTGCGAAGTTTTCAGGACAAAATAGGCAAGCTTTTTCGTGAAGTAATAATCAACGACCGCGTCGGAGAATTGGGGCCACCCGTCCAGAAGGTTCCACCAGATGATGCCGGTGCGGCGCCATTTGGCATAGCGGAACCGCTCCAGGAAGAATTTCATTGCTTCCGCCTGCGACATCTGGCTTGCAAGCGCGAAATCCTCCAGGCGGTCCGGCACATTCCGGAACAGGATCTTTACCTGGTTCGCCATCAGCGGAATGCGGTAAGCATAGGGGCAGTCGTCGTCCATGCAGGCGGCGTGCACAAGCCATTCCCGGTTACCCTTCCAGGGCCAGAGGGCCCCGGGCGAAATGAACCTGCGCACCGAAGCGGGAGACGGGCAGCCGTGGTAACCCGTTTCGCTTGCAAACCGGGCTTTTGAGGTGGTGTAGTATTCGCCTTTGTAATAGTCGCGCGGTCCCCACAGATGGTCTTCCGGAAGACCGGCTCCGCGGTTTTGATACGCAGTCTCGTCGATGTACGGTGAGCTGGGCAGATAAGGCCGAGCCGGATCGTGCTGCCGCAGCACGCGGGGGAGCACCTCGCGTGTCAGGCGGTTCGCGTTTGGATCAAGCTTTACCGGCGACCACTGGCAGGAGGCGTCGCACTCGTTGTCACCGGCCCAAAGGAAAAGCGAAGGGTGCTGGCGCAGGCGCTTGACCACCTGCGTTGCTTCGGCGCGCAGGTCCCCGCAGAGCTTTTCCAGTTGCGGATAGGCGGCGCAGCCCATCACAAAATCCTGCCAGACCGCGATGCCGCGGCGGTCGCAGAAATCAAAAAATTCGTCGCTTTCATAAAGGTTTCCGCCCCAGCATCGAACCATGTTGCACCCCACGTCGTCGAGAAGAGCGAGAGCTTTGGGCAGGCGTTCGCGGTCGCGGGAATGAAGCGCGTCCAGCGGAACCCAGTTTGTCCCCCGGACGAACAGCCGTTCGTCGTTCAGATAAAAGCAGAACTCACCGTTTCCGTTTTTGTCGATGATGCTGGTGCGCTCGAGACGGATTGTCCGGATACCGAGGGTTGTTTCCCAGGTGTCGAGCGGTTTCCCTTTAAAAAACAGCTCGACGGTGACGTCGTAAAGGTTCGGGTTTCCCATGTCCTTCACCCACCACAGAACCGGGTGTTCGACTTGCAATGAGAGATACCCCGTCGTGGACCAGAGTTTTCTTTCGCCGCCGAAACTGCATTCACCGCAGCGTCCATTCACCCGGATGCTATAGTCCTGAACGAAATCGCCGTCTATTTTCAGCTGATAATAGAGCAAAACGGTCGCGTGCTCGCGGGTCACTTCGGCTGCATAGAGATAAACTTCGTCGAGGCATTCCTCCTTCTCGGAGAGGACGCTCACCGATTTCCAGATGCCGCCCGAAAGAATCCTCGGCATGATATCCCAGCCATACATGTGCGGAGCCTTGCGTACGGTAAGCGACTGCGCGTTGTATGGCTGATGCTGAACGGCTCCCGCGCCAATTCCGCTCCGGCGCGCCTCGATCATGGCCGGACGGATGTGCACCACGATCTCGTTTTCCCCACGGCGCAGCAGGGACGTCGGAAACTCATGTGAAATCAGCATGTTGTCCGCTTCGCCGAGCAGCTCGCCGTTAAGGAAAATGGAATAAGAATTTTTGAATTTTCTACCGCGTTATAT
>ENA-UOOK01006502-UOOK01006502.1-fermentation-metagenome-genome-assembly--contig:-NODE-6502-length-11133-cov-3.366582_pt1 | contig 11133 bp, 12 predicted proteins | sample MGYA00245777_ERZ724023 | MGnify/ENA primary metagenome ERZ724023 (study PRJEB28704, sample SAMN03018312) | fermentation metagenome | biome: anthropogenic terrestrial biome; feature: soil; material... | reverse complement strand
CCTAATCCCGACTCCCCATTTAGGGAGTTGTTTTTTAATTTGTCTTATTTGAGTTATAGAAATAAGCCATCCCTGCTTCTGCAGTTTCTTTATATTTTGGATGCATATCTAATCCTGTTTGATACATTGTTTGAACAATCATATCAAAGGATATTTTTCTAGTTCCACTTAAATATGTCGATAAGCGACTAGCATTAATTGCTCTAATTGCAGCAACAGCATTTCTTTCAATACATGGAATTTGGACATAACCTTTAATAGGATCACAAGTCAGGCCTAAATGATGTTCCATCGCAATTTCAGCGGCATATTCAATTTGATCAATTGTTGCTCCTCCCATCGTGGAGTGAGCAGCAGCAGCCATAGCACAAGCACTACCAACTTCAGCTTGGCAACCTCCAACAGCACCACTTATCGTAGCATTATGTTTAATGATATTTCCGATTAATCCGGCGACAGCGAGCGCTTGGATGATTATTTCATCCGATAAATTATTGTTTTTATAGAAATAATATAGAACGGCAGGTAGTGTTCCTGAGGCCCCACATGTTGGAGCTGTAACAACTATTCCTCCAGAAGCATTCTCTTCATTGACAGCAAAAGCATAAGCTGAAACAAGACGGTTTTCTTTAAAAGCATCAGTTTCTATATCCGGACTATGAACTAAATCAATCGCACGTCGATTTACTTTTAATTCACCTGGAAGGACTCCATTTTTATGAAGGCCATTTTGAATTGTTGCTTGCATTTGTTTCCAAATGTCCATTAGGAAGTTGTCAATTTCTTCACCCTCAACTTCTTTTACATATTCATATAAACTAATATGCTTTTGTTCACAGTATTCTTTAATTTCATGAAAATGTTTATGAGGGTAAATTGATGGTGTTTCAATGACTTCATCATTAAAAACAACTTCACCACCGCCAATTGATTTAACTCTGATTTCATCAATAAGATCATTATCTTGGTAAATACTAAAATCAATAGTGTTAGGGTGGAGATTATAATTAATTCTTGATTCAAATTTTACTTCACTTGGATCTAAAGTTTCTTCTAAAATAGAATATGTTAAATGGCCAACGCCGGTTAATGCAAGTGAATTATATAGTGTAATTATATATTTATTTGCATTAGGATATTTAGCTTTGATTTTTTTAGCCGCTAACCATGGTCCCATTGTATGAGAACTAGATGGACCTCTACCAATTTTATATAAATATTTTAAACTTTGCATAAAAACCATCCTTTTATCATATTAATTTTATCACAAGTTAAAAGTCATTACAATTATTATTGTTTTTTGTTGATAAATTATAATAATTTAAAGAATAATTAAACTGTAAAAAATGTCGAAATAATAAAAAAACGAAATTTTTCTGTAAAATACTTGTAAAACTTGGAAAAATAAGATATAATTAAATTGCATAAGCTATGCATATGCATCAGGGGATTTATTTATTATTAAGGGATGATGTTTTTAAACACCAAATTACTGTAGTTGCATACTTTAGAGAATATTATATTACTAAAGTATATAATAGACTTACCGCTATTAAAACTACCTATAATTTCTATTGTATTTGGAATATGCTTATTTGAAATATTAAATCTACACAATTAAAACAAAATATGATAAGAAAAAGGATTATGTATGAAGTATTTGAAGAATCACCATTATGTGCTTATTGCACACATAGTAATTAGTTCAGTATTATTAGCATTTACTTTTTCCCTAGTGAGTTTAATTAGCATCGTAGCATCTGTTCTATATTTCATGCTTATAAAGTTTATAAGTCGTGATAGAATGGTTAATTATTTCTTCCAATTAGCTTTATTTGCTTTAATACCTTTCTGTTATACAACAGAAGATTTAGTAGCAAATTTTAATACTGATTGGGGGAGTATTATTACATTATTATTTATTGTAATTGCGTTTTTTGTTGCTTATAAAATCCCAAAAACTAGAAGGGAATCAGTATTGAATGTACGCAATCGATATACTGAAGATGATGCAGAAATTAGAAAAAAAGCTAATTTATTTGTTTCTAAATCATTATATGTTACTTTGCTCCCACAATTAATTTTAACGTTTTATTTTTCTTGGAAAGAAAAATTGGGAGTAACTTTCTTGATTATCTTTTTAGTGTTTATAATTGTAAAAATATATACAGCATTTATAGGACATAAAAAGCAAGCAAAGTTAGAACAAATGAGTTTAGGGAAATAGTATAAACATGAAATTGTTGGAATGATTCTTCCGGAGGACAACCTTTGGAAGATTTTTAATTTCCTATGTTTAATTTTATCTAATATGGTAAAACTATGAGCAAAGGAGATTAATTATGAGTGAAACTGTTGGAAAAACTTTAGGCTGGATAGGAATAATTATTGGTATCGTTGGCTTCTTTTGGATGCCGATTACATTAGGAATTATTGCAGCTGTTGTCGGAATTATATGTTTATTCAGTCCTGAAAAAACATTTGGAATAATAGCTATCATAGTCGGCGTACTTGCCATTGTTATTGGAATTATCTAATAATTCAAGTATTTAAAATGCTTCATTATGAAGCTTTTTTTTAAAAATTAAACACACGAAAATAATTTAATAAAAATGTTGCAATATAAAAAAAAAAGTATATAATTATTTTGTCAAATGAAAAGTGGAGGAATTAAGTGGATAAAATAATTATTGAACTAATTGACATTACAAAACAATTTGACGATGATATCATCGTTAATAAAATCAACCTTAAAATATATGAGAATGAATTTCTTACTATTTTAGGCCCTTCAGGTTGTGGGAAAACAACTACTTTGCGTATGATTGCAGGATTCGTTGTACCAGATGATGGACAAATCATCATTAATGGGAAAGTATTCAATGACCTTCCTCCTTACGCACGTCCTGTAAATACTGTCTTCCAAAAGTATGCTTTGTTTACTCACCTAAATGTTTTTGATAATATTTCATTTGGCCTTAAAAACCGCAGTGTTGAGTATTTACTAGATTTCTATGGAAAAGAACTTATTGAAAAAGAAATTAGAATGGAGCACCCTGAAAAGGATTATAAAATCACAAAAAAAGATATCAACAAAAAAATAGACGAAAAGATCAGTGATTCAGTTTCACATGCATTATCTTTAGTTAAATTAAAAGGTTATGAATTGCGTCAAGTAAATCAAATGAGTGGTGGTCAACAACAACGTGTTGCACTTGCTCGTGCAATTGTAAACCGACCAAAGATATTATTATTGGATGAACCTTTAGCCGCCCTAGATTTAAAATTAAGGCAAAACATGCAATATGAACTTAAAGAGATGCAAAAGAAATTAGGAATCACTTTTATATTTGTTACCCATGATCAGGAAGAAGCGATGACAATGAGTGACAGAATTGTGGTAATGAAAGATGGTTTCATCCAACAATTAGGAACACCTCGTGAAGTATATAATGAGCCTGTTAATCGCTATGTTGCAACATTCATTGGAGAATCCAATATTATCCCTGGAGTATATTCAAAGAATAAATCAGTTCGTTTTATGGATGTTGATTTTGATTGTTTAGAATACCCATTTGTAGATGGAGAAGCAGTAGATGTTGTAATTCGCCCAGAAGACTTTGATGTTGTCCCACTAGACATTGCTAAATTGCATGGTGTGGTTACTTCTTCAATTTTTAAAGGAGTTCATAATGAATTATTAGTCAATATTGACAATGTTGAATTCATTGTAAACACATATGAGAATTATGAAGTAGGCCAACCTATTGGAATCAAAGTTGACCCTTATGAAATACATCTAATGAAGGCAGTAATCAATGAATAAGAAAACTTTCAAGCACTTATCGACACCATATTTAGTATGGTTGTATGTATTAGCTGTTGTTCCTGTCGTTATCATGTTTGCATTAATGTTTATTAGAACAGAGGGAGTTACAATTGATGAGGAGACAAGTTTTACTTTAAGTAACTTTGCTATTCTTGTTGAACAATCAACAATTGTTGCTTTTTATAATAGTTTTAAATTTGGAATTCTAACAACACTTATCTGTATTGTTCTAGGATATTTTGTCGCATATCGTATATATAAATCACATTTTGGAAATAAGTTTTTAATTCTAACAATCTTAATATTACCAATGTGGTCCAATATGTTATTAAGAACTGAGGCTCTCGGAAATATTATGGAACCGAATAATATTATATCTAATTTGTTGAGCCGTATTGGCATTGATATTTCAGTTAATATTAAGGGAACAGATTTTGCTGTCTTAGCAGGATTAGTTTTCAATTATATGCCATTTATGATTTTACCAATTTATACGGCACTAGAAAAAATTGATCCTTCAGTTGAAGAAGCAGCCCTTGATTTAGGGGTTACTGAAGTACGCAAGTTTTGGAAAGTCGTGTATCCCCTGTCATCTAAAGGAATTATTACCGGTTCAATTATGGTCTTCTTACCAAGTTTAAGTGGATTTGCTATTCCCGAAATTCTTGGTAAAGGAAATATCTTTATGTTAGGTAATCTAATCCAACAAAAATTCGTTCAAATGGAATATTACTATGGAGCGATTCTTGCAATTATCATTTTAATTTTAATCTTAGGATCACTTGTAATTATCAGTCGTGTAGATAAGGAGGCGGAAACATTATTATGACATATCCTAAAGCTACGCTTCAAGAATATGGTTTTAAAGACTATTCTAAACTAAAAAAAGTTTATTCTGTCTTAAGTAAAATCCTTGTCGCATTAATTATTTTTGCTCTTTACTTACCAATTCTCGTTATATTGATTCAATCTATTAATTCAAGTACTGATTTAGCAGTCTTTGATAAATTCACATTAAAATGGTATGTAGAAATATTCAAACATGATACTTTGACTGATGTTATTTTAAACACATTACTTGTTAGTTTTTGTGCTACAGTAATATCAACAGTTGCGGGAACATTCATTGCCGTTGGTATTAATGCCCTTCCAACTAAGAAACGCCAGAGATTGATTTTATTGAATAATATCCCCTTACTAAATGCGGATATTGTTACTGGTTTAGGAATAATGCTTGTGTTCTCATTATTATTACCGATTTTCCCATATATCTTTGGGTTCCCGGTTTTATTAATTGCCCATGTATTCTTCACATTACCATATGTTGTTTTATCGGTTCTACCGAAATTAAAAGAAGTAGACCCTAATATAATGGATGCTGCTGCTGACCTAGGAGTAAAACCCTATAAAGCTTTAGTAAAAATAGTTGTTCCAGCAGTTAAAGCAGGAATATTCTCAGGAATGCTTCTAGCATTTACAATGTCCGTTGATGATTTTATCATATCTTATTTTACAACTGGTAATGGTTTTGATAACTTATCAATATGGATTTATGGAAGTATTGGAAGGAAGAGCTTAACACCTGCTGTCTATGCGTTTTCAACCCTATTAACATTATTCACATTGGTCTCATTATTGATATCCAATGCATTACAAAAAAAAGGGCATAGAAGGAAAAGAATATGAAAAAAATTTTAGCAACGGTAGTAATTGGTTTAGTTATCATTTTACTTGCTTCCCGTGGTAATAAAGAAAGATTATTAATCTTAAACTGGGGAGAGTATATAAATGATGAAGTTGTTGAACTATTTGAAGAAGAATATGGAATCGATGTTGTTATTTCAATTGCGGATTCAAATGAATTATTTTATTCAAAAGTAAAAAGTGGCACGACTGCCTATGATTTAGTCATACCTTCGGATTATATGATCGAGAAAATGTATTCTAAAGATTTGTTACAAAAAATTGATTTAGATAAACTTGAAAACTATGATCCAATAAATAATCCCTTCATGCCAGGGATAATTGGCATTCAAGAATCAATGTTTCCAGGAAACACTGATTATGCAGTTCCTTATTTCTGGGGGACATTTGGTTTAATGTATAATAAAGAAGTTGCTGGTTTAGAAGAAGCAGTTATCACAAATGAATGGAAAGCTTTTTTTGAACCTGATTTATTACCAGCTAATACAAGAGTTGGAATGTATAATGTTCCACGCTATGCCTATGCTGCAGCAATGTTCTATAATGATTTAAGTCCTAATGAAGCAACAGAAGCATCGCTAAAATTAGCTGCAGATACATTATCTCATTACAAGTTTACTGAATGGGGAACGGATACTTTGAAAAAAGGGATTGCTGCGCAAAATCTTGATCTAGCATTTGTATATACTGGGGACTTTCTTGATACCCTATATATTAAATTAGATTCTGACCCAGACTTAGATAAAATTACTTTTGATATTCATGTACCCGAAGATACGATTGCTTTTATGGATGGATTTGTTATTCCTAAAAATGCAAGACATGTCGATTCAGCTCATTTATTTATCGATTTCTTATTAAGACCAGAAATTGCTTATTTAAACGCAAGTGTAGTTGGCTATTGCAGTCCAATCCAATCTGCTTATGAGGAAATCGTAGAATACGTTGGTGAAGATGAATGGTTGAATGCTTGGGCATATGCAACCGCAAAATATTACCCAATGCCAAAGGCAGATGATCCTGTTCAATTTAAAGGAACACCATTGGCAAATTTAGACCCCGAGTTCTTAAGTAAAATACAAACAATGGTTAATAACGTTAAAACTGAGTAATAATATTATTAAAACATTCGTAGATATCCCCATCTTTACAATTTCTTTACATTTATTTACATTATAATTATTTAATAATGTATTTAACAGTGGTAAAATGGTGGTGTAATAAAAAATGGAGGAAATATGAAAAAGATTTTAAGTTTAATATTTGTTTTAGTACTTGGAGTTGTTTTAGTTGGTTGTAAACCTACAGGAAATGTAGTAGAAGATCACCAAATCAAAGTTTATACAAGAGATACAACTAGTGGAACAAGAGATGGATTCTTTTCAGTAATCGGATTTAAAGATGCTGTTGCAGATAATACAGTATTAGTAGAAGGATATGTAGAAGTCGATGGAAACGGAGCTATGATAACTAGCGTTGAAGGCGACGAATATGGAATCGGATATATTTCATTGTCATCATATTTAGATACAGATTTAAAAGGTTTATTATATGAAAATGTAGAACCTACAGAAGAAAACGTCGTAAATGAAACTTATAAATTAACTCGTAATTTTAACTATGCTATTAGAGATAATAATGAAACTGTAGAAGGACAAATCATTAAAGCATTTGTTGCTTATATGGGAACAAAAGAAGGAAAAGCTACTATTAAAGGAGCTGACGGAATTGTTGCTACAAGTGCATCAGATCCTTCATGGGGTGATATCAAATCTGAACACCCAGTAGTAGAGCAAGATAACTCAGCAGTTGAAGTTAAATTTGGTGGATCTACATCTGTAGAAAAAGTTGCAAAAGCTTTATCAGCAGATTTCAAAGGAAAAGCTGGAAACTTTACTCCTATTCATAACCACACAGGAAGTGGAGATGCTTTCAAACGTGTTCAAGGTTCTGAAAAGGACGGAGCAGATAAATTAGATATTGGATTTGCATCACGTGAGTTCAAATTAACTGATGGAGAAGCTTTAGCAGCAGACACATTCGGAAAGCTATGTACAGATGCAATCGTCGTTGTAGTAAATGAAAAAAACACAACATTAACAAAAATAACTGCAGCCCAATTAAAATCAATTTATGATGGAACAGTTACAAAATGGGAAGATATGGAATAGGCATAGCCTATTTCTTTTTCCGCATATAAGACTATGGAGAGATTGGTAAGTAATGAAATTAATACCAAGAAAATTGCTAACCGCTCTGCGATTGATAAAATCGCTAAGTGGTTTTTCTTGTGTATTACCCTCATATGTGCATCAGCTATTGTTATTATTGTCACTTTTATCGTTATTCGTGGTATTTCACCATTTATAAAAGACTATTCAGTGAATGGGGAATTATACCGTGTAGACTTAGTTACTTTTTTGACTGGTACAACATGGTTTAAACGACCAAACACATATGGAATCGGCTTTATTATTATTAACACATTATATATTGTGTTTCTAGCAATTTTATTTGCCGTTCCGGTAGCAATATTAACATCGTTATTTATTTCTAAGATAGCTCCTAAAAGACTAGGGGCAACACTTAGTTATATTATTGAATTACTAGCGGCTATTCCATCAATTGTTTATGGAGTATTCGGTAGAGGTGTAATAACTGAATTTGTTAAAAACATATCTAGTTTTTTTGGTTATCAATCAGCAGGTGGTACTTCTACATTGTCAACTGTCTTAGTACTTGCAATCATGATTTTACCAACAATAACAATGTTAAGTGTTACAAGTATTAATGCCGTAAATAAGAATATCATTCATGGTTCATTAGCTTTAGGTGCTTCACCAACCCAAACTAATTTCAAAGTTGTTCTAATAAGTGCAAAATCAGGAATATTCTCAGGAATTATTCTTGGAGTTGGACGTGCATTAGGAGAAGCAACGGCAATATCAATGGTAATTGGTAATAGAGGTAATGGTCCAACATTTAATTTATTTGATACATCGAGAACTTTAACATCAACAATGTTAATGGGGCTAAAAGAAACAACGGGACTTGATTACGATATTCGTTTCAGTGTCGGTATTGTTTTAATTATTATAATTTTAGTTACGAACTTAATTTTGAATTTTATTAAGTCGAGAATTGGACGTGTACGATGAAAAAACTAGGAAAATGGTTTAAAAACACGTGGGCAAAATTTTCTAATTTGTTGAAGAATAATAGAATATTAAAATGGATTAGAAAGACATGGAAAAGATTTCTAAACTGGCTAAGAGCCAAGAGGGATAAAACCTCAGTTTGGTATCACAATACTAGATTCGGAACATGGCATAAAAAACACCGTCGAAAAATAAGTGATGGCATTGTAAATGGGATTACATATTTATTTTCATCAGTTGGAATTGTCATTTTACTAGCAATCCTTGTTTTCATATTTAAAAATGGATTTAAAACATTATCATGGGACATGCTTACGGGAGACTATCATGCACAAATGTTTAATACTTCATTAACTGAAGATATTAATTTTAAAAAAACAGGATATACTGATCCGAATATTGAAAATACATATTTTTCAACAAGGTGGGGGGTTTCTTTCATTGATGCTGAAAATAATGAAGGTCGCCCTGTTGTTGAAATAGCACATATTGATAAAGATTCACCATTACGCCATATGGTCCTCTATGGAACAGAAGATTATATTGAAGTTAAAGTTGGATATAATGTTGAAAAGATTATGTATAGTGGTGTGGATTTAGATCCTGATGATGATCATACAATCTTAAGAAAAGATGGTGCTGAACAAGCAGCATTACAATTAGATCAAGCTCTGGTTATTGATGATATGGTTACGTCTTATTCTGGTGGTGGTATTAGAGGTTCAATTATTACAACATTGTATTTAATTGTTCTTACTCTTATTATTGCCCTACCACTAGGAATAGGGGCAGCAATCTATTTAAGTGAGCTAGCACCCCAAAATCGTATAACAGGTATTATTAGATCAATGATCGATATGATTAGCGGAATCCCATCAATTGTCTTTGGATTTGTTGGATCTGCTATCTTTATTCCCTTCATGAATGGAGCAATTGGTTCCAATGGTGGAAGTATTGCCTCAGTTTGAGTTTATGGAGTGTTCTGGATAATACCCAATTATATTACTTCCAGTTATTATTCGTACAACTGAAGAGGGACTAAGAATTGTCCCTGCATCTTATCGTCATGCCTCACTTGCGCTTGGAGCGACACAAACACAAACAACATTTAAAGTTGTATTACCAAATGCCGTAAGTGGTATTTTAACAGCGACACTTTTAGCGATAGGACGTATTATCGGAGAAAGTGCAGCTTTAATTTATGCCGTTGGAACAGCAGTAAAAGATCATGTACAGATTAATCAATCTTCCACATCTCTTGCTGTTCACATTTGGAGTGCGATGGCTGGTGAAAGTCCAAACTTTGAATTATCATCAGCAATTTCGATTGTTATATTAATTGTTGTTTTTATACTAAGCACAATCGTGAAGTTAATTTCGCGTAGATTAAATAAAAGGGTGGAAGATTAATGGAAAATGTATTTAAAGTCGATAAATTAAATTTATCATATGGAGACAATCATGTCTTAAAAGATATATATATGGAATTATATAAAAACCAAGTAACAGCTTTTATTGGACCATCTGGATGCGGAAAGTCAACATTCTTAAGATGTTTGAACCGTATGAACGATTTAATCCCAAGTTGTCGTATTAGTGGAAGTCTTGAATATAATGAAAAAGACATCAATATGATGCAAGCAATGGAATTGCGTACTAAAGTTGGAATGGTATTCCAATCACCAAATCCATTTCCAATGAGCATTTTTGATAATGTTGCATATGGGCCTAGATGTCAAGGAATTAAAAATAAGCAAAAACTTCATAATATAGTCGTCAACGCATTACAAAAAGCAGCATTATATGATGAAGTAAAAGATCGTTTAAAAGATAATGCTCTAGGATTATCTGGTGGGCAACAACAAAGATTATGTATTGCTCGTGCAATTGCCATGGAACCAGATGTAATTTTAATGGATGAACCAACTTCAGCTTTGGATCCAATAAGTACATTAAAAATTGAAGAATTGATTTTAGAATTAAAAGAGGATTATACAATAATTATCGTAACTCATAATATGGGGCAAGCTGCAAGAGTTTCTGATTTCACTGCTTTTTTCCTTCTTCCTATCAGCGCCATACTGAGAATTATGAGAAACCCGCCGGCCCATTGTGCACACCCTATTTTTTCCTTTAAAAGGAGCAGAGACAAAAGCATCGAAGTTAGGGGTATCATTCCTGAAAAAGCGGCGATTGTGTAAGCATCGCAGCGCTTTACTCCCTCATAAAAAAATACAAAAGCCAGCGCGGTCACTACTAAACCATACCAACCCAAAGCAAGCCATTCTTTCCATCCGAGTATCGCTATGGAGTCTAAGGGGTGTTCACAAAGCGTCGGCATAATGGACAAAACAAGGGCAATGGCGGACACCAGAAGGCTTTGCACCATTGGATGAATCTGCACCGCTGATTTATCCCGCGCTCTTGACTTGTGTTTTCTTG
>ENA-UOOK01006501-UOOK01006501.1-fermentation-metagenome-genome-assembly--contig:-NODE-6501-length-11134-cov-3.064807_pt1 | contig 11134 bp, 8 predicted proteins | sample MGYA00245777_ERZ724023 | MGnify/ENA primary metagenome ERZ724023 (study PRJEB28704, sample SAMN03018312) | fermentation metagenome | biome: anthropogenic terrestrial biome; feature: soil; material... | reverse complement strand
GCAAGGTCGTTTGAGTGATCTGGAAAGGAAGTCAAACGAACCTATAGCAATAGCGTTTTCCGGAGTAGGCAGCGTAGGAATGTGGCAAACTTCATGAACAGGGACATCTGGGACGAAAACGGTATGTTGAAATCATACCTGAAAGAGGCCGGGGAGCTGTTGTTCCATCCGGAAGGCATGATCACCGGCGATGGGTGCGACTTCCCCAAAAAGGGCAAGCATTCCGTCGGTGCACAGCGGCAGTACTGTGGTCGCCTCGGCAAGACGGACAATTGCCAGGCGTCTGTCATGGTAGGATATGCCGGACCGAACGGGTATGGCCTGCCGGATTACGAGCTATATATGCCCAAGACTTGGTTTGATGTCGATCACGCCGACCTGCGTCAAGAGTGCAATGTGCCTGAAAACCTTCTGTTCAAAACTAAAAATGAGTTAATGTAAGAGAGTATCCGGAAAGTCGCCGACTTTGATAGCTTCAAGGGAAAATATATTGGCGTCGACAGTTCCTTTGGCAACGATAAGGCATTTCTAGACTCTTGACCGGAAAATCTCACATATTTTGCTGATGTTTATTCCAACTGCAAGGTTTTCAGAAGCAGGCCTGTCATGGCCGTTCCTGAATACTCAGGTAGAGGTAAGAGACCTACCAAAATAGTAACATCCTATGCATCTGTTTCTGTGAAAGAGATTGCGGAAGACGATTCCGTACCATGGAACGATGTTGTGTTGGGCATTGGCGCAAAAGGTCCAATCATCACCAAAGATAAATGTGTCCCCGTTGTCGAAGTCAGAGACGGAGGACCCGGCAAAGACATCTGGCTCTACATGCGCAGACTTGAGGACGGCTCTTTGAAATATGCCCTGTGCAACGAATCCATGGAGGCGGCGATTGCGGACATCCGCAAACCTGCTCTTATGCGCTGGTCTATCGAACAGTGCTTTAACGAGTGCAAACAGCATCTGGGGATGGATCATTACGAAGTCCGTACGTGGCATGGTTGGCGTCGTCATATTTTGCTCACATTTATCGCCCACCTATTCGTGGCTAAGATGCGTAAGCTGCTGAGTGTCCCGCCACACATTCCAGGTTCTGCACCTTACGTGGACAGTCCTGTATCTCTTGATGAATACCTCGATGCATATGAGAAGATCGAAAAGGGTGAGCCGGTTGAAAACCCGCACATTATGGCAATGCCTGACAAGCCGCAGCAGATCATGACTATTGGCTTGATCCTTGATTTGATCTCTTGCTTTATGACAAAAATCGGAGAGATTATGAGGGCTCTTAACTTTAAATTGAAAAACATGGCTGATTCCTTCAACTCACATGTTTCTTCGAAAATCCGCAAAGTATTAGAAGCGAGAACCCTTGCTGCGAAAGGTATCGGGTGAGGTCAATGGGGTAAGTAGATAAAAAATATTTAAGTTACATTGTAGTGTTAGTCCCCGCATATGGCTACCCCGGATTCCATTATATGCTTTATCGTTTCTTTGCAAGCTTATATTAAAGTCTCGGAGTCTGTTATATAGAACAATTCTTTTTCAATATGGTCCGGTGTTAATAAGCTTTCAGGATTGCCTAATATTTCTCTTATGGTATCCTTTACGTATATATTTCTCTTATCACAATCGTGTTTCCGGCTCAGATATAAATTTTGTATGGCATCTAGGTGAATATGTTGACCGGCTAATTTTTTGTACAACGGCGGAATGGTTGCTTTGTATGCCATTTCTTTGTATGTTTTACTGATATCGTACTCTTTATTGTCCCATAAGAATGCTTTATCCGAGAAATTTGCCACGAGGTTGTAGTAACCATATATTAAATTATTTTTTTCAGGTATGATGGTGCCGTCTTCAGAATATCGATAGTGCTTCATATTCAATACATTAGAGCCGAATGTTAATACATCGGCGGCATCTTGGTCGGTCATTAACCAATTCATAAAGTGTAACGCTTTTTCAGGTTGATTTGAGGTGCTAGGCACAATAACTAATATAATGGAATTAGGCGAATTTGCAACATACTCAGTTTCTTCAAAAAGAAACACCGAATAATCTTTAAGTATGTTTTCAAATTCGGTAAGTTGTTTTGTAAAGTCTTTTATTCGAAACAAGGGATCTTGTACCAGAAAAAAGTCATATGACTCGATCTCTTTTGCCCAAGGAGTTTTTGAACTTGTTGTAAAATACGAATGCTCAATAAATCGAGAGAACTCTTTAAAGAAATTCTGAAGCAAATCAGTATCTTCAATCAGGTAAGGTTTGCAAGTCACATCGTCCTGTTTTAATACAATATGTGACAGCCGTTTTGTCAAGGAATTGTTGTAAAGAGTATAGTACCCATTTTTATATATTACATAATCTAATAAGGCGCTCTCATCGCCTACAAGAATTTTACCCGAGTCCGGAACATCGGTATGTCTTTGAACCGTGTTGTGCATTACTTCAAACAACATATCAAAATTATTAATACTTACAATATTATTTTCTTCTAAAACAGAGTTCTTTACAAACAGTGATAATGCATTGATATCCGGCATACCTGCATAGATAGCGTCGGTTTTACCTTCTTTTGTGCACAATTCTTTTATTTGTGGATAGCGTGTAAAGTTTACAATGGCTTCAGGGCAAAATTGTGCCAAGTAAGGCGATAGATCCATGTATAGTCCTTCACTAATATATTGGTCTCCCCAATAGTCGTAGGATGTAGACCTTTGTTGAATATCCAAATACTTTCCCGGAAAAATCAGATCCCCGCTTTGTCCCGAGTTAATAGCAGTTGCATAATTATTTCGATCATTAGGGCCTCCACAATTTATAAATTTAACTTGGAATCCCAGTTCTTTTTCACTTAATTCCGATAACATATAAAAATTCATGGTGTGATTTTCTTCCCGGAATATAGGTGTACCCCAATAACCCGGTGACAGATAAAGAATGTTGAGGGGGTCTTCATCAAATTGAAAAACTTCGTCTTCGGGGATAATAACGGTTGTATAAGCTTCTTTTGTATTCATAGGATATCTTTGTGCATCTAGTCCTGCACAAGACACGGTCAAGCAAAGTACAAGTGCTACAATTAAATATTTTAATAGATTCTTAACCATAGTATTTACCTTTTTCAATATGTTATCTGAACAGTGAAGACACACAATATATAAAAGTAATATATTGTGTGTGCTTACTTTTGCTTACTGGTTATGATCGCCCATATATAATGCTTCTTCTTCAGGCAGATCGCTTTGTTTTAATCACTGTGGTTTAAGCCTGGTCGATGACTGATTTTAATAAGGCGGATTGTAACAGGAGTGATGATGAAAACTAATATGTACAAACAGGCACTGCTTTACCATAAAAACATGCATCCATTCCGCATCCATCGCAATAACACCAATGGTCTGATAACACGATAGAGAATCTGCAATAGTTGCAGAATAATTCTGTACCACAAAATATTCCGTACCCTGTTCCTGCCAAGCAATATGGATTAGGTTCTGTACGCATAATAGCACCATTACATAAAAAAACGGCTTCATTAGCATGACATATCGGACATTCCTCTGCAAGGACCACGTTAATACTATACTGACTTCCTCACTAAAAAATGATTACATTTTTTATGGGATTCTTATCTGCCCGCTTCTCCACAGAAAAATGAGTACATTTTTCTGTAGTAATCTTATATAGTTAAAGCTAAAACTAATATTAGTGTAAAACATACAATTTTTTCATTGTATACCTCCCTCAAATAAAGAATTATTTAACAGTAGTATAATGGAAATATATGCGGACGTAAATAAAAAAAACGAAATTTATCTAAAAAGGCAGTAAATACAAGCTAGTGCAACTACATTTAAGTTTTGAGTGCGGAATGAATAAAGTTCATTACACCTTGAAAATGGAAGTGAAATTGGCCGCTCTTATAGTAACTTTTCTGTTACTTTATACTTTCGTGTGGATTGCCCGATTTGCTTGTGATATACTTAGGTTATAGGATGAAACGAAAAACAGAGAGCACCTGTTTGATCATGTATAAATTCGGCTTAAGAACGGAAAGTTACGCTATAAGGAGTAGCAAACGATATGACACAGGCAATAAAAAGGCAAATGATATCGAATGATTCAATCTACCTTTTTAAAGAAGGTACAAATCAACAATGTTATCTTATGCTAGGCGCTCATTTGGATTTACAAAAAGGTCAATCAGGGACCCGTTTTTGTGTTTGGGCTCCGAATGCTCTTTGCGTTTCCGTGACGGGGAACTTTAACAATTGGAATCAAAGCAGTCATCAAATGCGGCAAATCAAGGACTCTGGAATCTGGGAAATCTTTATACCGGGAGTCGGGGAATATGAAGTCTATAAGTATGCTGTTACCACAATGCAAGGAAATATCTTGTTAAAATCCGACCCTTATGCTTTCTATTCCGAAGTAAGGCCCAACAATGCCTCTGTCGTATATAACCTTGACGGTTATAAATGGAACGATGATGTTTGGCAAAGGCAAAAAAGCAAAACATCCTTGGTTGACAAACCTCTGTCCATATATGAAGTTCATGCGGGTTCATGGCGAAGGAATGCTGATGGCAGCTTTTTATCCTATGTTGATTTGGCGGAGCAATTGACGGATTATGTTTTGAAAACAGGATATACTCATATTGAATTGATGCCCATAAGTGAACATCCTCTCGATGCTTCCTGGGGATATCAAGTGACAGGATATTACTCTGCGACCAGTCGATATGGCACGCCCAAGGACCTTATGTACTTTGTGGACAAGTGCCACCAAAAAGGTATCGGAGTGATCCTGGATTGGGTTCCCGGGCATTTTCCAAAAGACGCTCACGGATTGGCACGCTTCGACGGTACCGCATTGTATGAACATGCAGACCCGAGGCAGGGGGAGCATCCCCAATGGGGAACCTACATTTTCAATTACGGTAGAAATGAAGTAAAAAGTTTCTTAGTGTCCAACTTGATGTTTTGGTTTGAACATTTTCACATAGATGGTTTTAGAGTGGATGCCGTATCCAGCATACTTTATTTGGATTTTGCCCGGGAAGACTATATACCCAACAAATACGGAGGTCATGAAAACCTTGAAGCCGTAGAGTTTTTAAAATATATGAATGATGCGGTTCATGAAAAATATCCGAATACCTTGATGATTGCCGAGGAATCCGGTAATTGGCCTATGGTCACAAGACCAACCCATCTTGGGGGCTTAGGTTTTGATTACAAATGGAATATGGGTTGGATGAACGATATATTAAAATATGTTTCCATGGATCCGCTGTATAGAAAATGGCATCATCATTTGGTGACCTTTTCCTTGATGTACGTTTTTTCAGAAAGCTATATATTGCCTATGTCCCATGATGAGACGGTTCATGGGAAAAAGTCACTTTTGGACAAGATGCCGGGAGATTATTGGCAAAAGTTCGCCGGATTGAGATGCTTTTATGGATATATGATGGCTCATCCGGGAAAAAAACTGCTTTTTATGGGAGGAGAATTCGGACAATTTATAGAATGGAAATTCGATGACAGTCTGGATTGGCATTTATTGAACTACGAATCCCATAAAAAAATGGTTGAATATGTTACAGACTTGAATCATATATATATCGGTAATAATTGTTTATGGGAAATTGACCATAGTTGGGACGGCTTTACCTGGATTGATCCGAATGACTACAATCAAAGTGTGTTGTCATTTATTCGCAAAGGAAAGGATTCCCTCGACTATTTGATCGTTGTGGTCAACTTTACACCTGTTCCCAGGGAACAATACCGAATTGGAGTACCCGATTCCTTCGGATACAAAGAATTTTTTAGCAGTGATGATGGTAAATACGGAGGCACCGGGATGACTGAGGATGGTTTGATTATACCGGAAGATATCCCTTGGCATAATTTTAACAAATCGATTGTTATCAATATACCCCCTTTAGCCTGTGTATATTATAAACCTGTACACAACAAAGATGATAAATCAGGTGTAAAAAAAGAAAATAATGAGGAGAATGATATTCTATGATTGGGAAAGAATGTGTAGCCATGTTGTTGGCAGGAGGCCAAGGAAGTCGGCTGGGCGTGTTGACGAAAAACATTGCCAAACCTGCTGTCCCTTTTGGTGGGAAATATCGGATTATTGATTTCCCCTTAAGTAATTGCACAAATTCAGGTATCGATACGGTGGGCGTGTTGACTCAATACCGACCATTGAAATTAAATTCTTACATCGGAATCGGACAACCTTGGGATTTAGACCGGTTAAACGGCGGTGTCACCATACTGTCACCTTATGTAAAGCAAAAGATCGGAGAGTGGTATTCCGGGACAGCTAATGCCATATATCAGAATATCGAGTATGTGGATACCTATAAGCCGGATTATGTGTTGATATTATCCGGGGATCAGATTTATAAAATGGATTACAGCATGATGCTGGAATACCACAAGGGAAAAAACGCTTCCGTAACAGTGGCCTATATCAAAGTGCCGATTGAAGAGGCCGGCCGATTTGGAATCATGAACACCAATGAGGACGGACAAATAGAAAAATTCGATGAAAAACCCAAAGAACCCAAGAGTGATAAAGCTTCCATGGGAATATACATATTCAACTGGAAGATTTTGAAACAGTATTTGATGGAAGATCAGCTAATACCGGATTCGGATAATGATTTTGGAAAAGATATATTACCTAGAATGTTAGAGAACCATGAGCGCATGTATGCTTACCAATTTGATGGATATTGGAAGGATGTCGGGACTATTCCGAGCTTTTGGGAAGCCAATATGGATTTGCTGAATGATCCTCCGCAACCGGACCTTTATGACAATCAATGGAGGATTTATTCAAGAAACCCCATTAAACCTCCTCACTATATTTCAGAGGATGCATCGGTCAGTCGTTGTATTATCACGGAAGGTTGCGAAATATACGGCGATGTGTCCCACTCTGTAGTGTTTGCCGGTGTACACGTGGGAAAAGGTTCTAAGATCATTGACTCCATTCTTATGCCTGGTGTGAAGATCGGAGAGAATACTGTGATCCAGAATGCAATTATCGCAGAAGAGGCCACCATTGGGGACAACTGCTATATCGGTTACGGCAATGAAGACATCAATCAATGTGCACCGGAAATTTACCGGTCCGGTATCACAGTGATCGGTGAAGGCGTGACCATACCGGACGGTGTAAAAATCGGTAAAAATGTTATGGTGGACAAAAGCATATTGGAAAAAATGAATGTGCAATCAGGTCAATGTGTATTGGAGGAGGATTTTTAAATGAGAGATACAATGGGAATCATTTATTCCGGTGATACTGACGGCAGTTTAAAAGAACTGACACGATCGAGATCAGCAGCTGCCGTACCTTATGGAGGCCGATATCGAGTCATCGATTTCATATTGTCCAACATGGTAAATTCCGGAATACGCAATATCGGGTTGATTACCCAAAATAACTACCATTCCCTTATGGACCATTTGGAATCCGGTAGTTATTGGGATCTAGACAGAAAACGTGACGGATTGTTCATATTGCCCCCTTATGTCAGCAGGGGAAACAGCGGTTGGTACAAAGGTACAGCCGATGCTATCCACAATGTAATGTCTTATGTCAGGAGAAGCACCCAACGTTATGTTGTTATATCCGGCGGAACCATGGTATGCAATATATCCTATGATGATGTTATGGAATATCACAAGAAAAACAATGCTGACATCACTGTGATTTATAAGGACATGAAAGATATGGCACCGAATGATCTTTCCAGACACACACTGATTCAAGCAGAAGAATCCGGCAGAATCTATAATATGGAGATGAAGCCCTTCGGCCCGAAATCCACCAATGTGATGATGGAAATGTACATTTTAGAAAAGGAACTGCTGGAGTATTTAGTGGAGGAATGCTCTGCAAGAGGACGAAATGATTTTGTAAAGGATATTATGATTGATAAATTGGATACATTAAGAATATTCGGATATGAGTTTAAAGGTTATTTAGCAAGTATCAATACGATTAATGCCTATTTCAAGCATAGCATGGATTTGTTGGATCGAGACATTCGGAATGATGTTTTTAATCGGAATGGCCCTATCTATACCAAGATCAAGGACGAGGTACCGGCAAAATACGGAATCCATGCACAAGCGAAAAATTCATTGGTGGCTGACGGATGTATCGTTGAGGGAACCATTGAAAATTGCATATTGTTCCGTGGTGTCAGAGTCGGGCCTGGTGCTGTGGCAAGAAACAGTGTCATTATGCAAAATAGTGAGATTCAGGAAAACGGTCTTATTGAAAATATCATATTGGACAAGGAAGTTCTCATCAGAAGAGGGAAGAGGTTGATCGGACAAGAAAGTTACCCGATTGTGATCGGTAAGAAAATAATCATATAGGAGATAATGTCTATGTTGAAAATATTGATGGCGGCTTCCGAAGTGAATCCGTTTGCAAAAACCGGGGGTTTGGCGGATGTATTAGGTTCATTGCCGGCGGCATTGATGGAACAAGATGCTGATGTACGGGTGATTATGCCTAAATACGGCACCATCCCTTCCAATTTGAAAAGTAGATTTATTCACAAAGGGTACATCTATGTCAATGTAGGTTACCGAAATCAATATTGTGGTGTGGAACAGACCCAATACAACGGAATCACTTTTTATTTCATTGATAATGAATATTATTTTATGAGACAGGGATTATATGGGTATGAAGATGAAGCCGAGCGTTTCGCTTTCTTTTGCAAAGCCGTGTTGGACGCAATCCCTCATTTGGGCTTTATTCCGGATGTTTTGCATTGTCATGATTGGCAAACCGGTATGATACCGGTTATATTGGAAGCAAATTATCGAGATACGGAACCTTATAAATACATCCAAACGGTGTTTACCATTCATAATCTCAAATACCAAGGAGTATTCTCCATTCCATTGGTCAAAGACTTTTTCAGTTTGGATGATTCTTGGTTTACCGATGATAAGTTGGAGTTTCATGCCGGTGCCGGATATTTAAAAGGCGGGCTGGTGTATTCAAGGTTATTGACCACAGTTAGTAAGACTTATGCGGAGGAAATACAGAACCCTTTTTACGGGGAAAAATTGGACGGATTGTTGTCTGCGAGAAAGGATGACCTGTACGGTATCATTAACGGAATCGATTACAACGAATATGATCCCGGTAATGATTCTCTAATTGTTAAAAGGTATGACATTGATCACTTGAAAGACAAGAGTGTTAACAAAGCTGAACTGCAGTTGGAATTGAATCTGCCGGATGAATTGCTACGGGAAGACATTCAGTTTGTTGTGTTGGGCACCGGAGATTATAAATATGAGATGATGTTCCGGGAGGCGGAGGATCGTTATCCGAACAAAATGTCGGCTAACATTATGTTCGATAGCACGTTGGCTCATCGCATTTATGCCTCATGTGATTTGTTCTTGATGCCTTCTTTGTACGAACCTTGCGGCTTAGGTCAAATGATTGCCATGAGATACGGCACTTTGCCGGTGGTGAGGGAGACCGGAGGGTTGAAGGACACCGTCACACCATACAATGACATGAATGGAAAAGGAACAGGTTTTACTTTTCAAAGCATCAATGCACACGATATGCTATACTCCATAAAAAGAGCTTTGGGTATTTATAAATATAAAGAAGTATGGCGAAATATACAAAAGGAAGCAATGAAATGTGATTACAGTTGGAACAATTCCGCTTCAGAATACATGAAGGTATATTACAAGGCGGTACGGCAAAAATTCGAACTGTAACGGAGAATAACGACATTTGAAAGGTTGTATATATGGCTGACATGGCTGAAAAAAACAGAGTACGAAAAAACTTTGAAGAAACCTTGAGGAGTCATTTTGGCAGAACATTAAACGATGCGAGCAAAAAGCAATTATATAAAGCATGTGCTATGACCTTAAGGGATGAAATTATGGGACAATGGGTGGAAAGTGAAAAAGAAACCAAGGAGGATCATCGTAAACAGTTATATTACCTCTCTATAGAATTCCTTACCGGAAGAGCTTTGCGAAATAATTTGATCAACACGTTAAAGGAAAAAGTTTACGCTGAAACCTTCGGGGAAATGGGCATCGATATCAATGAGCTCATTGAGCTTGAACCGGACGCCGGCTTGGGAAATGGCGGATTAGGAAGGCTGGCCGCATGCTTTTTAGACTCATTGGCTACCATGGGGTTGCCGGGGCACGGGTTCGGATTGCGTTACCAATACGGTATGTTTAAACAAAAAATTGTAGACGGCTACCAATTGGAAATGCCGGATCTGTGGTTGGAAGATGGAAATGTGTGGGAGATCCAACATCCCGAGGAACAAAAAGAAGTGCGTTTCGGAGGACATATTATTCAATCCATTGAAAAAGGTAAGACCGTTTACAAGCATAAAGACTATATTACCGTTCTTGCAGTTCCTTATGACACACCCATCATCGGATATCAATCCGAAAGGGTGAACACATTACGTTTATGGAGCGCAAAATCCGCCAAGAACCTGGATATGAAACTTTTCGGTCGCGGAGATTATCTGAAGGCGTCTGCAGAAAAAGAGCTGGCCGAGGTAATTTCCAAAGTACTGTATCCGGACGACAATCATTATGAAGGAAAAGCCTTGCGCTTAAAGCAACACTATTTCTTTGTTTCGGCATCCATTCAATGTATTGTTGCCAATTTTAAAAGTCAATACAGCAATTTCAGACTTTTTCCCGAGAAGGTGGCCATCCACATCAACGACACTCATCCCGCATTGGCCATACCGGAGCTGATGAGAATATTATTGGATGAAGAAGGCTTGGATTGGGACACTGCTTGGAATATCACGGTGAAAACATTTGCATACACCAATCACACCATCATGAGCGAAGCATTGGAACGCTGGCCTGAGAATTTATTCAAAGAACAACTCCCGAGAATACACATGATCGTTCATGAAATCAATGAACGGTATTGCAGATCTTTGTGGGAGTATTTTCCCGGGCAGTGGGACAAAATTGCCCAAATGGCCATCGTTGCATACGGAGAAGTGAGAATGGCACCCCTATGCATCGTAGGAAGTCATTCGGTGAACGGTGTTGCACCT
>ENA-UOOK01006500-UOOK01006500.1-fermentation-metagenome-genome-assembly--contig:-NODE-6500-length-11138-cov-3.257241_pt1 | contig 11138 bp, 12 predicted proteins | sample MGYA00245777_ERZ724023 | MGnify/ENA primary metagenome ERZ724023 (study PRJEB28704, sample SAMN03018312) | fermentation metagenome | biome: anthropogenic terrestrial biome; feature: soil; material... | reverse complement strand
GATATAGTATACTTTTTCTCTTTTTTTGAATTAATAGCGGTTAACACTACACTTAGCTTTTTTTTGAATAGGTGAATTTTTTAGATTATCACAACGTCTTACGATAACGATTTCAAAAAGAAAATTCGCACAATTTTCTTAAGCAACGTCTAGCGACAACGATTTCAAAAAAGAATATTCAAGAAAATTCGCACTTTTTTTTGCGAATTTGGTGCGAATTTGTGCGAATTTAGTGAATTTTCTAAAAAACACTTTGCAAAAATTTTTTATATTGTAAATTTGCGAATTTTCTAGTAAATTCGCAAATTTGAAAAAGAGAAAAAAGAAGAAAATCAGTTAATTATTGATATGATCTTCTTAGGTTTATCAGTGTTTGTACGGTCTTCTTGTGCTTCTATTTTTTTTTCAAATATCAGACTATCAATAGCTTTGTAGAATCTTATTTTATCCAAATGAGTATTCCTTAGTATAATTGACCATTCAGAACTATTACCTTTCTTTCTCAGTTTGTTTAATATATTTTCTTTGTCTTTGATTAGATTTTTTTCTTCTTTCTCTCGATCTTCATCAGTCTTTAAGATATAATAGATTTTACCTGTTTTTTCATCAATTTTAATATAAATTGAATTAGATTCAATTAGAGTAGCAATTACTTCATTAAATATTCTTAATGATAAACTTGTTCTTCTCATTAGAAGTTCTTTTTGAGCTACATTATCAAGACTTTTAAGTTCAGATAATACTTTTTCAATATTATTGTTTTTTATATCTTCACATTTACATTCTATTACTGATTTAAATGTTTGTATAAAATAATTTTCTATCAGATCAACTGCTATTTTCATAGAGTCTAATGTTACATTGTAGCTGATTTCCTTTTTACCAAGTTCAATTAACATTGCGAGTTTTATAGTATATATTTGATATCTTCCAATTAGAGAACCTATAATATCGTCATTTTCATATTCTTCTTCGAGTTTATTCATTTTATCATCAAAATATTTAAGTGCATCAGGTTCAATGTCTAAATATTTATATCCGCCACCCATAAGTGGATCCGTTATTTTAACTTTTATCATTCTTGCTCTTTCGAGAACAACATTAAATTTATAATCATCTTCTTTAGTCTTTTTTTCTATACTTTTTCTTTTTTTCTTGTAATTCGGATATACATACAAGAATCTATATCCATATCCTGATGCTATTTTATCCATGTCAATATTTTGCATAAATCGTATTAATGTTGTACCATACAGTTTAGTAGTACATGGTTTTTCAATATCTATATCATCATCAGCATTTTTTAGCTTCTTACTAACTCGATCACCATCATAAACTTTACATTCAATATCAAAAATACCTTCATTATAATTTTTATTGTATTTTGCTAGAAGACCGCCTACTTCATCTCTTACTGAATCTAGTAATCCACAGTTGTCTTCTAGTTCTCTAAGATATCCTTCAAGTGAATAATCGGTATCTGGTAACGATATATCAAATAACTTATTATATAGCTCTCTTGCTATTCCAATTGATTTTGTTTTTCTTGATGTTGTAGACTTTCCTATAATCATTATCCATAAATTTGTTGTATAAGTTCCTATTTTAAGTTCTGTATAAACACATGATTTAGTCATTGCTGATAAAAGCCAGAAAGCGTTTATAACTTGGTATTCATAGTATCCGTCAGTGATATCTGAAGCATACTTGGTATATACATTCACAAAGTGGTCTTCAGGAAGAACTTTACTTAGATCCGGCATTCTTACTGAAAACGTATTATCTTTTATTTTTCTAATTTCTTCTTCAGTGATAGTATCATATTGTGATTCTTCGTACTCATCACAGTGATTGCTTTTGGTACTTTCTTTTTTCTTAGTTACTTTTGTTACTGCTTTCTTTTCTTCAATCTCTTTCCGTTTATTTTCGAGACTTCCAGTCATTGAATCCATAACCATACCACCCAAAATATAAAAAGAAAAGTAGTACCGGAAAACTTATATCTTTAAAAAGAGTATATATACTAACTCTATTTGTCAAACAAGCTTTTCCGGTAATTTGGTACTGCAATACCAAATTACTTTCCTATTCTTTAGTTTTTCATATGTCTATTTTTAATCTTATTTTTTAAATTTAATTTATTTTTATCAATTTGCGTTTTCTCTTCTTTTGGTTTTAATTCATTTATTTTTAAATTTATATTTCTTATTTCATCTTGAATTTTTTCAAGCTTTTTATCAAGTGGTTCAACTTTCTGATTCCTCTCTATTACAGTTTGTCTATATATTTCGCCTAATTCGTTTTTCTCTTGCTCTAATCTTTCAATTTCAGGATTTTTTTCAACCATTATTTTTTCCTTCTACGTGTATTCTTAGCAGTATGAACTTCCATCCAAATTTTAACCAGTGTCATCGCAAATAAAATACAACTAATTATAAATGCTTCATGTGATGTAATCATTCATTTCAACTCTCCTTTAATTTAATCTTCTTCAGGATGTTTTATTTTATAAATTTTTGAATTTACGTTTCGTATTTTATCTTTAAGTTTTGCAAGTTTTTCATTATATAAATCGAATATACTATTCCTTTCAGTAACAGTTTTAATGTAAACTTTGCTTAGTTTCTTTTTTTCTCCAGCTAGAGTTTCAATTTCTAAACTTTTTTCACATTTCATTTAGATTACCTCTACAATAAAATTAAAATTTTTATTTTTCTTCTTTATTTTATTTAGTTCCACTTTCCTGATCCAGCTTGATATCATAAGTGAATTAGAATCGTTTAGACCACGTATGGGGAAAGAAGGATTTTCTCCTTCAATGTCAATATCAACAATTTCATACTGATCTTTTTGATCGGAGGGTTCACAAAGGAGTATCGAAATACGACTTTTTGACTTTTCTCCAATATCTATAACTTTGTCGAAGATTTCATCTAAAGTAGCAGGCATTTTAATCCCCCTGTAAAATGAAGGAACGAGTAGAGAAAAGCCTTAGATACTGAAAAACCAATTAAGGTTTAGCTAATTTTGTAAAGCTTTTCTAAGGTTTGGAACGCTAATTCAAGCTTATTTTTCTTCGCTTTGTGGCTTTAGTTCTTGTTCTCAATTGTATTTTCTATACCAATCAATCAAAGACTTTGGTTCACTCATATTCATTAACTCTTTCATTTTCGGAAATACTTTCGTCATCTATTTGTCCATAAAACACTTCTGTTAATTCTTTGGTACTTTTCCAGTAATAATCATTGAATACTCTGTCATCCAGTTTATCTCGTACTTTATTCAGATTTTTTGAGACAAACCTCATTTCTGCCACTTCATCTTTTCCGAATAATTCTTCAGAATCTATCTGAAGCTGGACAATCTCATTTCTAAGACGCTTAAACCGATTTCCAATATCTTTGTATTGATCAAAAGATGGCTTTTTTCTCATAATAAATCCCTCATTAATTGTTCAGTGCTACATTTTTAATAATCCTTGCTTGCATTTGTTCAAACTCATTACCGAATTTCTCCATCCAATCTAAGGTTTCTTTCTTAGTTGAATAGAGATTTTTGAACTTCTCTACAGTTTCATCAAGCATAAATATCATCAACACCAAGTTTGTTACATACCAGCTCTGTTAGAAAAGTTGCTAGAGGCTGTTTTCCTCTTAGTTCATCAGCTTTACTTCTTGCTTTTTTCGGCAGAGATATATTCACGACTTCTCTATCTTTGTATACATAGGGTCTGCCTAATTTTTTTACAGGCATACTTCCTACGTTTCTACCTAAATTACACATTCTTGTTGTCAAATTTAACATCTCCTTCGGAAATCGTGTTATTTTTTTGTAGATTCCCGACAAAGATATTATACTCTTTGTAAAGTATATAAGTATTTTTATCAACAGTCTCTCTTGTTATCGTTTTGTTATTAGCAGTATATTGGATAAATAGTGAAAATAAATACCATTAGACGTGATAAGCTAAAATTAAAGAAACATCTCTTAGAAGAAAGAGTATTACTATAAGTTATTATTTTCTTTAGAAAATATAATTATTTTAAGGCGATTTCAAAGGCGATAAGAAAAAAGGATACAACTATAAGACTTAAGGGTAAGAAACTTACAATTAACTTAAATTTAAGTTTTTTAAAGGATTGTAAAGGATTGTTTGAGTCTTGTTTTTGTAGTCTTCGGAGTCCTCAAAATCACTCCATTAAATATATTTGAAAAGTATTATTAAATATGTGAAAAATACCTTTTAGCTCACTAATTATCTGTAATAAAAAAGTATATAAGTTCAAAATAATAATTGGAGTAGTGAGAACCAAATATTAAAGAAAAAACCGCAAAACCTCTAACAAATTAATTTAACCATTGAAAAAAAGCAGTGAAGGTGAGATGAAAACCTTTACTGCCATCTCCACAAATGCTCTTATTTTTGCTTAACGGTCTTCTTGTGCTTCGATTTTTACTATTCTTCGTGTCTCCATTAGGGGTTTTTTGAGATTTTGAGGGATATTAGAGTAAGACGGAGTGAATAAAGAGATAATTCACACAGAGGGATCAAACAACTTTCCAATTAATAAATTGCATTTTTTAATAAGTTCACGCAGTTTTTAATAAGTTACTTTTTAATAAGTTAAAAAGTTAAAGTTTTTTTGGTTAATATGAAGTTGATACAAATATTTATAATAAAAATCCTCTCGTATAGGATTTTACGTTTTTTAAATATTGTATCAATAACGGTACACACGTTATGGAAACGCGATTGGAAGCGATTGAGTGACACAACACAAAGACAAAATATAACAATAACATACTAAATTAAAAAGGTACTTTCCTATAAATAATCTAATATTTTTATCTTCTTCGTTTTATACCGGAATTTCCGACTTTTTTCTCAAATCCGCGCGTACGGAAAAAAACACACTTATTTTTTAAGAGAGTTCGAAAATTAAATACTTTGTAAATAAAGAGTGTTTTTTTTGTGTGTAAAAAAAGATTTGAGAAAAAACTCGGAAATTCCGGCATAAGAAAAAAAGAATAAAAATATTAGTCAGTTTGTAGACTAAAAAGGAAAAACATAGAAGAATACTGAGAATTAACTCAGGGCTTTTAATATATTTTTACATCTGTATTTGGATGTTTTACTAATTTTAACTTTTTCATATGACACTGGAATTATTGGTTTGCCTTTCGGTCTTTCTTCAGAATCTAATTGTTCATTACATGCCTTTTCAACTTCATCCAGTTTGTGATCTATTTCTACTAAACCAGACGTTTTAGTAAAGTATTTTATAGCTTCATCTGTTGATTTCCATTTATATGGAATGAAATAACAATGTTTTTCTGTGTCATGTCCTACGAACTTTTTTCTATGATCTGTATCCCATCCACAATTATTAACAAGTGTTGTTAGATCCTTTATCGAGTCTGGAATTAATTTCTCATCTACCTTATTTTTTAAGCACCACAGTTGTAAAATCTTAAGTAACTCGTCTTTAATAATGTATGTACCTCTGAGTGTTGTGTCTTCAAGTTCTATTGATTCCAAACTAATTTCTTTAGATTCCATTAAATCTTTTACCATTGCGTATAACGGATTACTGGCTAGTGTCCATTCTTCCCTTGTTACATACCAATTTACAGCAGTTGTTAGACGCTTGTTTTTGCCTATACGCAACATTTCATTTATAATAACATTAAAGAATCCTTCTAGATTCTCATCGGTAAACATTTTTTCCTGAAATTCAGCATTCATTTTGAACACTTTGGAGAAAGTAATAAATTTAATTCTTTCCCAAAAAGCATCATCGTTTTTAACTGTCGAATCAAATCTGGCAGGTGTGTTAGTTGTAAATACGTGTACTGCCGTAATTGTTGCAACATAAGGATCTACAAATTTCCTTTCAACCTGATGCTCTTTTCGACCAGTTAAAGTTTTAAATGTTCCAGTATCCTTCAGAGTGAAATATCCTACGTCATCATGCAGGTTAAATAATTTACCTTCAAGTGCAGCAGTTTGAAATCTTTGGTTAAATTGCTCAAAATTAATGTCGCTTATTCTTTCAATTCCAACGAAATTTTGAAGTAGGTCTACAAAAGTTGTTTTTCCAGTATTCTTTACCCCAAAAATGAAATAAGCTCTTTTATAAGGACCATATCCCATAGCCTGCATAAATGATTGTGCAAAAATTTCAATTAATTCTATAGGGTTATCCATATATTCTTTTAATAAATCATTTAATATTCTGTCATTTTCATTATTAGGATTATATGAAACTGGAATTTTGTAATTAAATCTGAACAGTTTAGGATCATGCATAACTAATTTGCATTTTCCACTTTCAAAATCAAATATCAACACTCCGTTTTCGACAGGTATAGAGTTTTTATGATTATTGAAAGGATAAACGTAAGACCTAGACTTAGTTTGGATTTGTGCAATTACATCATTTATTTTTGATGATATTTGTCTCGAATGATCACCTTTACATATATCATTAATCGTTTTTGTTACTATATCTGTAACTGTTTCAGGTTCATATCTGTAAAATCCGTTTCTGAATATAAACATTGAATCTTTGTGTGTTATAATATTATTTTCAGATAGAATTAGATCTGAGATTATATCAGGATGAATATCTATACTAACCTTACCACTATTAGTAACAGAAATAGTATACATATTATTATATTTTTTATCGATATGTAAATCGTTTTTAATACTCTCGGTATGTTTTAATTTGTAGTGTGTTTTCTGTGCTTCTTTATAGAATATTTTGATCGGTTTTAAATCGTTATTAGTAAACCCGAAATAAGCTTTCAGATCATTGGCTATAAATGATTCTACAAAATACTTAGGTTCATCTAGCATGTTGGATAAAAATTTCGTTGCGTCCTCTAATCTAGTATCTTTGTTAAATTTTACTGTCTCTCTTAGCAGCAATTTATAATCACGACTTGATGTAATTTGAGGTAGTTCACTTGTCACTTAAACCACCTCTACCTGAATATCACTATTTTTCCTAGTGGTCTGCCTTGATTCGGTTTTACTTAGCCAAGAACTGACTTCATGAGAATTTGAATCCTTAAGCCCTTGAATAATAATACACGAACTTTTGCCTATATCCGTTGCATCGATTACTTTGTAATTATTTTTATAATCGGATGGTTTGGTGAGGTATACTATAATACCGATACTAGGACAAGTTTTAAGATGATTACTTGCTTTCTTGTAAGTATTTATACAACTGTTCTTAGGAAGTTTCAGTGCTTCCTTAATTACTATGACTTTATCAAAGATTTCATCTAATTGTGACATTTCTTATTTCCTCCTATTAAATGGAAGAAAAAGAAAAGAGAGAACTTGAATGACAAGAAAAGCTATTTAAACAAAGAAATCAATTAGGATTTGTTGGTTTTAGCTAATTCTAGTCTTAGGCTTGAATTCGTACTTCAAGCCTCTCTCTCTTCTTTCTCTTGTTTAGTTTCCTAAAGCTACATTCTTAATTATTGTCGCTTGAATTTGTTCAAATTCGTTTCCTGATTTGATCATCCAGTCTATAGTCTCTTTTTTAGTTGAATACAGATTTTTAAACCGTTCTTTCGTTTCTTCGAGCATTTAAATCACTTCTTTCTATTGTGGTTTGAAAATATTACTAAAGATTTCATCAAGGACATTTCCCAAAGTTTATTTTTAGTATTGTCTTTAAATTCCATTATATCACACCATATATTTTTTTGAATATTTTGTTCATATTTGTATATTTTTCTTTACATAATTGTTTTATTTCCTACATGTATTAAGTTTTTCTTTATTTGTTCAGGTATTTGTTTTTAGTAGGATACTTCCCAATCTAGTGTATACGCATATATAATTTTTGAAAATGGTTTTTTTTCAACTATATAATCTTTTTTATTGGCGCTGTTTTTTAGTTGTCAAAGTTGTCAAAATACTTGTCAAACTTGTCAAAACACAACACATTGGTTTGAAAAGATATATTCTTTTTGGTTAATGCTCTTTTTTGTAAGCTACTTTCTTAAAAAACTGGAGTGAGGAAGTTGCGAAAACCCACTTTCTTTACAGGCTGTCCGACAATTACCTTCAGTATAAAAAATTCCTTCTTTTTTGATTTAAAGACCTTATTTGCTTTCTTTTGGGTACACTTATAGGAAAATGGTCATGACGAGTTAGTACCAGTCACGGCACAAAACACCACGAAAAACAAAAATACTATTTTATTCGTTTAGTCTTATAAAATTAAATTCACGAGCAAGCAACCCTTTTTTTGAGTATACTAGTGTACCTTTCCCAAAGCAAACCCTTTTAGGGCTTCAAAGTATCCCCTAGAATTCCACAAAAAAGTTTAATTTTAGTTCCCTTGAGGCTAAAGCCCTAAACCCCTAGCAATCCCTACGATAAAAATAAAATTGTTTATAGTTTTTTTAAAGAAACCGTGAATAAAAATAGCGATTGACTTAATCGTATAGTGAAGGCTTGAGATTTGGTTATGTTCTCCTGAACAAATTCAAAGCAATCAAAATTTTCAAGATCACTAATTCTCTGAGATAAAAAGTCTATAAACTTAAAAAATAATTGAAGTATTGAAATAATTGGAGTATTGAGAACCAATTATTAAGGAAAAATAGTGAAGTACTGTGAACCAAATACCAAAGAAAAAACCACAAAACCTCTAACAAGTTAGTTTTACCTAACAATTAAAAAAAGCAGTGAAGGTGAGATGAAAACCTTTACTGCCATCTCCACAAATGCTCTTTTTTTTGCTTAACGGTCTTCTTGTGCTTCGATTTTTACTATTCTTCGGTGTCCAGTATTTTAAAAAAAGAAGTCTTTTGCTATTGATTTATAAGGCTCTACAAAGGGTTTTCGTATAGGGTCGATACAAATACCTTGCATCACTCCGAAAAACCGTGTATAGAGCCTCTAAAGAAGTCAATCTATCGCCAAATTTGTCAAAAAAGAATAATATAGGGTTTATTCGGATTTTTAGGGTATTTTAAAGTTAAAAATAGGGAATAGGGAAATAAAAGGGACAAATTGAATAGAAGAGTTCTTCATGTTACTGGTTGTTAACTTCTTCGTCATTCAAGATGTCGTTTATCAAGAACTTAGATATATCTATTGAGTGTTTATTCTTCATAGCCAATATTTCTTTTGTATTATTCAGCAATGTTTGCTTTCTTTTAGCATCAGTTAATGGTATTCTTTTTGTTGTTAATACTTCTATCAGTTTTGGTGTATAACTTAAATTATCAAAATTTATTTGTGAATTTGCAATATCATAAAATGGATTTCTTACTGGTGACATATCATACATCGAATTTCTAATTCCCAATATCAAATTCATAAGCTCATATGAAAACGGAAACCTGATATCATAATCGCCATGTTCAATGTAGACAACAAACGTAGATTTTTGATTATATTTGTCGATAACCAGTCGTCCATTAATCTTATCACGATAAACTTTGTATCTCAGTGAATCTCTCTTTTTTATTCCACCAGTAAACCGATACTGTAATAAGGTGTTTTCTTGAACAATTTTTCCACCGTAATTTCTAAGTAAAACTCCTTCCCCTGCATCTAAATATTCTTTTCTACTCATTATTACCCACTCACCATTGTATAGTTCTAGTTCACTATTTTTTAAATATATAATTTTTTAAAAGGTTATATAGTTTTTTAATACATATTGCTTAATCTTTACACTCCATCCACCAATCCAAAAAAAGTCTTTGATCTTCGATTTTTGTTTTTCTTCAAGAGCGTCGTAAAAGCCTAGAGATTCTAATTAATTACATACAGTCATCGAACTTCAATTTCATAAATCGGCATCATATGAAATTATGAAATTTATTTGCTATGATCTGATCGGCTGAATTTTAGTTAATTTTGGACTTTTGCGACGCTCTCTTCTTCAAGTTAAACACTCTGATTTAATCAAAAATCGTTTATTTTCCCTTTATTGTATAATTGGACTATAATTCGACTTTTTGATAGGCTCTAGGTGAAGCTTTTAGGATAGGGGCTTAGTGTTTGTACCTACCGATATTGAAACGCCTTAAAACGCCTTTAATTAAACCAAAAAACGCAATCGGTAAAACTTGTACTTATTATATATGGTGATCCGAAGAGAATAAATCGAAGCCAATAGTAAGGGATAGTCGGAAAACTACCCCTATTGAATTATTTTGAAAGGTTCTTTAATAGCTCTTGAATTGCCGGATCTTTTAGAGAAGTCAGTAAAAACTCTTTGTTTATCTCCGAAGCCTCTTCTTTCTTCTTCTTTAATTCTTCAAGCTCAGATCTAAGGTTTTGTATTTCTGCCCTTTCGACAGTTGCTTTTGCCGTTTCCCTAGCTAAAATCTCATTTTCATTAACTATCCTTTTATACTCCTGTGAGTCAGAAACGTTAAGTTCCTTTTGAATTGTAAGATAAGGTATATACTTTTTATATTCTTCCTTCAAACTATTAGGATCAGCTCTAAAGTAAGCTTCTTTCGTTGCATCTATTTGGTGTCCCATTAGAAAATCAGTAAAGAATATTTCTGCATGATTATTCAATAGTGTTGAGTTAAAGTATTTCCTTATATTGTGACTTCTAACTAAATTCCATTCACCGAAAGAACTTGATTTTCTAGATTTTTCCGACAATTCCCTATATATTTTTTGTATACTCTTACTTTCAAGTTTTCTTAGTTCTTCTGCATATTTTATATTTGTTTTTCTAATTTCTAAATACTTCGGTGATACAGATCTACATATAAATAGATATCCTATAGGATTTCCCTTTTTATCGTAATCTATTTTTTGCTTTTGCAATTGTTCTATTCTCTTTATATCTGATTTATCAGATTTTCTATTTCTATACTCTATATATTCCAATATTGCCCTTGAAGCTTCAGGAGTCAGGAAAGTATAAAACTCGTATCCTACCTTTTCCCTCATAAGGTGTAATGTTGTAATTTCCGTTTCCTTATCGTATCCGTCAATAAAATCCTTAACCTTTAAACTTGAAATCTCATTAACAGATAAACCACTTGAAGCACCTGTTAATATTATTGCCTTTTCCAACAGTATCTCCGAATAATATCTGGCTTTTGCATACGACAAGCTAATATTAATGACA
>ENA-UOOK01006498-UOOK01006498.1-fermentation-metagenome-genome-assembly--contig:-NODE-6498-length-11139-cov-3.852580_pt1 | contig 11139 bp, 9 predicted proteins | sample MGYA00245777_ERZ724023 | MGnify/ENA primary metagenome ERZ724023 (study PRJEB28704, sample SAMN03018312) | fermentation metagenome | biome: anthropogenic terrestrial biome; feature: soil; material... | reverse complement strand
AAGCTAAATTCGCCCTTTGAAGCAGAATCTGGGTTTTTGTAGTAGAATCATATATGATTACTATTACATAATAATTCTAATAGCAATTAATTGCCAATAGTTATATGAAGCACTAGTTATTGTTCACAGCAAGTTAATGGAATTTCAAGTATTAGTTGTAATTATTATTCTATTGTGCTATTATATGGTTATAAACACACTAGTATTAAAGTATAAGATGGTGTTAAACAGACATACAAGGGCGAATTCATTTCGTGCGCAGCAGGAATGGAGCTTAAAATGAATATTATGGATTTAAGAACTATTATAATAACTTTTGAGTTGTTTGTTTTATTATTATTAGCATTTATAGGTGATATTAAAAGCAACAAGGTAAGAAACACCCTTACTCTTACATTTATATTGCTAGGGATTATTAGTAATTTGATATTTAGAGGGTTTGGTGGATTCTTTTTATCATTCCTTGGCATACTTTTACCTTTTATGATATTTCTTCCATTATATATCCTTAAAATGCTTGGTGCTGGTGATATTAAACTTTTCTCTGCTATTGGAGCAATATGTGGATATAGGTTTCTACTTAGGTCAATGATTTATTCTTTTTTAACAGGAGGAATTATTGCCCTGATTGTTATACTTATACAGAAAAATTCAAAGCAACGACTATCTCACTTGATACATTATATATTAAACTGCTTTTTGACATCTTCCATTCAGCCTTATTGTTCAAATTATTATTCTGATTGTGATATTGCAATCACCCTGAACAGCAATGCAGATATTCAAGTTAACAAGGCGATGTTTCCCTTCGCTTGTGCTATATCACTAGGCACAGTATTGGCCTGGCAATTCAGATAACTTTTCATGTGCGTTTTGCACAAGCCAAAAATTTCGCACGACCATAAATTCCTGCGGAGGATATAATATATGTTCCCATATTTTATACAACAACATATAATATCATAAGAATATATCCTAAAAAGGGTGATACAATTTATGCTTCCACTCCAACTAGCTGGACTTGCATTTGCAGGAAAAGCATTATTAACAAAATATACAAGCACTTATTCAGGTAGTAACAGGGCACCTATTTATATACCAAAGTTTGAATTACCTAATAATATTAATAAAATATCAGCTGTAGTAAATCCATTGGAGTCGTTAACTAAGGCGCTGGCACCTTCACTTTCTCATTTGAAAAAGATTGCCTTTGGAGAAAGTCGGGTTAGTGAGGACTATAATGCTATTATTAAAGAGTTTATTCCAAAAAATGCAACCCGTTTAAAACCTGAACATCCTTCATATACTGAGGAAATTCATTTGACAGACCTTGATGGTGATTCATCTGAAGAATTGATAGCATCATTCAAGCTTAATAATGAGATAAATACTATTATTTTAAGAAAGCAAAAGAAAACCTGGTACAAAGCTTCAGAAATTAAAAATAATGGATATGATATATTGAATTATAGAGATGTTGTGGATATAACAGGAACAGGTAAAAGGCATCTATTATTAGGTTTATCTTCAAAAGGAAAACCTTCAACGATATATGGGTATTCTATGGAAGATGGTAGTGCGAAAGAGGCCTTCGCACATAACTATAGCAGGCTTGAGGTTCTTCGCAAATCAAAAGATAAGGGTGTGCCTTCAAAGGTTGATCTTGCAATTTGGAGTAAACAAAATGACGGCACTTATAATATTGAAGTACTTAGGTGGAATGATTTAGAGTTTAAAGCAGTTGAAGATATAAATAGTTATTATAGAAAGAAAGCACTACCCTATTTGGTTGTGAAAACAAAACAAGCACCTTATTCAGTGTCCAATTGGTATAATCTTGCCGAAGCTTTGGTAAAAACAGGGGCACATAGGGATGCATTAACTGCTATTAATGTGGGAATGGATCTGGATAGGAAATCCACCTTTAAAAGTAAATTTATAGCACTTAAAACAAAGTTGATGTAGTTTGAAAGAAATCACGGGGACACTGCAAGAGGACACTCCTCTCTCAAGCAAGAGGTATTTCTTTTACGTTGAGGAGTGTCCCCGTGTTCCTTGAACCTGTCCCTATGTTCCACTTGTCGTAGCAAATTCGCTTCGTTCAGTGGTTAAAATTTGCTCTTATCAGCCCACAAGCCTATTGCAGGATTACTAATATAAAATATTTCTTCACCATCTTCTAGTGTATTATAGCCATCCTTAAGCTTGCTTGGATCATATTTTTTAATGACTTCGCCTAAAGGCATGTATTTAAAGTTCGCACCTTCAACTTCTTCTTTTGTCAGTTTTTCAACTGCATAGGTTATTGAGAATCTGTCATCTGATGAACCGTGTATAAGGTGTGCAGCAACTGAAAGATTGTTTTGAAGGTCTTCATTCTCTTTTGTAAGCTCAAGTACTTTCTTTCTTCCTACATATCCATACTTTCTAATTAATACATCGTTCTCATGATCTTCTCCGAACTTTCTGACACCAGGTGCAAGAATAATAAGTTCTCCATCATCTGCAATCGCCATTCTTGTTCTATAAACAGCTTTATTTCCAACCCATGTGCTCTTGAATTCTTTTTCATCAAGATAAACAACCACTTTGCTAAAAGGTTTATCAACAAATGTTAGATTCTTTTCCTGACTTAGCTTTACTGCTTCTTCAAAAACTTTACGTTTTCTACCAGTAAATAAACCATGTATTGTAATGTTACCCTTTTCTGCAGTGGTAACAGTAAGCACATACATAAGAGGTATGTCTTTTATAAAATTCTCTTCTGCATAGTCAAATAGCTTTCTTACCGGAGAATGGTCTTTTCCCATAAGCCTTTCCATACCGTAAACGGCACCTAGCATATGAGAATTATTAATAGATGAGCTTCCGCCACAGCCTACAAAAATGTTTTTACTATAATTTGCCATACCAATTACTTCATGAGGGACCACCTGTCCCATTGATATGATAAGGTCATAGGATTTATCCAACAGGCGTTTGTTTACTTCTATATCAATAGGTTCGTTCAATAAGCCTTCAGATATTTTTGCAATGAATTCTCCAGGTGCTGTCCCTACCTTTACAACGTCAGTTCTCCAATTGTGAGTTATAAAGCGATCCATAGGAATCTCTTCACCAAACATTTCCCTACGTTCCTCTTCAGACATTGGCTCATGGGTACCTAAAGTAGGCATTATGTCAACTTGGCAAGTGTCTTTTAGCATATCATAATACATAGCTGTCATTTTTCCAGCACCAGAATGCGCTCTAGTAATATCTGGTGGTAACAAAAGAACCTTTTTAAGACTTGCTTTTTGATCTTCAATAGTACGTTCTATTGCTTTTTTTAATTCAATATCACTAATACCACTTTTTGTGTTTGCTCTCATAGTTATTTCTATCATATTCATCACCTCGAAAAAAATTAAAATCCGATTTAATAGTCAGAAACGGTTCTTCTGATTTTCTTCGAATCAGGAGAACCGTCCCTGCATTTCTCTTTTTAAACTACATATGTTGATGCAGAAGTTGAACCACCTCGTCCAGTCCAATTCGTATGGTAGAATTCACCTCTTGGTTTGTCTACCCTTTCATATGTGAGCACCAAAGTAATCTCTTTGTGCTTGTAATAAGTTTGCTGGCAATCTTTCACTTCTGTAACCATCGAAATAATTCAATGCTGCAGTAAGTGCAGGTGCTGGTATTCCATTAGTAAGAGCAGTTGCTGCTACTCTTCTCCAGCTTGCTTGAGCCGCCTCTATTTTTTCTTTAAAGAAAGGATCTAATAAAAGATTAGTAAGTTCATAATTTTTATCGAAAGCTTCTTTAATTTTGCCAAGGAATATGGATCTGATTATGCATCCACCTCTCCACATAAGGGCGATGCCACCATAATTTAAATGCCAGCCATATGTTTTTGCAGCTGCACGCATAAGTGTGAAGCCTTGAGCGTATGAAACTATCTTTGAAGCGTATAATGCATTTTTAATATCTTCAATAAATGCTTTTTTATCTCCTTCAAATTTAACAGCAGGTCCCGAAATAACTTTTGAAGCTTCTACTCTTTCACCTTTTATAGCTGAAAGGCATCTTGCAAATACAGCTTCACCTATTAATGTAAGTGGTATACCTTCGTCAAGAGCTGCTACTGCAGTCCATTTTCCCGTTCCTTTTTGTCCTGCTGTATCAAGAATTTTATCAACTATTGGTTGTCCGTCTTCATCTTTATAAGCAAGAATATCACGGGTAATCTCAACTAAATAACTGTCAAGAGCGCCTTCATTCCATTCCTTGAAAACTTCGTGCATCTCATCAGCTGACATGCCAAGAAGATCTTTCATTAAATGATAAGCTTCACAAATAAGCTGCATGTCTCCATATTCAATCCCATTATGAACCATTTTTACAAAGTGCCCTGCTCCACCTTCTCCAACCCAGTCACAGCAAGGTGAACCATCTTCAACTTTAGCAGCAATAGCTTGCAATATAGGTTTTACATGTGGCCATGCATCAGGAGAACCACCAGGCATGAGGCTAGGACCTAAAAGTGCACCTTCTTCTCCACCTGAAACGCCTGTCCCAATATAAAGGAGACCTTTTTCTTCAACATATTTTGCACGACGAATGGTATCAGGGAAATGAGAGTTACCACCATCAATTATAATGTCACCTTTGTCCAACATTGGAATAAGAGTGTCAATAAATTGATCTACAGGATTACCTGCTTTAACCATAAGCATTATCTTACGAGGTTTCTTTAAGGCTCCTATAAATTCTTCAAGAGTATATGCTCCGATAATTTTTTTGTCTTTTGCACGACCTTCAACAAAATTTTTAACTTTTTCTACTGTACGGTTATAAACAGCTACAGTAAAGCCTTTACTTTCCATATTCATAACAAGGTTTTCGCCCATAACTGCAAGACCTATAAGTCCTATATCTGCTTTACTCATAAAATAAACCTCCTAAATTTATTCTTATATTATTCTTTTATTTCTTCTTCCAATGGGGTGTTGATGGCAAATACTTATCAAATTGTGCAATCAGTCTTTCCTCATATGCACCCGCATATTGTCCATTGATAAATTTATCAAAAGACTCATTGTAGAAGCGTTCCCAAGATTCATCTTCGTTGCCGGGATTAATGGGATAAAAATGTGAATTATTTGCTCTTGCTGCTTTTAAATCTCCAGGAGCATCTCCAATCATAAGAATTTTACTATTATCATACTTGCCTTCTTTAGCAAAACGTATACATTCTGCTTTTGTACCCATTTCCTGACCTGCTATTACTTTAACATGCTTTGCAATGTCATGTTCTTCCCATTCTCTTTCAAGAGCTTCATTGGGCGTTGCAGATACTACAATTGCGTCAGCATGCTTATTCATCTTTTCAAGGCTTTCTCTTACGAATGGGAAAGGTGGTACTCCACGTACTAATTTTGCAACAGCATCATTTACTGCTACAGACCATTTTAGTGTCCTTGTAAGAAGGGGATCACCAGTTTTCTTTACTATAGCTTCCAGTGCAGGGTTACCAAGCTTTGTTTCTTTTTCAATCCATTTACGAAGAGCATCAAGGTTTGGTACTTGAAAACTACGTTTTTTTACTTCATCTCTGTCAGCAAGAAGATCCATAACATTTATAAGTGCTGGGAAGCGGTTAATGCCTCTCCATTTAGAATAAAGATTTACAAACTCAGCTGCTTCTCTGGCATACTTGGAAATTGCCTGCAAATCCCATTCATTAATTATGTTGGGAATAAAGCATTCCTTGTGTTTTACTTCCATTGTATCAAAAGCGCATCCATCTGAATCAATGCAAATAAGAAAATCATACTCTTTTTTCATATCAAAAAGTGGTTGTGCGGGATTAGCCATATTATATCCTCCTAAAATTAAATTTATTACATTATTACCTTATACTTTGCGGAATATAGGGTTTTAATTTCTTTTCTGCAAAGATTGGTTTGAGCCTTGCAAAACGCATTCTTCCACCAATCATAGGTATACTCACCCAATCTTCTCCAACTAAAGGTTTTGCATATCTTATAAAATCATCAGTTACATCTATACGATTTTGAGAAATCCATGCTTCTGGAAATGTACGTTCAGAGTTAGCTACCAATTCAAGTGGCACTTTATCATAATGTACATTGTAGATAAAACCTGCATCTCTTAAAATGGTTGACATGTATCCATTTCCTGCTTCAACTGCCACTTGCACAGCCTTTTGTCCAAGCTTATAAGCTTCATCAAGGTCAACAACAGAGGCAAGATTTATGCATCCTCTTTGGTCAGTACCAGGTACTTGTCCCCTTACAGTTCCTCTTGCGTTTATACCAACTTTATTTAAATAATTAATTATAACTTGGGCAACAGTTGTCTGACTTGCACTAAACTGAGTGTGCCCAAAAGCATCCTTGGTTTCTCCGATGCCACCAACATCAAAACCTTCACTTACTACAACAATACATCTACCTGAAGCTTTAACCTGCTCATTTACTCTTTCAGCCATTTCTTCCAAAGACACTTTAGATTCTACCATATAGATTTGAAGTGGTAATTCTCTCTTAGGATCAGCTAATCTGGCAGCTGCAGGTATAAATCCAATTTTCCTTCCCATTGCCTGTAGAACCAGAACAGGATCTGCTGGGCAAGAACCGGCATTTTCCTCATTTGCATTTTGTATCATTGTGGACCAGTAACGTGCAACACTTCCATAACCCGGTGTATGGTCTATAAGTTTAAATTCAGAATCACCTACATCATTGTCTATAGTTTTCGGTACTCCTGTTGCAACAAGGTCTAAACCTTTCGCATGAGCAAGCTCGCTTATTTTATGGGCAGTATCCATTGAGTCATTTCCGCCTATATAAAATAAATATCCAACATCATGAGCTTTAAGAACCTCAATAACCCTATCAAAATCTTCTGTTTGATTCTTTTTTAGTTTGTATCTGCAAGTACCAATTGAGCCAGCAGTCGGTGTGGTCCTTAAAAGAGATATTTCATCTTCATCTTGATTGCTGAGATCTAGCAGTTCTTCTTTGAGAATTCCTTCAACCCCATGCCAACCTGCATAGACAGTACCAAACTTGTCCCCATATTGCTTGCAAGCTTCAATAACACCTCTAAGAGAATTGTTTATAACTGGTGTTGGTCCTCCTGATTGAGAAACAACTACATTTTTAGGTCGTGACATTTTCAATGTCTCCTTTCATGAAAGTTTTGAAATACCAAGTGTTACGTTTTTACTAATATTTGTTGTCTTTTGCTAATATTCGTAAACAATCTTGTTATTATTCAATATGATTCTACCGCAAAAACTAAGATTCTGATTTCATATAAGCCTTTACGTTTAAATTAATTATACATCAATATTTTTACCATTTTCTATGCATTTATTGCTTGATATGATGCAAATATTGCTATATAATGATATGGGGTGATTTTATGCAAACGCTTATTCACAATTTTACTTCAAGACAATATATGATAACTCCAAATTTCGAATATTTTCATTATATTGATAGATCAGCTACAGAAATTGATTATCATAACCATGACTTTTATGAAATTTATTTTTTTATTTCTGGTAATGTTACTTACATGATTGAAGGAAAATCTTACAAATTGAAGTCTGGAGATATTTTGCTTGTGCATAACAACGAACTACATAAACCAGTAGTTCAACAAGGTGATGTGTATGAGAGAATTGTAGTTTGGGTTAATCCTGAGTTTTTAAAAAAGCAAAGCATTTATGGCACAAATCTTTCTCTATGCTTCCAATCCTATTCTCAGGGTAAAAACAATCTATTAAGACCAAATCCCGAATCATTGCATACTTTAAGGGACATAATCAATAAGTTTGAAAATGCATGTAATAGCGTAAGCTATGGAAGTGATATACTAAAAGATCTTTATTTGATGGAATTCATTGTATTTATAAACAAACATTACCTTGAATCCTTTGGTGATAGAATCCAAGATGATATTGAGTATGATGAAAAGGTCAATAATATTATTCACTATATAAATGAAAATTTATATAGTGATTTATCTTTAGACTCTTTAGCAAAAATATTTTATTTAAGCAAGTATCATCTTCTTAGGGAATTTAAGAAACATAGTGGCTATACAGTTCATCAATATATTCATCAAAAGCGACTAATTATGGCAAAGTCACTTCTAAAAGATGGTCTAACAGTTACCGAAGTATGCAATAGATGCGGTTTTGGAGACTACTCAAATTTTATAAGGGCCTTTAAAAAAGCCTTTGGTGCATCTCCAAAGACTTTTTTTAAAGCTTAGGTTTGTCATTTTTAATTTTTTTTCTAATTGATGTATAAATTGAGATTATCGGTTAATAATACTTAATGACCTCACAAAATACATTTTGACCCCCTTTACAACGGTTAGCCGAAAGGCTAACCTATTTTTTTGTTTTTTTGCAAGACAAATATATATAAATCTGCTAATATGTAATATATAATATATATGTTTATATCTTTGGAGGGGTGGCAAAATGCCTAACATCACTAACAGTTTGGGCAAAACTAAAAATGCTTTATATTCAGGCGGTTACAGAAACTCAAGTAGTGCTAGCACTACTACTAAAGATAATACAATTTTAATAAGTATTAAAAATTTGACCAAAAGCTATGCAAAAAATGTTGCTATAAATAATATTTCCCTGGACATATTTAAAGATGAAATATTTGGTTTTGTAGGACCTAATGGTGCTGGGAAATCAACCCTCGTTTCCTTATTAACCACTCTCATTAAACCCGACAAAGGAGATATTGTTATAAATGGCTACAGTGTTTTGAACAAATCATCTGAAATACGAAAAATGATTGGCTTTGTTCCTCAGGATATTGCTTTATATCCGACCTTAACCGGCTATGATAACCTGAAATTCTGGGGAGGTATTTATGGATTACGCAAGAAAAAATTAATGGATAGAATTGACGAGGCATTAACTGTAGTAGCAATGAAAGATCGGGCACAAGATAAAGTGAATGAATATTCAGGCGGTATGAAAAGGCGTATTAATATAGCTGCCGCACTTCTTCATCACCCGGATATTCTTATTATGGACGAACCCACTGTCGGCGTGGATATTATATCGAGGCATTATATAATTGACGCAATAAAAAATTTAAAAAATGAAGGTAGAACTATTATATATACAAGCCATGATATAGAAGAGATGGAAATGGTTTGTGATAGAATTGCAATTATGAATTATGGAGAAATTCTAAAATGTGATACTGTAGAGAAACTAAAGAGCAACAGTAAGAATCATACTCTAAAAGATACTGTTCTTGATTGCATAAATTTTATGGGGGGTATTTAATGAAAACGCAATTAGTAAATAATGTAAACACACAGAAAAAGAAACTTTATATCATTATAGGAATAGCCTTAATAACATTGATTGCAGTTGCAATTGCAGTCATATTTGTAATGAACTCTAACAAAGATGTGAAAGATCTATATTTCCAGACTGAGATAAAGAACTTTGTAAACTCAATGGATGAGCTTAAGAAAATTCAAGATGATTCTATAACTAGGAACAAACCTTTTAGAGAAAATCCTTCGCGTACAAGGTACGAATTATCAGCCAAGCTGTCAAAAACTGATAATAGCAACAGCAGCAACAACACCAATAGCAACAATACTGAAGGGTTTATTAATATTCCTACACAAGCTGTAGATATAATAAACAGTACAAAACTTATTTTAAACTCAAGATATGATATTAAAAAGGATATCAATATGAGTTCTCTTTCCTTTTTACTTGAAGGTCAAAGTTTTATTGATATTAACACACTTTTTCAGGGAGATACTATTGGTCTTCAACTACCCATTATATATGATAAATATTTTATAATGGATAAGAATAATGTCTCTGAAGCCTTGAGCAAATTTGGGTTGGATATCCCTATAAAAAGTATTTTTTCAATATCTCAGCTTCAAGCTGCAACCACTTTTTCTATTGAGGATTCAAAAAATATATTTATAGATTATTTAAAATTTTTACAGGAAAATATATCTATTGAGAATATTTCAATGTCAAAGAATGTTAAACTTCAAGAACTTAAGTATCCTTCAATTGCTTCTGTCAATCCAGAAGAGGCAAAAAAAACAGGAAAATATAATATCTTTAGCATAAAGCTATCTGAAGAAGAGTTTAAACCCATAGCAATAAAAACTGTAGACGTCCTTTGCAGCGATAGTCGATTTGTAGATATGACTATAGGAAACCTGACTTCTATTCTAAACATTATTGAAGAAGCCGGATATTTAAACATGGCATCTTCAATAGAATCTGCAGTTAAGAATATCAATAATTTAAAAGATATTGAAAGTTTAAAAACAGAGTTAACTGGCATTATTAATAATACGGCTTTTCCTGATGGATTCAATATGACTTTAGTGGTTGATCCAAGTGGAAATCTGGCAGATAGAAAAATAAGCCTTTCATCAAAGACTATGAATGAGCCTGTAAGAAAATATAGTATGCAAACAGGCAAGTTTTTCACCAAGACAACTATTGAGCAAGAATCAGCCAGAGACAGCGATGGCAATGCCTTAATAGAATTTGAAAAAGTCAGGAAAGGTACTACAGGAGATATGTATGTACACATTAGCTGTTTAAATAATATGTGGTCTGACTTTGATTTAACAGTAGATTCGTCAAGTCAAAACAGTAAAGATGATAAACGGAAATCGCTAAACACCAATTATCTTGTAGATATTAGATTAACAGCAAGGGATCTTGGTTTTGATAATGCAAACATTCTTCTCGATCTGAAACGTGAAGATAGATATGGCATAGAATTTAGTATGCCTGAATTAAACAATGAAACCTCAATTAATCTTAATAATTCTGCTAAAGAACAAGTTGATGCCTTAATGATGGATCTTCAGTTTTCAGCAGCTAAGTTTTTATTAGGTAATCAGTCAATTTTAAATGCATTTACATCAGAACAATGAATTATTGGGAATCGGAGACATTCCGCAGCGTAAAAGGAATGCTTCTTGCTCGAGAGAAGTACATTGCATGGGGACACTCTTCAGCGTAAAAGGAATGCTCTTGCTCGAGAGAAGTACATTGCATGGGGACACTCTTCAGCGTAAAAGGAATGC
>ENA-UOOK01006497-UOOK01006497.1-fermentation-metagenome-genome-assembly--contig:-NODE-6497-length-11141-cov-4.815262_pt1 | contig 11141 bp, 6 predicted proteins | sample MGYA00245777_ERZ724023 | MGnify/ENA primary metagenome ERZ724023 (study PRJEB28704, sample SAMN03018312) | fermentation metagenome | biome: anthropogenic terrestrial biome; feature: soil; material... | reverse complement strand
TCATCAAATCAAGACGGCGAAGTAACAGATGCTGACTTTGAAGAAGTGAAATAAAATTAGTGAAAAGCTACAAACTAAAAAGAAAAGTTTTAAGTTAATAACTAAATAAGGCGAAAGCCAACATTTTAACCGCAGTAAATTAATTTTTGCTGCGGTTTTTTATTTCTACAAATTCTTTGAAATTTATATCCAAAAACAAACTTAGTTTTCGGTAAAAAAGGACTTAGTCCTTTACCCCCAAGGACTAAGTCCTCCACCCTAAAGGACTAAGTCCTCCGACCCTAAGGACTAAGTCCTTTTTTGAAGTATTATCTAATGAGCCCATTTAGGTTTTCATTACTACCTCTTTCTCATGAATAGTAGGGTCTTGCAAAGCAAAGCAAAATATTTAATTTACGTGCAATTTCTTCGTGATAAGCAAATTAACTTTGTCTAATTTGAGTTCCTCTTAAGCTCTCTACTTAGAGTTCTTTTATTGACTCCTAATATGTCGGCAATGTATTTATTTGTATGGTTTTTGCTTTTTAATTTACAAATTGTGTATCTTTGCTCTCTGGTTAAGTATTTCATATAATTGTAATCTGGCTGGGGGGCTTAGGGCGTAATTATTAACATATCCTTCAGGAACGAAAGGGAGTCCCCAAACTCCTTTTCTTCTTGAAAATATTTAATACTATATTACTACTTTAACTCCTTTATAGTTGCATTTATAAGTTGAACTTAGGTAATTGAAGGTTATTGATGAACAAAAAAATGAATTTTATTGATTTATTTGCTGGTGCTGGTGGCTTATCAGAAGGCTTTATAAGAGCTGGGTTTAATCCTCTTGCTCATATAGAAATGGATAAATATGCATGTGATACATTAAGAACACGTGCTGCTTTTCATTGGTTGAAAGAAGAAAACAAACTTGATATATATAAAGAATATCTATATAATAAAAAAGAAAAAGAAGATGGGAGTAAACTTTGGAATCAAGTGCCAAAGAATATTATTGATACTGTTATTAATTCAGAAATTGGGGAAAAAACAATAGATGGTATTTTTGAAAAAGTAGACTCTTTAACGGCCAATAATAGTATTGATTTAATTGTTGGGGGACCTCCTTGCCAAGCATACTCAATTGCTGGAAGAGCAAGAATGGGTAATGCAGTTAAAGAAGATCCACGCAATGAACTATATAAATATTATGTAAAATTCTTAGAGAGATATCATCCTAAAATGTTTGTATTTGAAAATGTATTAGGTATTATTACAGCAAAGAATGGAGAACCTTTGAAAGATCTGAAAAGACTAGTAGAAGAAATTGGATATAATATTGAATTAAAAGTTCATGTTGCATCAGATCATGGAGTTTTACAACATAGACAAAGAGTAATAATTGTTGGATGGAAAAAAGAAATTGAAGGAAAACCTACATCTTATAATTATCCTGAATTAGAAAAAACAGTTAATAATTATAAGGTATTAAGAGATTTATTTATTGACCTACCAATTAGAAAACATGGTGAGGGAGAATTATGTGCTCCGATTGAATATTCCAAACCATTATCAGAAATGGATTATTTAAAAAAATCTGGAATCAGAAATAGTGGTTTTAATTTTACTACTCAACATATTGCAAGACCTAATAATGAAAATGATCGTCAAATCTATAAATTGGCAGTAGAACAATGGCTTAATCATAGAAAAAGAATAAGCTATAATGAGATACCGGAACACTTACAAAAACATAAAAACACAAAAACATTTCTCAATCGTTTTCAAGTAGTGGATCATGATGGATGTTCTCATACTGTTGTTGCACATATAGCTATGGATGGACATTATTATATTTATCCTACTAAAAACCCAACTATTGAAAATGTTCGCTCTATTACAATAAGAGAAGCTGCAAGGCTACAATCATTCCCTGATGATTATTTCTTTGAAGGAAGTAGATCATCTGCTTTCAAACAAATTGGGAATGCCGTACCTGTACTTTTAGCTTATAAAATAGCAGAGCAGATTAAAAACCAATTAAATCATGAATTACGATGAACTAGAAAAAGCTCAGGCAGTTCCAGATGCTGCATCAATGATAGAAACATTTAGAGCAATTGGATATAATCTTGAAACAGCCATAGCTGATATAATAGATAATTCAATTTCTGCGAATGCAAAAAATATTTACATTAATCGTGTATGGAAAGGAGGAAAATCCTATATAACGATTAAAGATAATGGAATAGGAATGACCAATCATGAGCTTATTCAAGCTATGCGTCCAGGTGCTCAAAATCCATTAAATGAACGTTCAACTACCGATTTAGGACGTTTTGGTTTAGGCCTAAAAACAGCTTCATTTTCACAATGTAGAAAGCTTTCAGTTTTAAGTAAGAAAAAAAATTATCACACAACTTATTGGTCATGGGATTTAGATTATGTTGCTCAAAGTAAAAATTGGGAGCTCATTAAATGGATTCCAGAAGAATTTTTAAAAGAATTAGATGATTTAGAATCTGGTACTATTGTTATTTGGTCAGAATTAGATAGAGTTTTACCCCTAGATACAGAAGTAACGGACGAGAATGCTAAACTAAAATTTTCTAATTCTCTCGATAAAGTAAAAAAACATATTTCAATGATTTTTCATCGTTTTATTGAAGATAAAAATGTGAAAATTTATTGGTGCGGGCACGAGATTGAATCATGGAATCCGTTTTGTGAACTTGAAAGGAAAACACAACTCCAACCATTAGAAGAAATTAGAGGTGGAGTTGGAATGAAAGGTTATATTTTACCACATAAAAATTATTTTTCAACAGAAGAAGAATATAAAAAAGCAGAGGGTGTTTTAGGTTATCCCGCAATGCAAGGATTTTATGTTTATAGAGGTAAAAGAATGTTATTGTATGGAGATTGGTTAGGACTTTTCAGAAAAGAAGAACATTATAAATTAGTACGAATACAAATAGATTTACCTAATAAATTAGATACTGAATGGCAAATTGATATAAAAAAATCAAAAGCTTATCCCCCACAAATTTGTCGGGATCAATTAGAAGCTTATGCCAAAAAAGTTAGAGGTATAGGAAGCGAAGTATATAGACATAGAGGCAAAATATTAAAACAAAAGGCAGGGAATAGTTTTCAACCTCTTTGGTTAGAAAAGAAAAAAGATAATAAATGGTCTTTTGTAATTAATAGAGAGCATTTAATGATACAAAATTTAAAAGATTTTGCAAAAGAAAATCCTGAACAAGCAATAGAAAAATTATTAAAATTCGTTGAAGAAGCTATTCCTACAAAAACAATATATTTAAATGAAGCAAAAGGTGAAGAAAATCAAGCAACACCTTTTTCAAATATAAATATTGATCAAATTAAAGAAGTGCTTGAATTGATGTATAGAAATCAATTAAAACAGGGGAAAAGTGATTATCAAGCAAAGCAAATAATAAAAACACAAGAACCATTTAATAATTACGAAGAACTAATAGACCAATTGAAATGAATGAAGATTTCCTAATAGCAATAAAAATTTGTCAAAGCATAATTGGGTTAAAAACAAGTGTTATTGATAGCGAAATCAATAATGCTGTTGAAAAAACAATCTCTATTTACCCAAATATTGACAAAGAAGAATTAAAAAAAGAAATTTTATCATTATATAGTGTACAAGTTGACCCTTATCAAATATTAGAGGGGAAAGAACGTAGAGAACCTTGGTTAAAAGAATTTAAGACTCAGAAAGATTATAATTGGGATTTTTGGTTGCGTTATTCTGAATATTTAGAAAAACAAAAAAAGTTTGCACCTAATGTAATTATTGAGTTAGATAGATTGACTGATAGTATTTTAGATAAGCTGTTTAATCCAAAACGTTCAGATATTAAAATATCTAAAAAAGGTCTTGTAGTTGGTCAAGTTCAATCTGGTAAAACAGCCAATTATACAGGTTTAATTTGTAAAGCTGCTGATGCGGGTTTTAATTTTATTATTGTATTAGCAGGTATACATAATAATTTAAGAAGTCAGACTCAAAATAGATTAGATGAAGGATTTTTGGGTTTTGATACACAATACGAAAGAGCTTATTCTTTAAATAAAACAACAAAAATTGGAGTAGGTTTAATTCCATGTTATGAAAAAGCCATTGCAAATTCCTATACTACAAGTTTAGAAAAAGGAGATTTTACTAGTAGATCAGCCAATACCGCAGGATTTAATTTTAATTCACCACAACCTATATTATTAGTTGTTAAAAAAAATGCATCTGTTTTAAAACGATTAGATAATTGGTTAAAAACTCATGAAATAAATGGGCTAATCATTAATAAATCACTCTTGATTATTGATGATGAAGCTGATAATGCATCAATAAATACTAATAAAAAAGAATTAGATCCAACAACAATTAATAAATTTATTTGTAGTATAATTGCAAGATTTAGTAAATCAGCTTATGTTGGTTATACTGCAACTCCTTTTGCAAATATATTTATCCCTCAAAATGATAATAACTTATTTCCAAGAGATTTTATTGTAAATATTTCAGCACCATCAAACTACATTGGTCCAGAAAAGGTTTTTGGGACTTCAAATGAAGTAGATGAAAATGATAATGAATTACTGCCAATAGTATTTCCAATAAAAGATTATAATGATTTTGTCCCAACAGGTCATAAGAAAGATGATGCAAAACCTCAATTCAAAGATATTCCAAAATCATTGAAAGATGCAATAAAATGCTTTATTATAACTTGCTCAATTAGAATTGCAAGAGGACACGAAGCAAAACATAACTCTATGCTTATTCATGTTTCTCGATTCCAGATTTGGCAAAACCATATAAAAGATTTAGTAGAAAGGTATTTTTTATTTTGCAAACAAGAAATTGAATCAGATGACTCTCAAATTATAGACGAATTTAGGAAAATATTTGAAGAGGATACTGAAACGTATAAATCATATAAATCAATAACAAGTGAAATTAAAAAATCTAAATATAGGGACATTGATAATCATTTAATAATTCATTCATGGGAGGAAATAAAACCATTACTATATAAAGCAGTTCAAAAAATAGATGTAAAATCAATAAATGGGTCATCAGCTGATTCATTAACTTATTATGATAATGAAAAAAATGGTATTTCTGTAATTGTTATTGGAGGAGACAAATTATCTCGTGGTTTAACATTAGAAGGATTATCTATTAGTTATTTTTTAAGAGCATCAAAAATGTATGACACATTAATGCAAATGGGACGTTGGTTTGGGTATCGACCAGGATATGTTGATTTATGTAGACTTTTTACTAGTGAAGATTTAAATGAATGGTATAGGCATATTACTATTGCAAGTGAAGAGTTACGATCAGATTTTGATTATTTAGCAAATATAAATGGGACACCGGAAGATTATGCCTTAAAAGTAAGGAATCATCCTGGACAATTACAAATTACTTCTATTTCTAAAATGAGATATACTAATCAAATACAAGTTTCATGGGCTGGTAGATTAATTGAAACTTATCAATTGCCAATGGATATAAAAATTAAAAAGACAAATTTAGATGCAACTAATCATTTTATATCCAAATTAGGCGAGTATAATACAAAAGGTGATAATTACTTATGGACTAATATTTCAGCTGATAGCATTTGTGAATATTTCTCAAATTTTAATGTTGCAGAAAGCTTAAAAAAAGTCGATTTAGAATTAATATGTAGTTATATTCAAGAACTTAATAATTATGGAGAGTTAACTTCTTGGAGTGTTGCTCTTATGAATAAAACAACTGTTCCAGGTTCCGTATATACTTTTAATAATAATATTAAAGTTGGATGTTTTGATCGTAATCGTGCTGAGGATACGAATTGGAATACTTATTATATCCGTAAAAATCATATTTTAGGTAGTCAAAAAGATGAATTTATTGATTTAGAAAATGATATTTTGGATAAAGCATTGGCTAGAACAAAAGAAATAAAAAAGAAATGGGAAGATAAAGATTATCCATCTCCTGAAATAGTTAGGAAGGAGTTTCGTCCTAAACAAAAACCACTTTTAATAATTTACCCTCTAAATCCTATATGTGCAAATGTAAAGAATTTTAATGATAATATAGTGCCAAATACTATTAATTTTAGTAATAATGATGATCCATTTATTGGGTTTGCAATTTCATTTCCCAGCAGCAATGTAAATATTGCAATTTCATACACTGCTAACCAAATTGCTGATTTTGCAGAAACTGAATTAAACTTTGATAACGATAACGATAATATTTATGAAGATTAATTATATAATTTCTAAGATTTGGAACGAACTAGAGGAACAAAAAAATATTGGATTAGTTAAAAGATTATATTCGAGTGAAATTTCTTTTCCTATTTATGCTACCTTCCAATATCCTGATAAACACTATGGTGTTGCTTTTAATTTTAGCAAAGATATTCGCATTGATGTATCATTATTCAATAAGCTTAGTCAATTAAAAGTATCACTTTTAGTTGATACTACTTTTAATAATTCTCAATTATTGGTCATTCAACTATTAACACCAGAAAACCATGATGTTTTCGCAGTGTTATGTGAAAACCTTATAAAGTCAATTATTAGTATCGATAGTGAATTAAAAAGAAGTAAATCAATTATAAATCAATTAGCAAAATGGAAAGCTCTATTTGAAAAATATAATAATAATGGATTATCAGAATCTGAACAACAAGGACTTTACGGAGAATTACATTTTTTAGAAAAAGCTCTTACAATAAATGAAATTGATCCATTATTTGTATTAGTTAGATGGGTTGGAGTTGATAAAGAGTTAAGAGATTTCCAAGGTAATGAATGGGCATTAGAAGTAAAAACAACCTCAACAAATAATCCTCAAAAAATTACAATTAATGGGGAAAGACAACTTGATGAGACACATATAAGAAATCTAAATTTGTTTCATTTATCTGTTGAAGTTTCAAAAGGTAATGGTCAAACACTTTGTCAAAAGATTTTAAGATTAAGAGAGTTGTTTAAAAATAATATACCTGCTTTTCAATTGTTTAATAGTAAACTTTTTGAAGTTGGTTATTTTGATAAACATGAATTACATTACATAGATAGATATTATAAAATTCGTAGTGAGAATTATTATAAGATTGAAAATGAATTTCCAAGGATTAAAGAAAATGAGTTAAGAAACGGTATAAGTGATGTAAGATATTCTATAATTCTTTCTATGTGCAATGAATATTTAATTCCTGAGCAAGAAGTAATAAATTCAATTATATTATCATGAAAGAAATTGAAAAGTATTATCAATCCTTAATACAAGATGTTATTGCAAATCAAACTAGTAATGAAGAGGGTGATTCACAAGAACAAGTATTTACTAGAATTGCAGTAGATTTATTAGCTGATGCTGGTGAAACAGAAAATGTTGAAGTTGCCTATGATGAAAAGGAAACAGGGAAAAAAGGTCAACACAAAATAAATGCATATGCAATTTCTGATAATTATGAAACTGTTGATCTGTTTATTTCTATTTTCAATTTTTCTGATAATATTACTATTATCCCTAAAACTATTATTGATAGAGCGACTACAAGAATAACAAACTTCTTTATTAAAGCAGTACAAAAAGATTATGTAAATGATATTGAGGAATCTTCTCAAATATTTGAATTTGCTAATACATTAGCCAACTACCAAGAATTGAAAGAAAATCTTGTTCGTGTTAATGCAACTATTTTAACAAATGGAGAGTACAAAGGTGATTTTCCTCAAAGTATTGTAATAAGTGGCTATAATATTTATTATCGGATAATTGATATAAATTACTTGTACAAAATATCAGAAGAATCTAGAATACCAATTGAAATTGATTTTGATAATTTTGAAGGTGATAAATATTTAATTCCATGCTTAGCAGACAATAATAATAATCCAGATTATAAATCAATTATTGCAATTTTACCTGGAATTTGTGTGTCTAGTCTATATGAAAGGTATGGAGCTCGTTTATTAGAACAAAATGTAAGATCTTTTTTGCAATTTACAGGGAAAATAAATAAAGGGATTAGAGATACAATAAGGAATGAACCTCATATGTTTTTAGCATTTAATAATGGTATCTCTGCAACAGCTGATCATATTGAATTAGATAAATCGGGGCATTACATTTCTAAAATTAATAATTTACAAATAGTTAATGGTGGGCAAACAACTGCTTCAATATATAACACATATAAAAAAGATAAGGTAGATATTTCAAATATTTACGTTCAAGTTAAGTTTTCAATTATCGATAACCCCGAAAATTACACAGAAATTGTATCTAGAATTTCAAGATATTCTAATACTCAAAACAAAGTAAATGATGCTGATTTTTCAGCAAATAATCCAGCATTAATTGCTTTTGAAAAATTATCTAGATATATTTTGTCTCCTACAACTTTCCAAAATAATATGCAAACTTGTTGGTTTTTTGAAAGAGCTCGTGGTCAATATAAAACTTATCGCAGTAGGGAAGCAAGAACAAAAACCATGCAAATAGCATTTGATAAAAAATACCCTAAAAATCAAACATTCACAAAAGTTGAGTTAGCTAAATATATAAATTCTTATAAAGAAGTATGGGATGGTAAGAAATTATTAATAGGGCCTCATATTGTTGTTAGAGGGAATGAAAAAAATTATGCTCAGTTTATAGCAAATAATCTTCCTGAAAACACTAAAAAAATAAATAACATATATTTTGAAGATACAATTGCGAAATGTATTTTGTTTAAAAATGCAGATAAGAGATATGGTAAAAAACCAGATAGTATTGGAGAGATGAAACAAGTAGTAGTTCCTTATACTCTTTCCTTACTTAATATTATAACAGATGACAAATTAGATCTATATAAAATTTGGAAAAATCAAGGAGTATCATCAAATCTATCTGATTTTATATATGAATTAATGAAACAAGTAAATCAATTTATTTTACAAACATATTATGGTCAGCATTATATTGAAAAAGCAAAACGTGAAGAATGTTGGAATTTGATTAAAGAATATACTTGGAGTTATAATATAAATGAAATTAAAAATGATTTAATTGACGAAAAAAATCCACCTAAAAGAAAAAATGATATTGATATATCAGAAGAAGAATTAAAGTACAATAAAGATATTGTAAAATCAATTCCTCCTGCATTATGGTATGAAATATTAAATTGGGGAAAAGATAGTGGATATTTAAATATAACCAAACAAGCGATCGTATCTAATATTGCATATAAATTGAGAGAAAAGAAAATCCTCTCTGATGATGAGTATTTAAAAGGAGTTGAGATATTAGATGTTGTTGCAAAATATAATGAAGAATTTTTACAGGAAACTGAAAAATATTCTGGTCAATGGGTACAGATGAAAAAACTTAAAATTGATGATGATAATAAAAATCAATTAATATTAGGACTTATAAAAAAAATGATAACCTTTAATAGTGAAAATAAAATTCTATTAGAAGAAGATAATGATTTTTTATATGATGTTTTAAATGGAAAGATTGAAAGGGATTATGATATAGATGAAAAGATTGCATATTTAAATCAGAAATTGGTTAAAAAAGGATTTACATTATAATAAACACCTTATATGTCTTCCTTACCCCAAAAATGCAATAAAGGAGTATTTTTATACTCCATCGTTCGGGATAGTACACATTTCTCGCACCAAGAATATTCCAAAGCGTTTGGGTTTTGTTTTTGAGGGAATTGAAAGAGAAGGGGAGTTATTGTCAGGTGGTATTTATACAGACCTTGAGGTTTACAGTAAATTGAAATCAGAGTTTAATGAGTTGATTAATAAAAACAGAGAAGTATGAAAGATAATTCTAAGATATCTATTCGTTTTTTTGATGATAGGGAAGTGCGTGCTGTTTGGGATGATGAAAATTCTAAATGGTGGTTTTCTGTTTTGGATATTGTTGCAGTTCTTACCGATCAAGATGACTATAATAAAACACGTAACTATTGGAAATACCTTAAAACAAAACTTAAAAAAGAGAATAGTGAAGTGGTTAGTGATACTACCCAGTTCAAAATTATTGCACCTGATGGGAAGAGACGTTTATCTGATATGCTTGATTATAATGGTATTATTTCTTTAGGTAAACAATTTCCTGGCATAAAAGCAAATCGATTTATTGAATGGTTTACTTATAGTGATGAAACTATTGATGGGAAGAGTAAAACAAAAGCTTATGCTTTGTTTGAAAGCTCTTTTATTGATAGTATTGAGGTGGGTACAACTAAAGGTTTGCAGCAAATTCATGCTTATCTTTTTGGGGGGCTTTATGATTTCGCTGGTCAAATTCGAAAGAAAAATATATCAAAAGGAGCTTTTCAGTTTGCAATGGCTCAGTATTTAGATAATACATTAATGCAAATTGAGAAAATGCCTGAAAGTTCTTTTGATGAGATTGTGGATAAATATGTAGAAATGAATATTGCTCATCCTTTTATGGAGGGTAATGGTCGCAGTACTCGAATTTGGTTGGATTTAATCTTTAAGAAAAGGCTTAAGCTTTGTGTTGATTGGAGTAAGATAAATAAAAACGATTATATGAATGCAATGGTTAAAAGTTCAACCTATAGTTCATTGATTAAGGTTTTGTTGAAAGATGCATTAACAGATGAAATTAATAGTCGTGAAATGTATATGAAAGGTATTGACTATTCTTATTATTATGAGGAAAATGAGTAAATTCTCATCCTAATTTTGTTTTCTCTTGCAATTGTATTTATGTCATCAATAATGTTTTAAAAATTGGAAAGGGGATTTATTGAGTCTTAGATTGTTAATTTTCATCAAACGAAGTTTTTATTGTGTGTAAGTGATTGGTTTTTTTAGGAATTTTGCACGCCGAAAAAACAACGTGATGAAAAAACTTTCTATAGATTTTAAAGATAAAAAATCGATTCTGAAATTAATATATAATGTAGCTCTTTATGGGTTTGCAATTGCTGGGTTCTTTATTATTGGGGCTTGGGCTTTTTATCAATTGGGATTTACTAAAAATTCTGGAGGTGTTGATAATAATAATCGTTATCTTGCTGATGTTTCAAAGATTCAAGTTAGTGGACAAGATTCAGGGGTAATTG
>ENA-UOOK01006496-UOOK01006496.1-fermentation-metagenome-genome-assembly--contig:-NODE-6496-length-11142-cov-12.938036_pt1 | contig 11142 bp, 16 predicted proteins | sample MGYA00245777_ERZ724023 | MGnify/ENA primary metagenome ERZ724023 (study PRJEB28704, sample SAMN03018312) | fermentation metagenome | biome: anthropogenic terrestrial biome; feature: soil... | reverse complement strand
AGGGCAAAGCCTCATCCACCGCCCGCCCCTTCTCCAGATCGAAGCCCCCAACAGGCTCCACCGTGCCACTGCTATCGATCATGGCCCTGAGAATATTTGCATCTTCAGTACAGCCATGATACGGGCTGGCAATCGCATACATTTCATCCATGTATGCTACGACTCTCTTTAGCGCCGCCCGCTGCTCTTCGGTCAGGGTCATGGCCGGGCCTCCACCAGAAACAGCATCGTCCTACAAGCGGGATATTTACTATCCTCCGCCAGCAGTTCGATTGACTTCAACTCTCTTTCATCATCATAGCAAAGGTCGTTTTTGTCTAGAAAATCCCTAACCGCTTGATATGCCGCGTCGGGTGATTCGGCTACCACGAACGATGCATTATAGTTCGTAGATCCTGGGTTTATTCCTCCCCGCAAAGTCACTTTGAATAATTTGAATGTCATCTCTCGCCCTCCTCTATCGTTATGAGCTGGTCCCTGAGCGAGATCGCCCTCTCCAGCTCTGAAATCCTGATATCTCTCTTCTCAATCTCTTCCAGCAGCCTATCCCGGTCCTCCAGAAGGAGAGGTATGGTGCGGTCGTCGGTCATCGCTCCGCCCTCCGAACGATCCTGCGAATGGTCGCCCCCGAGACTCCATAGTCCCTGCCAATGACAGAGTTTATTTCGACCTTCGCTCTCCGGACGATCTCTGGATATGCTGACCTGGGCACGCTTGGCTGGCCAGGTGGTCGGCCTTCCGGAAGCTCTTCGAATGGCCGGATCTTCCGGTCGAGATATTTGTGGCTGTGACCCATGCTCAGACCACCCCCATTTTGAGAACCGTGTAGACTTCTGCAAAGCTCTCCGCGTAGAACAGGCTCTCGGGATCGTCGTTTAGCTCGATCTCCCGGACGATTCGGTCAATGTAATCGTCACGTTTCCGCTTGGTAGCCGAGAGAGCGACACTGTGCTCTCGGTTGTACCGCCGCTGAGCCTCAAGGAGTTCGTCGCGGTGGCTGACGCGGTATGTCTGCCTGCATAACTGGCCATGCGACATACTCATGCGTCCGCCTCCATGCTATCCAGAACACACTGGCCCACAAATTGAGAACATTTTAAGATCGAAATGCTATCACTTCCTTGCATAATGCTATAAATTCGCTGTCCAATAGATCCCTTTTAGCTTGATTTGCTTCTTTGCACGTCCATTGCAAGTTATCTATCGTGCTTGATCCACCTTTTGCCAACGGTACTATATGATCGAGTTCCATTGAAAAAATCTCCAGCCTTCTTCCGGTTAAAGCACATCTACCATTTTGTCTATCCCATATCGCTTTTAAATCGGTTTTATTCAGTTTTCCTTTCACGCTAGGATGAATTCGATTTGCTTTGTATCTCCAGGGATCTTCGACTTTCATCCTAGCGAGTCTCTTTTTTTGATTTTCGTTTCCGTTTTTCTGATAACTTTTCTTTTGCGATGCCTTTATGCGTTCGTTTATAACCGGATCGCGCCTATATCGTGCTACACGTTCCCTACCGCGCTTTCTTTCATGTTCTAAGTTTTTTTGATAGTATGCGATTCGATATGCACGTTCACACGGATTGCATCGCAATCTCCCGGATTCGCTTCGTGTCTTTGGCTCTCCGCACTTCTTACAAATCGTTGGTTCGATTGCGTATCTCATATGAGTCTAGATATTAGATTCGTTGGTATATAAAGCTTCCTGATACTTTAATACACACTCTGCTATATAAGTAGCACATTGCGGAACTATGGCGTTTCCGAGTGCTTTGAGCCGGTTCACTCTGTCTTTTTGGCCTGTGACGACTCTGGGAACCCCATCTTCCCATCCTTCGCCCCAAGGTCCGTCCAGCCCCGGGAAAAGCCCATCAGAAGCTCCACCCAATCGGCGTTCAAAGATCCGCCTACTACATTGGGCAGCTGATCCGCCATGTTCCCATTCTTGTTCGGGCTGCGGTAATCCCTCGCTGCTGGTGTCGGGAAACTCTGCACAGCAGTCCTCAGATTCGCTCCGCCGTCCCTGCCAGAACACCCCGGCCCGCCCATACCGTCTGATTTGGTCGGAGTCGGCCACATCAGAACTTGCCTCGCCAGATAATCCGTTTTCCTGCCGGTTGCTATCCGAGATGGGCGAAGTTCTGCCTTCTTGATGAACGCATCCCCTGCGCATGGAGTTGACCAAGTTCGCGACGATGAAGACCCTTTTTCTGAGGTGCGGCGCACCAACGCTGGCAGCCGATACAATATTCCATTCTGCATTGTACCCGCTTTCGGAAAGGTCTCGCAGTATTCCAGCAAAGAGCCTTCCAGCGTCAGCAGATAGCAGCCCCGGTACATTTTCGATAAGCACCCACTCGGGCTGAACGCAGCGAATGACTCTATAGAACTCCGGCCAGAGCCACCTTTCATCTTCTTTGCCTCTCCTTTTCCCGGCACAACTGACTGGCTGGCAGGGGAAACCCCCGCAGATGACATCAATTCTTCCAAGACTATCCAACTCCTCTTTATCCAGCTTCGTGATATCCTCAAAACACGGTACGCCGGGCCAATGCTTCGCTAAGACCTTTCTGCAGAACGGGTCTATTTCGCAGAAGGCAATGGTTTCAAATCCTCCTGTTCTTTGCAAACCCAAAGAAAATCCTCCGATACCAGAGAATAAATCCAAAACGGTTAATTTTTCTATAATATCCCCTCCAGAAGGCGATATTCCAATTTTGCGTCGTCGAATTCGACAAGTCCTTTTTTATAAAGGCGAATAGCAATTTCCTCAAGTTGTAGTTGGAATATGCGATGTTCTCTTTGCGTGCAAATCACTAAATTCGAGAGATTGTTATTAGATTTGTCAAAGTCCTTATGGTGAACGCATTCTCCCTTCTGCATGGGGTATCCCCGCGCGTTTGTCGCTACTAAAACGTGTTCAGCCACATAGCCATTTTTTGTCGCGTTTGGGTGTTCAGGATTTCGTACATACCAATACCCACCATCCCGGAAACCTTGGCACGTTGCCTTTTTTTGAGTTAGGACGCGCCCGCCTTTCCAATTGGAGTTTTCTTCGCGATATTGGTTTCTCTTAGCGGCTTTTCTGGTCGGTATTCCCATTTTTTTCAATGCTCTCCAAATGACATGCTGTGAGGTTCCTAGTATTTTAGCAACTTCGGTTTGTGTCCTGTTTTCAGTGACATACAACTTAAAGAGCGTTTCCTCATCACATGGTGCCTTATACGTATATCGATTTGTCATACTTAGTAAATATGCCTCTAAGTATTTAAGCTTATTTAAGCCCCCAATGCCCGAGAAAAGAGAGCCAACTGTAAACGGCATCATACCGATGCCCCCCAGATCTGCCAGGTGGTGCCGTTCGCCGTCTGGTTGATGGCGGCCACGAGGAGATCTGCCTCCATGGTGATGTTGCTGAACCCCTGGCCGGTACATGAGCCAGTCATCGAGAGGGTGGCGGCGTCTGCCCACATGGTGCTGAGAAGATAGAACGCCAGGATGCAAACGGCGATGAACGCCAGCCAGAGCGCCAGAGCGATGTTTTCAGCGGTCATGCCACATATCCCCGCACATCAATATCCCAGCCGCGCACACAACTTCTGGCTCTCGTGATCGAGATGATCGTGAAGTGCCCACTGCTGGGCCTCAATAGCAGCACATGCCCTGGCTTCGACGTTCTCAAAACGTGCATACAGCCTTTCGAACATCGATCTGGTTAGGGGGGTTTCCACATATGGGCTTTCCAAATGCTCTTTGTAGAGCTTATCCATCTTTTCACGGGTTGTCATACCCATATGTAGGGCGCTGTATGTATTAATAGCTTACGCTACGTTATAAGTTATAACGACCGAAAAGAATATATTCTAATATCGCCTAAAGGGTGGTATGGAAAAAAGCACAAAGTTCACTGCGATAGTGAACAAAAACAACGCTATCGTCATCCCAAAAACGGCGCGCCTGAAAACTGATATCCGGCCCGGCTCGATGCTGGATGTAACTGTGGAAGTCGTGGCCAGAGAAGAGGTGGCCTAGCTATGGGGCCTTATATCCATATCGACGAGAACGATGTGCGGAAGAGCTACCTGGCCCATATACCCAGGCTTGGGGTGTAGTTCGCGCACATTCATTCACAGATAAGCTTATATACTAGTACGTACTAGTATGTATTGGTGAAATACGATGAGACAGAATGAAAAGACTCCAACATATGATGAGACTTATGACAGCCTTTTCCGTGTCATGAAGGAAGCTCAGTATGCCATGCACGAACTTGGAAAAATCGAAGGAAGAAATGACCTCGGATCGGATGAAGCTCTGCGATATCTTGTATTGGATGTTTCGAAAAAAATCGTCCAAGCTCTTCCATCATACCAATTCGAACGAGATGATATAGACCATGCCAAGGCAGTTCTCAGCACGACTTTGGATCGCGCTAGCGACAAAACAGAGGCAGCTTGAGATGACCGCGAAGAAGCCTCATCCCCAAAAATCTTTTCCGGCCACCGTGACCTTCCGCCCGGACCAGGAGCCCGCGGTTAGGGCTCTCCAGGCACAAAGGAAGCTCTCCACGGTCTGCCAGAAGGCAGTTGATGAAATAGAAAAGTATAAATAGGAATACGTACTAGTATGTATTGGAGTGAAATGCGATGGTACTGATTGGAAATAGAAAAGATATATTGGAACTTGATGAGCTGTCAGACGACTGCCTGAAGGCCAATTTTGGCTATACTGATGCTGAAATTGAGAACCTGAGAGATCAGGCAAAAGAGATCAGAAAGGAAGAGGTAGAGGAGGTGGCCTAGATGGCCAACCTTCACCTAAACACCCGAAATCAGCTCCATGCAAATGATCTGCACCACGAGATAGACGCATACCTGAAGGGGTATGGCTCTCTCGGGAGATTGGAAAAGTGCTTGAAAACGGTCCCGCCGGGATTCCGGCTAAAGCCATTCGTGGCATACGAAGACGAGGAGGTGGTGGCCTGAGCATGGCCACTTGGGATGAAGTGGTAAGTCGAATAACAGGCTCACTAAGAACGAATATCGATGTGTATGGAGATAGTCCCACGATGTATCGCGTCAAATGCCACATATGGGATGAATCAGAGGCAAGTGGCCCGATAAATGACAGCATAAACGACGTATACCGTGGAAACTTGCCAGAAGACGCAATACGAGCCATTTCCCAGAGGCGCGAAGATGGATGAAGAGATCGATCAGAATTTCATGGAAGTACTAGAAGAGGAGGGATACCGGGTTGAGGAAGTGATCTGAACATGCAAGACGAAATAAATGAAATTAAAAAAAGAGAAAACGCAACCAGAAAAGATTTAGACGAGTATCTAGGAATTCTTATGGCTGAAAAATTTGTACTCGATAGAGATGATTAGGTAGTCTAAATTTTACATTATAACCAAACCTTTAAATAGTATCATATATAGGTGAATTACATGTTTGGTATATGTGAGGTAGATCTAATATCCGGCTGTTGGAAAATGATTGGATGTACTGAGAATGAAGAAATTGCGAAAGCAATAGTATCATCGCCAAAAACAAAATTTAGAGTATTTTATAAAATACTCTAAATTTTGTTTTTGGCGATGATACTATTGCTTTCGCAATTTCTTCATTCTCAGTACATCCAATCATTTTCCAACAGCCGGATATTAGATCTACCTCACATATACCAAACATGTAATTCACCTATATATGATACTATTTAAAGGTTTGGTTATAATGTAAAATTTAGACTACCTAATCATCTCTATCGAGTACAAATTTTTCAGCCATAAGAATTCCTAGATACTCGTCTAAATCTTTTCTGGTTGCGTTTTCTCTTTTTTTAATTTCATTTATTTCGTCTTGCATGTTCAGATCACTTCCTCAACCCGGTATCCCTCCTCTTCTAGTACTTCCATGAAATTCTGATCGATCTCTTCATCCATCTTCGCGCCTCTGGGAAATGGCTCGTATTGCGTCTTCTGGCAAGTTTCCACGGTATACGTCGTTTATGCTGTCATTTATCGGGCCACTTGCCTCTGATTCATCCCATATGTGGCATTTGACGCGATACATCGTGGGACTATCTCCATACACATCGATATTCGTTCTTAGTGAGCCTGTTATTCGACTTACCACTTCATCCCAAGTGGCCATGCTCAGGCCACCACCTCCTCGTCTTCGTATGCCACGAATGGCTTTAGCCGGAATCCCGGCGGGACCGTTTTCAAGCACTTTTCCAATCTCCCGAGAGAGCCATACCCCTTCAGGTATGCGTCTATCTCGTGGTGCAGATCATTTGCATGGAGCTGATTTCGGGTGTTTAGGTGAAGGTTGGCCATCTAGGCCACCTCCTCTACCTCTTCCTTTCTGATCTCTTTTGCCTGATCTCTCAGGTTCTCAATTTCAGCATCAGTATAGCCAAAATTGGCCTTCAGGCAGTCGTCTGACAGCTCATCAAGTTCCAATATATCTTTTCTATTTCCAATCAGTACCATCGCATTTCACTCCAATACATACTAGTACGTATTCCTATTTATACTTTTCTATTTCATCAACTGCCTTCTGGCAGACCGTGGAGAGCTTCCTTTGTGCCTGGAGAGCCCTAACCGCGGGCTCCTGGTCCGGGCGGAAGGTCACGGTGGCCGGAAAAGATTTTTGGGGATGAGGCTTCTTCGCGGTCATCTCAAGCTGCCTCTGTTTTGTCGCTAGCGCGATCCAAAGTCGTGCTGAGAACTGCCTTGGCATGGTCTATATCATCTCGTTCGAATTGGTATGATGGAAGAGCTTGGACGATTTTTTTCGAAACATCCAATACAAGATATCGCAGAGCTTCATCCGATCCGAGGTCATTTCTTCCTTCGATTTTTCCAAGTTCGTGCATGGCATACTGAGCTTCCTTCATGACACGGAAAAGGCTGTCATAAGTCTCATCATATGTTGGAGTCTTTTCATTCTGTCTCATCGTATTTCACCAATACATACTAGTACGTACTAGTATATAAGCTTATCTGTGAATGAATGTGCGCGAACTACACCCCAAGCCTGGGTATATGGGCCAGGTAGCTCTTCCGCACATCGTTCTCGTCGATATGGATATAAGGCCCCATAGCTAGGCCACCTCTTCTCTGGCCACGACTTCCACAGTTACATCCAGCATCGAGCCGGGCCGGATATCAGTTTTCAGGCGCGCCGTTTTTGGGATGACGATAGCGTTGTTTTTGTTCACTATCGCAGTGAACTTTGTGCTTTTTTCCATACCACCCTTTAGGCGATATTAGAATATATTCTTTTCGGTCGTTATAACTTATAACGTAGCGTAAGCTATTAATACATACAGCGCCCTACATATGGGTATGACAACCCGTGAAAAGATGGATAAGCTCTACAAAGAGCATTTGGAAAGCCCATATGTGGAAACCCCCCTAACCAGATCGATGTTCGAAAGGCTGTATGCACGTTTTGAGAACGTCGAAGCCAGGGCATGTGCTGCTATTGAGGCCCAGCAGTGGGCACTTCACGATCATCTCGATCACGAGAGCCAGAAGTTGTGTGCGCGGCTGGGATATTGATGTGCGGGGATATGTGGCATGACCGCTGAAAACATCGCTCTGGCGCTCTGGCTGGCGTTCATCGCCGTTTGCATCCTGGCGTTCTATCTTCTCAGCACCATGTGGGCAGACGCCGCCACCCTCTCGATGACTGGCTCATGTACCGGCCAGGGGTTCAGCAACATCACCATGGAGGCAGATCTCCTCGTGGCCGCCATCAACCAGACGGCGAACGGCACCACCTGGCAGATCTGGGGGGCATCGGTATGATGCCGTTTACAGTTGGCTCTCTTTTCTCGGGCATTGGGGGCTTAAATAAGCTTAAATACTTAGAGGCATATTTACTAAGTATGACAAATCGATATACGTATAAGGCACCATGTGATGAGGAAACGCTCTTTAAGTTGTATGTCACTGAAAACAGGACACAAACCGAAGTTGCTAAAATACTAGGAACCTCACAGCATGTCATTTGGAGAGCATTGAAAAAAATGGGAATACCGACCAGAAAAGCCGCTAAGAGAAACCAATATCGCGAAGAAAACTCCAATTGGAAAGGCGGGCGCGTCCTAACTCAAAAAAAGGCAACGTGCCAAGGTTTCCGGGATGGTGGGTATTGGTATGTACGAAATCCTGAACACCCAAACGCGACAAAAAATGGCTATGTGGCTGAACACGTTTTAGTAGCGACAAACGCGCGGGGATACCCCATGCAGAAGGGAGAATGCGTTCACCATAAGGACTTTGACAAATCTAATAACAATCTCTCGAATTTAGTGATTTGCACGCAAAGAGAACATCGCATATTCCAACTACAACTTGAGGAAATTGCTATTCGCCTTTATAAAAAAGGACTTGTCGAATTCGACGACGCAAAATTGGAATATCGCCTTCTGGAGGGGATATTATAGAAAAATTAACCGTTTTGGATTTATTCTCTGGTATCGGAGGATTTTCTTTGGGTTTGCAAAGAACAGGAGGATTTGAAACCATTGCCTTCTGCGAAATAGACCCGTTCTGCAGAAAGGTCTTAGCGAAGCATTGGCCCGGCGTACCGTGTTTTGAGGATATCACGAAGCTGGATAAAGAGGAGTTGGATAGTCTTGGAAGAATTGATGTCATCTGCGGGGGTTTCCCCTGCCAGCCAGTCAGTTGTGCCGGGAAAAGGAGAGGCAAAGAAGATGAAAGGTGGCTCTGGCCGGAGTTCTATAGAGTCATTCGCTGCGTTCAGCCCGAGTGGGTGCTTATCGAAAATGTACCGGGGCTGCTATCTGCTGACGCTGGAAGGCTCTTTGCTGGAATACTGCGAGACCTTTCCGAAAGCGGGTACAATGCAGAATGGAATATTGTATCGGCTGCCAGCGTTGGTGCGCCGCACCTCAGAAAAAGGGTCTTCATCGTCGCGAACTTGGTCAACTCCATGCGCAGGGGATGCGTTCATCAAGAAGGCAGAACTTCGCCCATCTCGGATAGCAACCGGCAGGAAAACGGATTATCTGGCGAGGCAAGTTCTGATGTGGCCGACTCCGACCAAATCAGACGGTATGGGCGGGCCGGGGTGTTCTGGCAGGGACGGCGGAGCGAATCTGAGGACTGCTGTGCAGAGTTTCCCGACACCAGCAGCGAGGGATTACCGCAGCCCGAACAAGAATGGGAACATGGCGGATCAGCTGCCCAATGTAGTAGGCGGATCTTTGAACGCCGATTGGGTGGAGCTTCTGATGGGCTTTTCCCGGGGCTGGACGGACCTTGGGGCGAAGGATGGGAAGATGGGGTTCCCAGAGTCGTCACAGGCCAAAAAGACAGAGTGAACCGGCTCAAAGCACTCGGAAACGCCATAGTTCCGCAATGTGCTACTTATATAGCAGAGTGTGTATTAAAGTATCAGGAAGCTTTATATACCAACGAATCTAATATCTAGACTCATATGAGATACGCAATCGAACCAACGATTTGTAAGAAGTGCGGAGAGCCAAAGACACGAAGCGAATCCGGGAGATTGCGATGCAATCCGTGTGAACGTGCATATCGAATCGCATACTATCAAAAAAACTTAGAACATGAAAGAAAGCGCGGTAGGGAACGTGTAGCACGATATAGGCGCGATCCGGTTATAAACGAACGCATAAAGGCATCGCAAAAGAAAAGTTATCAGAAAAACGGAAACGAAAATCAAAAAAAGAGACTCGCTAGGATGAAAGTCGAAGATCCCTGGAGATACAAAGCAAATCGAATTCATCCTAGCGTGAAAGGAAAACTGAATAAAACCGATTTAAAAGCGATATGGGATAGACAAAATGGTAGATGTGCTTTAACCGGAAGAAGGCTGGAGATTTTTTCAATGGAACTCGATCATATAGTACCGTTGGCAAAAGGTGGATCAAGCACGATAGATAACTTGCAATGGACGTGCAAAGAAGCAAATCAAGCTAAAAGGGATCTATTGGACAGCGAATTTATAGCATTATGCAAGGAAGTGATAGCATTTCGATCTTAAAATGTTCTCAATTTGTGGGCCAGTGTGTTCTGGATAGCATGGAGGCGGACGCATGAGTATGTCGCATGGCCAGTTATGCAGGCAGACATACCGCGTCAGCCACCGCGACGAACTCCTTGAGGCTCAGCGGCGGTACAACCGAGAGCACAGTGTCGCTCTCTCGGCTACCAAGCGGAAACGTGACGATTACATTGACCGAATCGTCCGGGAGATCGAGCTAAACGACGATCCCGAGAGCCTGTTCTACGCGGAGAGCTTTGCAGAAGTCTACACGGTTCTCAAAATGGGGGTGGTCTGAGCATGGGTCACAGCCACAAATATCTCGACCGGAAGATCCGGCCATTCGAAGAGCTTCCGGAAGGCCGACCACCTGGCCAGCCAAGCGTGCCCAGGTCAGCATATCCAGAGATCGTCCGGAGAGCGAAGGTCGAAATAAACTCTGTCATTGGCAGGGACTATGGAGTCTCGGGGGCGACCATTCGCAGGATCGTTCGGAGGGCGGAGCGATGACCGACGACCGCACCATACCTCTCCTTCTGGAGGACCGGGATAGGCTGCTGGAAGAGATTGAGAAGAGAGATATCAGGATTTCAGAGCTGGAGAGGGCGATCTCGCTCAGGGACCAGCTCATAACGATAGAGGAGGGCGAGAGATGACATTCAAATTATTCAAAGTGACTTTGCGGGGAGGAATAAACCCAGGATCTACGAACTATAATGCATCGTTCGTGGTAGCCGAATCACCCGACGCGGCATATCAAGCGGTTAGGGATTTTCTAGACAAAAACGACCTTTGCTATGATGATGAAAGAGAGTTGAAGTCAATCGAACTGCTGGCGGAGGATAGTAAATATCCCGCTTGTAGGACGATGCTGTTTCTGGTGGAGGCCCGGCCATGACCCTGACCGAAGAGCAGCGGGCGGCGCTAAAGAGAGTCGTAGCATACATGGATGAAATGTATGCGATTGCCAGCCCGTATCATGGCTGTACTGAAGATGCAAATATTCTCAGGGCCATGATCGATAGCAGTGGCACGGTGGAGCCTGTTGGGGGCTTCGATCTGGAGAAGGGGCGGGCGGTGGATGAGGCTTTGCCCT
>ENA-UOOK01006493-UOOK01006493.1-fermentation-metagenome-genome-assembly--contig:-NODE-6493-length-11152-cov-6.216455_pt1 | contig 11152 bp, 15 predicted proteins | sample MGYA00245777_ERZ724023 | MGnify/ENA primary metagenome ERZ724023 (study PRJEB28704, sample SAMN03018312) | fermentation metagenome | biome: anthropogenic terrestrial biome; feature: soil; material... | reverse complement strand
TTAATCAGCCATGCGACAATCAGAACAATTAAAAAAGTAGCCATCCCCGTCATCATCTGCATCATCTGGGCTATTTCAAACAACCCGGTAAATTCTTTATCAAAAAAGAGGCTGCTGAAAGCATACATAAGTGCGGTTACAACAGCCATAGTAAACATATAAACCAGGTAATCTTTTGCAGAGCGCATGACATTTCGAAAAGCAAGTTTACTATACATTGGACAGTTCACCCCCTGTCAATGACAGTACATCCAAAATCTCCTGCAAAAACTCTCTGCGCTTTTTTCTTCCCTTCACAAGCTCATGAAATATTTTTCCATCCTTTAAAAACAGAATCCTGCTACAATAGCTGGCAGAAAATGCGTCATGCGTCACCATGAGTATTGTCGCCCGCATAGTTTGATTCAGCTCAGTAAATGTCTCCAGCAAAATCTGTGCCGATTTAGAGTCCAGCGCACCAGTAGGCTCATCGGCAAGTAAAAGCTTCGGATGATTAACCAGTGCCCTTGCACAGGCACAGCGTTGCTTTTGCCCGCCTGATACCTGATAGGGAAACTGACTGCGGATGTCTTCAAGCCCCAGCAAGTGCAGCATCTGATTGCTCTGTTTTTGAATCGTTTTCCTGCTGCCGCCGCGTATGGTAAGTGCAAGTATAATATTTTCCTCAATAGTCAGGGTATCTAAAAGATTATAGTCCTGAAATACAAAACCAAGATTGTTCTTTCGAAATTCAGACAATTTGTCCTCAGACAACTCCGTAATATCCGTATCTCCATAATAAATATGTCCTGCTGTTACCCGGTCAATAGTAGCAAGCATATTTAAAAGGGTTGTTTTTCCTGAGCCGGAAGCCCCCATGACACCCACAAATTCTCCTTCTTCAACATTAAAGCTTACCCGGTCTACAGCTTTGGTCACATTAGAGCCATTGCCGTAATATTTTTCAATATCACACACTCGAATATATTCATTCATTCTCAGTCACTCCTCTTATATTGGTAACCTTATTCTACCAATTATAAGCAGACTCTGGTATCTGGCTGGCTTACATTTATCTTACAATTTTGAAAGATAGCTGCTGATCGGGAAATCCAGAATCATCCGGGTTCCTTTTCCAATTATAGATTCTGCCCAAACTTCAATTCCAAGCTTTTGACACAGCTTCCGGCACAGATATAGTCCCATGCCGGTAGCCCGTTCATGGCTGCGCCCATTGCTGCCGGTAAATCCCTTTTCAAAAATACGCGCCAACTCACTTTCCCCGATGCCTGTTCCGTTATCCTCCAGAGCCAGCAGTACTCCCTGTTCCTGCTTTGTTGTATAAAACTTAAGCATCGGAGTATCTTCCCGGTATTTGATACTATTTAAAATCATCTGATTCAATATGAATGCAATCCATTTCTTATCCGTATATACTAAATCCGGGCAATCAACTTCTGCCTGTACCTGATTCTGGATCCCTGGTTCTTCTTCAGAACTTCATATACTACTTCCTGCAGGTCTGTCTCGGAAATTAGATAATCCTTATATACCTCATCTGACCGGGCATAATAAAGCGCCATATCCACATAATTTTCAATTTTCTGGTTTTCCAGCCCTATAGTCCGGAGCTCTTCTACATTGCTCCTCCTACAGTTTTCGCATGTTAGTGCAATACTTGTAATCGGCATCTTTATCTCATGAACCCAACTTTCAATATATTCCCTGTAATCCTTCTTCTCATCTTCAATCTGATGTATCTTCTCGATAACAGATTTATTAGATTTCCGAATCATCTCCCTGTATAGCTTATCCTCCAGGCGATAGGAGTCCGGCATCATTTCCCCCAGAAGATAGCGCTGGTCCAGCCTATCCAATGTTTGCTCAATTTGCCGGAAATAGCAATATCTCTGAATATATGTTACGAGCAGCCATGTACCCAATATGAGAAGCCAAAATATCTCAATCAGTATGAGATTGGAAAAGGAATAACCTGTTACATGCAAAAATATCCCGAGTGTGCACATGCAGAAAATATGTAAAAGTATGAGCAGAAATTTATCCTTTAAAAAGTCAATCAATCTCATACTCTGTACCCCATACCTCTCTTCGTTTCAATCAATCGGGTCACTCCGATACTTTTTAGTTTCTCTCTTATACGTGTCACATTTACGCTCAACGTATTATCATCGATAAACACTTGATTTTCCCATAAATGCTCAATCATATCCAGACGTGGTACTATCTCACCTGCATGTTGAAACAGGTAGTGTAAAATCTTTAGTTCATTTTTAGATAAATCAACACGTTTTTCACCATATTCCAGACAGGTATGTACAAGATCCAGATGCACTCCATGGCAGGTCAAGACTGTGGATTCTTTTGTTTCTGAGATTCTTGTCCGCTTTAAAACTGCGGCTATCCGTGCAAGAAGTATAGGGGCCTGATATGGTTTCGTAATATAATCATCCCCGCCTTTCAACATTCCTGTCAATTCATCCATAGAATCCGTTCTGCCCGTCAGAAAAAAAATAGGAACCTCCGACTGTTCCCTGATCTCCGTGCAGATGTCAAACCCCGTGATATCGGGCAAGTTTAAATCAAGCAAAACTAAATCCGGTTTCTGCATGATCACCTGCTCCGCGGCCGAGTCAAAATCCTCCAGTGCAGTCACCTGATAGAGAGCATTCTCTAATAAAATTTTTAACTCTTTTCTGATAACCGGTTCATCCTCAATAACTAAAATATACATATTCGTTTCACTCCGCAACAATAAAACTTATTATAAAAATTGAATCCCGATTGCAATAGAAAAGCAAAGAATTGCACCGAAAAGGAACAGCCAAAATGTCCATTTTGCATTGCAATACCTTAATACATAAGCCAGCTTCGGTTTATTTGGATTGTAAAAAACATCAATTGTAGAACCTTTTGGGAAAAGCTGGGCCAATAACCTTATACTCCTTTCCATTCACTGTATAAGCTACAACCGGCAGGTGAACCGAACTATCCTCACCGCCTCTGGACGCGAGAGTATAGCTTGTTACAGTACCTGTTGTCTTAGCTGTACATTGCCTCTCCTGCACTAGATATTTATAACTTCGCATAAATCCAATTAACAGTAGTACCAGGCCTCCAATCGCAGGCAATATTCCAAAAACAATTTTTATAACTTGTATATCATCCATATTAGTGCCTTACCCCTTTTTATTTTGATTTTACCGCATTTTTGTCTTGACATTATTTCCACCCTGTATTAAAATAAAGACCGTCGCTTTATGCGGCGGTTTTTTGAATTCAAGCTCCGGGATTTTTCCGGACAGTTAAGGGGCACTTAAAATACTATATCACCTTTTTTGCAAATGCTCATAAGAATTTGTTAAGCATTACAGCAAAGCAATAGTGAAATTTATCTTTTAATCGTGCCTTTATATAAGGAGGATACACATGAAAACATTCATGGCAAACGCAGCAAACGTTGAAAAGAAATGGTTTGTTGTTGACGTTGAAGGAAAAGTGTTGGGTCGTGCAGCCAGTGAAGTTGCAAAGATCCTGCGCGGCAAGCATAAGCCTACATTTACACCGCACGTTGACACCGGTGATTATGTAATAGTGCTGAACGCAGACAAAATTGTTTTAACCGGTAATAAGCTCGATAACAAGCTTTATAGACATCACTCAGGTTATATCGGCAGTTTAAAAGAGATTAAATATCGTCATTTTCTCGCAAAGAATCCTGAAAAGGTATTTGAACTCGCAGTTAAAAGAATGCTTCCAAAAAACACTCTTGGAAGACAAATGTTTAAGAAGCTTAAGGTTTATGCAGGTTCCGAACATCAACATCAGGCACAGCAGCCTGAGGTTCTGGAACTGAACATTTAATGGGAGGAGGCATATTTTAAATGGCAAAGGTACAATACGCTGGAACAGGTAGGAGAAAAAGCTCAGTTGCACGTGTAAGATTACTTCCCGGTGAGGGAAATGTCACCGTCAACGATCGCTCTTTAGATGAATATTTTGGTTTGGAAACACTGAAGGTTATATCAAAACAACCCTTAGTTGCCACCGCAACAGAAAATAAATTTGATGTAATTGTCAAGGTTGTCGGCGGAGGATTCACAGGTCAAGCAGGAGCAATCCGTCATGGAATCGCCCGTGCTCTTATAAAGGCCGATGAGGAGTTCCGCCCTGTGCTTAAAAAAGCAGGATACTTAACCCGTGACCCAAGAATGAAAGAAAGAAAGAAGTACGGCCTGAAAAAAGCCCGCCGTGCTCCACAGTTCTCAAAGAGATAATATCAAAGTTTACAGAAGCCCCGAAAACAAAGCGTTTTCACCCACAGGTACAATTATTGAACCGAGGGGGTAACCGGTACGAGGCAACAAGAAAAGCAGGAAGCTAGCCACAAATTCGGGGCTGGCTTCCTGCTTTTTATACTTCTAAGGCTATGAGATTCACGGCTGACAGCTTGCTGTTATGAACATGGCACACTGCATCATCGGTCAGAATATCTGCTGGATTTGGGCTTTGTTATCAACGATATACTTGAACATTTTACGGTTAGTTTTGGCGAGCTGCTTGAATTCCTCGCGGCTCTCGAAGTAAGTGACGCAAATCATCTGAATTGAGCAGATCACATAAAATATAGCCTGCTTTTCTTCTGCGGTCAGCTTACCCTCGTTATCGTATCCGTGCAGAATCCCGCCGAGAACGTCAATCCATTTTGCATACGCTTCGATTTCAATATCGCCACTCTCGGATAGTATGCCGGTCGCGCAATAGCAGGCATCCCATAAGCGAAGGTTAACCTCGCTCAAATCGAAGTCTATGAACCCGCTAACCTCGCCACCCTCGAACAGGATATTGCTCGGATTGGGGTCACGGTGAATGAGCTGCTTTGGGAGCTTTTCATACAGCTTTCCAAAGGTATCGATATAATCCGTGAAGAATTCCTCATCGAGACCTATACTCCATTGCACGTTCTGCTGACGTACATTCGGCAGCGCCCATTCCGTTATGCTTTTATACAGATTGACTTCATCCGGTACGACTTCGTTCTGCACATCCCTCAGCGCTTTATGGAGCTGTGCGATGCTTTTCCCGTATATTTTGCCAAAGTCGGTGCGGTTGTTACCGAACCTATCGGACTTGGGAAGCGGGTTGCCTTTGAGACCTTGCGTCAGAATGAAAAGCTCTTTGCCGTCCAGATACTCGGCGCCTGTTTTCGTCAGCACAGGAAGGGATGAGACAAAACCCTGTTTTGAGAGCGCTTTCGCAACCTTCAGGTTTTTCATGAGTTTTTCGCGGTCGTCCGTTTTGAGGATATAATCGGTGCCGACCGTCCAAACGCTGCCGGATACCTTCGCTCCATCCATGATGTAGATGTCACCTATCGGCAAGCCGCTTTCGATGTTCCAGTTTTCAAGGACTTTTCGCAAATCCTTTTCAGAATACATAATTGCCACCTCCGGTTTTTTAGGTTTGTGATGGTTATAAATCGAGAGATACTTTTTCGGAGAGCAGCCATACATCTTGGTAAATGCCTTATAAAACCCTGCATAGGTATCAAATCCATATTCCAACACGACATCAATGGCCTTTCGTCCATCAGCAATCTCGCTGAGCGCATGATCGAGCCGTCGCTTCAGGATATAGCTTGATACTGACGACTCCATCACCGATGAAAACAGGCGGTAATAATGAAATGTCGAGTAATTTGCCATCCTCGCCAGTTCTTCGGCTGTTATATCGGTCTTGAGATTCTGCTCGATGTAATCGAGACTGGATTTGATTATTTCGGGTATCTGCATGGCTTCCCTCCTCCGTACGGTGGCTTAAGTATACCGCATGAAGATTGTAATAACATTTCCTGTAGTGCTATGATAATAACGGCGCATTTTATCAAAAAGGCACCAATCTGCCGATTAGTGCCTTGCTTTGCTAACTGACTCTCTCACTTAGCGCACAAGCAAAACGGATGTCCCTCCGGGTCGGGCATGGTTACATAGTGATCGCCACCATATTGGGCGGCGGCTTTAGTCGCACCGTTCTTGACAGCGTCCTCTACTGCGGACAACAAATCGTCAACCTGAAAGTTAAAGTGCATCTGCTTCTGTTGTTTTCCGGATTCCTCTGGCCAAACTGGGGGAGCGTATTCATAATCGCATCCTATGAACAGTATCAATAAGCCGCCGTCGCTGACCACAGCCGGGCAACCGTAAGCCTCGCGCTTCTCCCAACCTGTAAGAGCTGCGTAAAAGTCTTGCGTCCGTGTGGGGTCTGCGCAGTCGATGGATAAGTCGCCAATGGTTATGTTGTTAATCATCTCCGTACCTCCACATCATTTAATCCCTCCGGCAAGTTCCCCGAACGCCATGTACTCTCGTTAATAATGAGCGGGTAGCAACTCGTTTTTGCAATGGTTACGCCATTCAAAATACCAATATGCGCGTACATGGGTTTGCTCCTCATTATTGGGACCCCATCCCATATACCGTGTGTTGGCAGGATTGCTCCCCCACGAGTGAACAGCGTCAAGATCATCCATCGAGAGTGGCCGAAGAATGAGTCGCTTAGTTTCAAGTTTGCCTGTGCTTTTATGGGTCATGTTATCTCTACTCATTAACCTCACCCCCGAACTCGAGGATAATAGCCTCTATTTCATCCGGCGACGGCAGCAACGAACGAATATCCTCCGGCAAGCTCTCGTAGAAGGAGTAAGTCGCTACACCGATTGGCTTATTGGTTGTTCTTAACGTATACTCGACCCTTGTACGGTTTTTGCTTTTACAGATGATTATACCGATTGAAGTGTTTTCATCCGGCAGTTTCACGGTTTCATCCAACGCAGTCAGATAAAACTGCATTTTCCCCGCATATTCCGGGATAAACTCACCGATTTTCAAATCAATCGCAATCAGGCAACGCAGACGGCGGTGATACAGGAGCAAGTCGATATAATAATCCTCGTCCGCAACATCAAGATGGTATTGGTTGGCGATGAAGCTGAAATCGCCGCCCATCTCGGACAGAAACGCCCGAATGTTGTTGATGATTCCCGCTTAAAGCTATGATTCGCTGTGTTCGATGCCCATCTCAATGAAATCAAAATTATAATCGTCCTTGACGGCGAGTTTGGCTTGGCGCCTGTATTTTTCAGGCACGGTTTCGTCAAAGTTGGTTTGATTGGTCAAATATTTAGCGAATGCTTGATTTTCGATATTGTTGATCAGCACATCCTTTGTCCAGCCAAAGCGTTTTGTCATTTTAATATAGAATTCACGTTCGAGTGGGTCTTTGCATTTCTGCATAATAATGATGTTTTTCGTCCAGCTGATTTCTGCAACCAATGGTGGCAGAATTAAGTGTGTCTGCCCATGGGTTAATTCTGCAACCGATGGTTGCAGTTTTGCATTTTGTGAATATTCAATATAAAAACTACGCATCAGCCAAAGGTTACGCGCCGAAAAACCCGCAACTCCGGGGAATTCTTTTTGAAGCTCTTTTGACAAAACCTCAACGATTGATTTACCCCAGCCCTTTTCGCGCTGTTGATATTCGATTTCCTCACCGATTTCCCAATATAGCTGGATTAACTCGGCATTGACTTTTCTCATCGCCTCATACTGGCGTCGATAAATGAGTTCCTTGATTTCTTTTATAAAACTACCGTATTCAGTGATGCTTTTATCCATTACCGTGTGCCTCCTTCGGGGTTTGTGCGTTACAACATTCTCAATTAACGCATATGGGCGTAGGTTATGAGTTAAGTTTTCTATGATGACCAATGTAACTGACGAAACTATTCTTCCGTCAATCTCTAAAACAAGAATATGATAATTGTCATCGTTGGCAAATCGGCGAAGCATTTCACGCCACGTCGTCATATTCTGTTCTTCAGTCGGAGGGTATGACGTGAGATGATTGAAATACAAATCTTTCAATGCTTCTGCATCGCTTATAGCCACTTTTCTTATGTTCACGCTCATTACGTCACCCCCACGACCTGACAAGACGACCTTTTTTCTTTATAACAAAGTTTACCACAAAACGCCTTCAAATACAAACTTCCTCGCTCGTTGGAAAACCATATGGATATCTCCAAAGCCTTGTGGTATCTTGTCTTGCTGAAGGGAGATGGTCAAATGAAGAAGCAAATTATCGCAGTAATTACCGTTGCCGCATGTGTCGCACTGTGTGCCTCCGTGTGGCTACGGAGCCCATTATCTACGGGAGCAGGATTTGCGTAAAATCGTCCTCGATAACCTGCGCAGGGTGACGCACTTTGCGCGGCAAAAGGAGCGGCTGTTCGCCGAGTACATCAACCAAAAGAAAAGAGTGGAGCTTCGTCAGGAAATCAATACCGTGCAGAAAGAGCTCGATACCATGCGGCGCAGAAACACGGAATTGACGGCACTCTTCAAACAGCTGTACGAGGATAACGTGCTTTAAATTCTTCAAGGCTATAATCTATATAGGTTTCATAACTAATTGATATATCGTTGTCGTTTTTATCTGAAAAACGTATACGTTGAACACGCCCGTCAGATGTTACAATGTTTTTGAAGGAGTAATTTCCCGGCAAATAATTAGGCACAGCTATGAAATTCCTATTATCTATGGTCTGCTGTATCATATTTTCGTTTGAATTTGATCCAACTATAAAAATGCTGTCATGTTCACCAATTCCAAGATTAACTCCATTTTTAATGCCGTATGCTATTGATAATTTCCCATTATTTAATTTATACAATTTAACATAGAAGCCCTCATGCAACTCTGGGTATAGCTTTTCAACAAATTCACCAGGCAGCATTTGATTGCCTTTTTCAAAGACCTCCCTCTCCACCTTAGAAAACATGCAGCCTCGTAATAATAAATGAAAAGCAGGCGATATATCATGAAACAGAAGCGGGAAGAAGGGTTCTTCATTTATATCTTGGGGATAATATGGATAAAAAATTATTAGTCTGTCTGCCCAAAGCATCAGTAAAGAAGAATTATTTAATATAGCCGATAGCCTTGTTTTTCATAATGTAGAAAACAACTTGCTTAACAAAGAAAATTATTTTAAGGAGATTAAAGATAAACGCCTTGTACGCATCTTTGATGAAGTGATTAACCGGGAAAAGGCTGGAGACAAAATGTTTGAAATATATGTATCAGGAGAAAAAGGTGATAAGGAAATTGTTAAATTTAGTAAAAACGATGCAGGACCGGGTGGATGGTGCATGGTTAATTACATGGGATTGTCGTATGAAGATGTAAAACAAAACATGAACTATCCTTTGGTTTTTGATAAGGAAAGTTTAGGCAAGTATAGGTTGGAAGGTGCAGCGGTTTCTTTCAGGCCATTTAATGAGGTTAAGAGAGTAAACTATGCATTGAGCCCTGATTCCGGTAATATCTATCAGTCAGCATTCGTTGAGGCGAGAGGACTTCCCATGGAATACATGCGTTATACAGAACTTGACTATCTGATGATGCGGTATATTTCAACTGATGACACTAAAATTATAAGTGACAGTAAAGGACAGTATTATGCAGTCAGGCTACTGAAAGATGAGATTATTATAGAGACAATAAAAGAAATTGAAGACAGATATGTTTCATATACCATAAATTTACCGATTGAGTTATATGCGGATCTGGAATATAAAGATATCATTAACAGCCTTGATATTATAGAGTAATTAACCCATTTAGGAGTTTATAGTACAAAATAAATGTATATAATTAAACAAAAGGTACGCATCCCTGCATGAAATCTCCACAGAAATGGTATTTTGAGCAAGGGATGCGTGCCTTAAGAATCTCTACCTTTTTAATGTATACTTTTTTTACATGGATATTGTTGACAGGACGATAATTGGGATGTTACCATGAATACAGTAAAAGCAAATTTTCTGTATCGGATTGCGCAAGTAAGCTCTGGAGTTTTAGGAATTTGCATTATGAAGCGAATTGAGTGGAGGGGGATCATTTGAAAAAAGTAATTTGTGTTGTTATTTCAATTCTAGTCTTAATTTTTCTACTGGCATCTTGCGACGCTATGGGAAACGGTAGAACAGCTATTTCCAAAAGCTCCGGTGAATCTAAGGGATTGACATTTGAACGTGTATTAATTTTCCCAACAAAACCAATATTAGATTGGATGAAAGATCATTCAAAAACTTTAAAAGACCAAAGTCAATCAAAATTTTATGTTGCGGTAACAAGAGCAAAACATAGCGTTGCTGTAGTATGTGACTTTAGTAACAAGGCTATATATCCAGATATTCAAAAACATATAAAAGAAGCTAATCAAGTTGGAGATGGGTGAATGTAATGAAACTCGGAATGGAAACAGAAACTTTAGAATACAAAAAGTCTACAGGAGAAATAAAAGAAGCAATAGTTTCGATTGTAGCAATCTTAAATAAACATCAATATGGTGAATTGTATTTTGGAGTTTTGCCTGATGGAACTCCAACCGGTCAAATTATTAATGAAAAGACATTAAGAGATGTTAGTAATGCCATTAAAAATCACATTGAACCAAAGATATATCCAGAAATAAAAATTGTCTATCTGAATGATAGACCTTGCGTTCATGTGAAATTTGAAGGTACAGAAGTTCCGTATTACGCCTATGGACAAGTTAAAATAAGAGTAGCGGATGAAGACTTACCAATGTCTCCACAAGAAATAGAAAACCGGTATAAAAGGAAAAATGATAGTGCAAATTTATGGGAGAATAATCTTTCTGAGTGGAATGTTCAGGATGCAAAAGATGATATTCTAGAAGCTTATATAGAAAAGGCCTATGGTGTGAAAAGAATTGATTTTAAATATTCAGATAAAAAGACAGTTCTCAATAAATTGTTTTTAACCAAAGAAGATACTTTGCTTAATGCAGGAGCCGTTTTATTTTGTAATACGAACCTAAGTTAAAATAGCCGTATTTTACTGTTTGTACGGAATTTTCAGAAGCATATACAGAAAAAAAAGTAAAAAAGAATACAATTTGAAAGAGTTTGAACATTTGGCGGATTGTAAATGATTTTCTATTCAATTGTTCCTTTTTCACCTCACATTATAATTTCAATTATAATGTGAAGTTACGTAAAAACAATTGCGTAGGTTTAAGTTGTTTTTTTAACCGGCATCCGGAAAGCGCTTTTATAGCCAGCAC
>ENA-UOOK01006492-UOOK01006492.1-fermentation-metagenome-genome-assembly--contig:-NODE-6492-length-11152-cov-10.909255_pt1 | contig 11152 bp, 11 predicted proteins | sample MGYA00245777_ERZ724023 | MGnify/ENA primary metagenome ERZ724023 (study PRJEB28704, sample SAMN03018312) | fermentation metagenome | biome: anthropogenic terrestrial biome; feature: soil... | reverse complement strand
TTAAAGGGTTTCGTAGGGCTGGGGCTTGCCCCCAGCCGCTGTGTTGATCAACACGCCTATTGGCGAAGGGAGATGAACCTACTCCGTATGGATAATTTTCAGTTTTCAATGCCTGTCCGTGGTTCTTGAACTGGGCAGATCTGACTAAGTAGGCGGTTATTGCACATTCGCGATTGGGACTGGTGCTAATAAGTGGACACGAAAATTGTCTATGTTGGCGTTCAAATTCCAATGGGCTCAGGCAGCCCAGGGACGAATGCACTATGCTCTTATTGCACCCGATGCTTTCAACCAGAAAATCCAGCGTCTCTTGCTTTTCTTTCCGACTCGCTTTCAGATATCCGGCTCGTGCGGTTTTTATTAGTTCGCTTTCCTATCCTTGCTCATCATAGACTTTCCCTGCACACTTCCTGATTCTTGCAAAGTTACATCTATTATGAGGCAACGTTTTTCATAAAGTTACTTTAATTGTGAGTCAATGCCCATATTTAATTATAGAGAACACATAAGTTATAATTAGTTGAAAGGGTCTGTGACGAATTTACAGAAAATCTGATTCACAATCAGAATGGATTGATAGATGGATAAAATTCTAAAAGTTATAGAAATATGTAAAAAGTATAAAAACGCTAAAGTATTCGCAAATGACCATATTTCCTTCACCATAGAATCGGGTGAGATTCTAGGGCTTTTAGGCCCAAATGGCGCAGGCAAAACTACATTAGTCCGGCAAGTCTCCGGCAATCTTCTTCCAACCTCCGGATCCATTCTAATAAATAATAAAAATATTCTGACGGAAAAAACAATTATTACTTCAACAATCAGTTCTATGCCCCAACACGTTTTCGGCCAGAGGTTTCTTTCTTGTTATGAGTTTGTCACTAGAACTGGTATGTTAAGAGGTTTGTCTTCAAAGACTGCAGCTTTGCAAGCGAATTGGCTATTGGATATTTTCAGCTTCCAAGACCAACGGAAGAAGCTGATTTGGGCTATGAGCGGTGGTGAACAACGTTTGACATCTTTTATTGCTACAATAATAGGCTTTCGCCGACATATAATTTTAGACGAGCCAACTAACGATTTAGATCCAGCTAATCGAAAAACGCTTTGGGATCTGCTTAAGTACTTAAAAGAAAAATTGGGGCTATCTATTTTGCTAGTAACTCACAATACTTATGAGGCAGAAGCAGCAGTGGACCGAGTTGTCATCATTAGTGAAGGAAAAGTGTTAACAGAAGGAAGTATTGCTCAGCTTATTGATAACTCTAATCTGCAAACTGGGTTTGAGCTTAAATTTACTGATGATCACATTCCTTCTGCCGAAGTATTAGGTTTACAAAACCTGGAAAAGTTGGATCGAAATCGCTTTTTTTACAGTTGTGCCAGGCAAGAAGGTGCTGATCTTCTTCAAAGAATCAGCGCGATTGATAAAAAAGCTATTATTGAGGAATTTTATTACAAGAAACCATCACTGTCGGACATTTATTTAGAAGCCGTAAAAGCAGGTAATAATGCCAATAATTGATTCTTTGCCCACGTCATTGCTGTCGGAACCTGAAGCTAATTTGAATAGCCTAAAAACCTCTATTCGTAATCAAGCTCTACTTATACTAACAGAATTATCTTCAATCCGGTTAGACTGGAAATACACTCTATTAATTGGCTTAGTCTCGCCAGTTAGTTTCCTTTTGTTACTCTCTTTATTCGTAAAAGGAGATAATGAAGCATTAACTTATATTGTTTCGGGTAATATGGTGTTAACTCAAGTTACTGGAACTATGCTTTCTTTGGGTCAGGAGATGGGTGTGTTGAAGGAGATTCGAGGTTTTGATTATTATTCAACCCTTCCTATCAGTAAAATGAATTTAGTTATTGCTCATGTAACAAAAGCAACCTTACTTTCGATGCCTTCTATTCTAATGATATGGTTTCTTGGTAATAAAGTATTTTATGCCAATATCACTTTAACATTTAGTTCAATCATTATTCTTCTTTTATCCGGGTACACTCTTTCGGCAATCGGGGCTGTAATTGGAACAAGAGCACGAGATGCTGAACAAGCTTCCGTGATAACACAGGTTGTAAATCCGATACTTACATTCTGTAGCCCTGTATTTGTTCCGGAAAATTACCTCCCGCGATGGTTGAACACAATATCATACCTTTTTTCTACCCGCTATGTAGCGGCAGCCTTGAGGAATAGCATGAGCGGTACAAATGACCCATTTCCCATCGCTATGGTTTTGTTTTTTTGCTTAATTTCAATTTTCCTGGTAAACAAGTTTATGGATTGGCGGGTATAGATTCCTCGTTAGTGTAAATATATTGCTCGTTTGACAGAGTCAATGCCATATTTAATTATAGAGAACACATAAGTTATAATTAGTTGAAAGGATCTGAGACGAATTTACAGAAAATCTGACACATAATCTTTTACTCGTCTGGATAATTCTAACTGTTTTTTTTTACTCACTTTATGGGAGCAATTCAATGATCCACAAGAAGTTGCTTGTTTTTTTTCTCTTTTGTATCCTTGTTTCATGTCACCCACTTGCGCCAAGCAACCTCACTGACACAAGCTTGAATGATCAAACCCAAGTGACTAATCCAGTTGTAACTCCAATGGATCCGAAAATTTACATTGACCACATGGACATAAGAGACCTTTTTGAGGGCGCAGTGTTGATTGGCAAGTATGACACATTACAGTATTACGGATCACCTCGCGATGCCTATTCACTCCTTTGCTGTCAAATGGCTGAACGTATAGGTCTGGATGAATATACAAGACATGCGGGTTGGATATCGCGGTTTGAATTAGATTCCTTATATCCACTATCTCTCGACCTCAATTCTCCACTTAGATTGAGCAACATGGATATAGACAATGGGAACTTGGTGTTCATACGTCAGGTGAGAGCATGGGAAACGAAAGGTTCGTTGCTCGCAATTGAAAATGGAAAAACCTACATAAATTATTTAATTCTTTCTAAAACAGATGAAGGTTGGAGAATTGCTGAGATTAACTCAGCATACCCGACTGAAAATTTGGCAGAGGACAGCTTGACAGAAAAGACAGATGAACAATTCTCATCAAGTCCTGATGCATATCTCAGGCATCTCGCCAATCAGACAGATACTTATCTGAGCCTCGCTCGCGTCTCTACCTTTGTTACCCAGGCTGACCTCATACTCCAAGGTAAATTAACACACTCATCTATTTCGGACCAGGAAACCCAAGTCTTATTGGTTAAGTTTCTTGACCATTTAGATCAACCTAAGAGACTTTTCATAGAGAAACTCATACCTGTCGCCGGCATAGAAAATGGTAGTGGGGTTGTGAGTCAAAACACACAAGAACGAGTGATAGTAATTGAAGCAACACTCTCAACTGACGACCATTCTAGTGTTTTTTATTTCACGCTTGGGCAATCTGAAGATGGGTATAGGATTAAGAAGATTGAACAAGGATCAGTGTCTTTGCCATAACAAAACGGTTTGCGAAATTTGAAAGATGGTTTGGCTGGTTTTATCTCGACTAATGAACGATAAGGATCGGCGCTTCCCTGTTGGCAGCACGGCGTCGGTGATGGTGTGCGCCAGGTTCAGACGTGCAAAACAGCCCGAATGCGGTCCAGACCGGATACTTCATTCTCCCCAGCTTGCAAAAACGACTTTCCAGTCTTCAGCGTTCAAGCCTGGTATCAAAAATTGATTCAGCCTGCCTTCAATCGTTACAAAAATAGCTTTATAGCCAAATGCCCGGTCAGATTGGTAAATTTTGTTCGTAAGAAAAACTACAGCGCCATTTCCGTCCGGTGTAATTAGCAATGAAGAAATTGCCGCGCCTTCTTCAAAACCGAACGATTGGCGTGGTAACCGATTAATGTACCAGGTAATCTGAGCAGGATTATCAAAACCGTAATCAATGAGCAAAAAATCCTCACTAGAGGGAAGCCATTTGAATTCTCCCTTCGGCAAATCTAATATTTCGACAGAATTAGTTTGTAAATTTAGGATGTTTGCACTCTTTTTCTCGTACGAATCAGGTGCATTTGGATAAGTGCGGAAAAATAATTTTTTTCCGTCCGGGGATAAGCGCCATCCTTCTGAAAAAAACCAATCACCAGAGAAATCTATTTCGGTGGAATCGCCGTTCATTGTGTTCAACATAATTAGATTCCGATCCAGTAATTCCATTTTTTGTAAACCGGGTTTTAATCCTGACTCATTCACAGTGAGCAAGATATTTTCTCGGTCAATCCAACCTAATATACCTGGCATCATGTTTTCAGGGAACTCATATCGTTTTCCATCCCTCGTATCGCTGTTTAGAAGAAAGACGTCCCCTGAAAAACCTCTCCCATTTTCGATAGTATAAATGAGTCGCGAGTTGTCGCTATTCCAAAAAATTGGGAGATGTACAGAACTTTTCGAATAGATATTAGTAAATTCATTGGACTCGTAACTATATAGATGCAGTCCATCCATATTTACAAAAACTGCTTTTTCAAAATTTGACGACCAGGTCAAGTTAGGTTCTCTCTCCAAAAATTCGTAGTCATCAGAAACAAGATTAGTTTTCCGGGTATAAAGATTATTCACTATGATTTCAGGACTGATGGAAAGAATTTTTGAATTAAACGGAGGAATGACTGGGTCAACGGTTAAATATAGGTGTGGCAAATTCTCGAATTGATATCGGGAAAGTAGCGAGGCTTCGCCTATAGATAAAGAAGGAGCTGCTGTCGTTTCTGCAATCTGGCTGATTAATTTCTCAGGCTCTGAGCTAACTGTAGTTGGTATATTTTTTTCCGTTTCACAAGCAATCAGCAAAATTGCGACTAAAAGAAATATTAAGTATTGTCTTTTTCTAGTACACTTAAAAATATTCATTTCGGGGAACCTCCTCTATACAAATTGTTGCGCAGCCTGTGAACTAAGGCTACGCAACATTGTTGCGTTCAAAAATTTTAGTAATCGTATACCCAAATTTCATCCCACGCAACATAAGACGACCTGTTTGGATCTTTATTTCCTAATGCAACTGAATTAATTCCACTACTTATTTTATTCGGTGTTATCAGGAGCCATGTATCATAATAAATACTTTGATTTAAACACGGATACGAAACGCCGTTTACTTTGTAGCAGGCAGAGGTAGTGGTTGCGTAATTTGATGGTATGTATGCGGAAACTCTCGTATTTAAATTACCCCTAGGAGACCAATGTGCTTTTACTGTTTCAATTCCAGTCATTGTAGTAGCGTATCTTATGGAATAAGGCGAACACCATGAACCATTTGCCGACCCACAATAACCATAACCCGAAGCACTTAGAGGGTTACCATTATCTATTCCCCAATAGCTTCCATCATTAGCATAAACCTCCGTGAATGAATTAGGAACCGTTGCTGATAGTTCTTCCCTAGAGTAACTCTCTTGTTTCATGAACGGAAGGGTATTTACCAAATTCAACAACTGCCCGTCTTTGGTCAAACCCACTTGGATAAAGAAATTACCAAATCCTGTTGCTTCCGGACTGCCTGCGTTCCATCGGAAAAAGTAATTTAATTCTCCTTTGTCGCCAATATTTAATCTTAGCAGATCATAATTAACCTGGATATTCAGCTTCTCTATATATTCTTTGGCTAATTCTTCCAATTCCTCAAGCTCAAGTTCTTTATGCATCAAGGTAAACTCTCTCGAGCTATCAAAAGGATAAACTTCTATGAATTGCCCTGACACCGAATCCACTCGAAAAGTAAATTCTCCTGACTGAAAATAATTGAGCTTGTTCTCTGTGCTGTAATAGGGCAACATTCCACCTTCAAGCCTGGTAACATCCTCACCGGTCAGCGCTTCAATGACTTCTTCAGAGCTTAATCCCTGTGGTAGGGTCGTTTCTCCAAATACGGCAGGCGATTGCCAAATAGAAACAACTAAAAGCAACAAGACAATACCACCTGTTGTTAACCAATTTACTTTTTTCATTTTTTTCTCCTGAGATTTTAAATTCATAGCTATTGTTTTTCATTTTAATAATTATTCTTCTATAAACACCTCCTGGATACTTCCTAAATCTTCAACCAGCCGATTAATCAGGCAGGTTTCAGTGTTTATCAGATAATTGCTAAATTCTTCTTGTCTTGCTTGCTGAATTTCCACAACCAGACCTAAAGAATCAGATGACCAAAAGAAGTTGTTGATAGCCGTAGGATTTATGAGTGTACGTTCCGCATCAATCAGGGTTTTTGTTTCCCCTGTTCTCAGGTTTTTAATCATTAGGGTTGCTTGTTGAGCTCCCCGGTAAGCAATCCAATTACCGTCTGAAGAGATTTGCAGATTAATGTTTTTTATTGCAGATTTATCAAGATAGAAAATATTAAGAATTTCGCCGTTATCCAGGTCGACAGATCGCAAGATGTATCCCTGCCCATAAATATCCTGGGTGCCAAAAAGGAGACTTTCTGAATTGCTTCCCCATCCAGCCAGCGAACTTCCCAGAGGTATTTGGATTGTATTTATTAATTTCGCACCCGCTGTAAACACAAGCAAACTATTTCCGGATTGAACCGCAATTCGATTGGATTCTCTGTTCCAAATGGCTCTGCTGGAGAATATTCCACTGTATTTTGATTCTTTACCATTCTCAATGTTCCGGATTGTCAATCCTTGTTCGTCTATGATGCCTGCATATTCTTGATTTGTACTGACAGAGGCATAAAGAGCTTCTTCGGCTATCAGAACAGCGAGATTTTTACTTGAATTTAATGACCAGCTTCCATCAGAATTTTCAACCAGCCAGGCTGCTGTTTCAAGACTTGAAGCATTAGATAAAGTTGAAATGCTATCCGATGTTATACAAGAAGCCGTTTCGATAGTAGTCGCACCTTGACTTGAGGGATTCCACAACACTGACCATTGCTCTAATTCTCCTTCAAACAAATCTTTCATAGGACCCTGCGTTATCCTCACAGGGACAGTGATTGTGAGGGGGAATTTAACGCCAAGCTCAGAAAACTTGAAGTTGGCTTGCAAAGGTGTGCTTTTGGTTCCTTCTGTCTTTCGATTCCCTGCAGGAGAATCGTAAGCGAGAAAGGTTCCGTTAGCGTCCTCGATGACAGACACTCCGGCGATATGGAAATTACTTTCAGATTTTGGGTCAAGTGCAAGATCAGTTACAAGTATCCAGTGACTGTCTTCCTTAAAGCTCTGTGAGATTTGTATCTTCCCGCTTGAACCATTCTCGATTACCTGTTGAGAAAAAACAACTTCCTGTTCGGACAACTCCTCTTCTGAAACCTGGAAGCGAAATGGTATTTTAAGGATGCTATTTTCTGAGTTACTTGAGTCATCCATGCATGGCAAATTCAAAATAACCTCTTGAGACCCATCAGGTAAGGATGGAAATTGCCCTTTCGCATTCTCTTCATAACGTTCATCACTACCGGGAAGTGTCAGAAACCGTTTGATTTGACACGAATCCATACTCGTAAAACCAACCTCTGCATTCGGAAAAACGAAATAATCAATTATGGTTCGATCTTTTGAATACATTGCAGACGGCACTAAGACAGTAATGTTATCAAATTCAATTTGTACAGGTTCAGTTAGGCTCATAACGGAAGCTGGCTCACTTACCAACCCGGTTGATGATGAATAGCCTAACCATTTTGCGATCTGTGCCACGACTTTCGTTGGATTCATAATAAAATAGCTGATACAAAAAAGTAACAATAATGCGCCGGCTAACCGTAAGAACCATAAACCTGTTTTGGATGCTGATTGCCTAACCTCAGAAGCAGGCTTATATCGAAAAAACTGAGATTCAAGGTTACTTCTAAAAGAATCAGAAATAGCTGGTCTATCGTATGAAATATCGATAAGTTGTTCTGTTTTCTTTAACGTTTCTTGGTCCATATTAAACCTTCATTTCTATAGCGAGATATCGGATTATTTTGTAATACTTCTTTTTTGTCTTGTCGACTGAATAACCGGTTAATTTGGACATCTCATTAAAAGTGAGTTCAGCCACAAATTTGAGTCGTAATAATTCCGCATCTTCGGGAGAAAGACGGCTCACAAGTTGACGAACGGTTAGCACGTCCTCTTTGCTGAAACCAGAAGGATTGAACAGATTAGCATCCAGCTCCTCAATAAATTCAACCGTTATTTCTTCTCTTCTGTTTGTTTTACGAAAGAGGTCATTAGCTTTGCTTCGGGCTATTTGGAATAGCCACGAACCAAAACATTCTTTGTTCCTCAAATCTCCAATCGATGCAAATGCTGATAAAAAAGTTTGAGATGTCAGATCCTCAGTATCTGCTAAATTCTTAACTATATCGAGTAAGTAGTAATAAACCCTTTTAAAATAACGATCATATAAGACAGTAAATGCTTGAGGATCATCAATTGCCAACCCAGCAAGTTCGCCATCCGAGAGTTCGGTGTACACCCGAAACTGTTTTACCTGCCTTCGTAGATTCGTTATAGAAACAGAGCTTTTTCTTTGCATATTAAGTAGACGCTATAAAAGTTGTTTTGTGCCAATTTGGAAAGTTTTTGTCAGTGAAACGGATTTATTCTATAGGCTTAAAAAGAGTAGATCAGAGTATTTTTACCTTCTTGGTTTTCAGACACTCGAAAAGCATCGGCGCGCTCCCCTATAGTCACCCGGCGCTGATGCTGGTGTGAGCAAGGCGTAGACAAGTGTACCAGTCTGAATGGAGCGAGAAAAAGCATCCTAACTAGCAGCATTTATAGGCTTTCCAACAAGGTGATGCTTATTGTGCCAAAAATATCTGAAAGTAAATTCAATCTTGACCTGGATCAATTGCAGAATTAAAAAAATAGCCCTGCGAGGGATGCTCAGCAGGGCTTTTTTTAAGAAGTGTTTCTCTTAAACCGCTTCGGTCTCCATGTTCATGGCAGAGTTGACATCAACTTTCACACCAGGACCCATGGTGGAAGCCAGGGTGACTCGCTTGATAAATTGCCCTTTCGCTCCGGCAGGGCGCGCTTTGCGCACTGCACTGGTCAGGGCAGCCATGTTTTCATAAAGATCTGCGGCACTGAACGAAACCTTGCCGAGCGGCACGTGAATGTTGGCGCTCTTATCAAGCCTAAACTCAACCCGACCAGCCTTGGCTGTTTCGATTGCCTGGGCGATGTCGTCCGGCTGGACAACTGTACCGGCTTTTGGGTTGGGCATCAGGTTGCGGGGACCCAAAACACGACCCAGGCGACCAACCTTGCCCATCATATCCATCGTGCCAACAGCTACGTCAAAATCTGTGTAGCCGCCCTGAATGCGAGCCAGATCTTCATCGGTCTCAGCCACAAAATCGGCACCGGCAGCCCGAGCCGCGGAAGCGGCTTCGCCCTGGGCGAAAACCAAAACTCGAACGGTTTTTCCCAGACCTTTTGGCAGCAGGGTCACATCACGAATCTGCTGGTCCGCCTGGCGGGGGTCCAGACCGGTGCGGATGTGGATTTCAACGGTTTCATCAAATTTGGCATATGCCAGCTTTTTGACTAAATCAATGGCTTCCCTGGGGCTATAACTTCTGTCAGCCTCAACTTTTTGGCTGGCGTTGATAAAATTCTTTCCTTTATTAGACATTAAAACTCCTTTGTGGTTCCAGCGGGCGTCTCAACCCTCCCACGCTGCTATATTCGTGCTTACTTTTCGACGACGCGGATGCCCATATTGCGGGCAGTGCCTTCCAGCTGGCGCATTGCCGCTTCAATATCGTTGGCATTCATGTCTTTGAATTTGATCTCAGCGATCTCTTTCAGTTGCGCGCGGGTAACCTGACCGACCTTTTCGATCTTGGGGTTGGCAGATGCCCTTTCAATGCCAGCGGCTTTCTTGAGCAGAACCGCGGCAGGAGGCGATTTCAGCTCAAACTTAAAAGAGCCGTCCTGAAAGATTGTGATTTCGGCAGGAATAATCTCGCCCATGCGGTTCGATGTGCGGGCGTTATAATCCTTGCAAAAAGCCATGATATTGACACCATGAGGTGCCAATGCCGGACCAATTGGGGGGGCAGGGTTTGCCTTACCGGCCTGGATTTGCAGTTTTACGATTGCTTTTACTTTCTTTGCCACTAATAAATCTCCTTGGTGGTGCTAACGGGCTTGTTTTGACCCTCCCACATAGTTCCGGATTGCTCCGGTTTACGCTTTCTCCACCTGCAGGAAGTCAAGTTCCACAGGGGTTTCGCGCCCAAAGAAGTTCACCATTACGCGGATCTTTGAGCGGTCCATATAAATTTCATCGACGATACCGCGGAAGTCGTTGAAAGGACCATCCACGATTCGCACGCGATCACCGGGTTTGTAGGTGACCTTGAAGGTCGGCGCTTCGTTTTCCATTCTGCGAAGAATGCTTTGCACCTCTTCGGGGCGCAGCGGGGTCGGGTCATCACCCATGCCCACAAAGCCCGTCACCCCAGGAGTGTTTCGAACCACAAACCACGAGTCCTCTTCGAGGATCATGTTGACCAAAACATAACCCGGAAACACATGGCGTTCAACGGTGCGGCGCTTGCCGTCACGGACTTCGATCTCTTCCTGTGTGGGGATGACGACATCAAAGATTTTGTCTTTCATCGCCATGGTTTCGATGCGTTGTTCCAGGTTTTTGCGGACCTTGTTTTCATAGCCCGAATAGCAGTGAATCACGAACCACTGGCGGTTATCGTCAGGTTTGTTTTCATCTGCCTGGGCAGAATTCGAAACACCGTTGTCAGTCGATTCGATGTCTTCGGATTCTGACAGGTCGTCATTAAATAGATCTGTCATGATCTGGTCTCGTTTCTATAGTCTATCCAACCAGCAAGCCAACCAGGCGGGCGAAGATATAGTCTAAGACACCGAGAATCGCAGACATAATTACAGTCACAATCAAAACGATCCTGGTCAGTGCCAGTGCTTCTTCCCGGGTCGGCCAGGTCACCTTACGCAGTTCGCCGATAGTCTGGCGCCACCAGGTCTTGGTTTTCTGGATAAGATTTGGTTTTTTATCTTTTTGTGCCATATGCAACTCCTGGTTGACGTTACAACGCCGTAAAGGCTTACGGCGTTGGTTTTCTCAACAGGTCAGGTAGGAATTGAACCCACAACCCCCGCTTTTGGAGAGCGGTGCT
>ENA-UOOK01006491-UOOK01006491.1-fermentation-metagenome-genome-assembly--contig:-NODE-6491-length-11153-cov-3.705533_pt1 | contig 11153 bp, 7 predicted proteins | sample MGYA00245777_ERZ724023 | MGnify/ENA primary metagenome ERZ724023 (study PRJEB28704, sample SAMN03018312) | fermentation metagenome | biome: anthropogenic terrestrial biome; feature: soil; material... | reverse complement strand
CGGAGCAGGATTGCGGAGCTACCGAATAAAATCCCGGACGGATTTTCTTGAGGGCATATGAAACATCACTCATGGCGCTTACGCATAACGACACGAAAAGCGGCGGGATAATGTTTCAGTGCGCCAGTGCATTAGCATTACCATTTCAGAACATATCCCGCTTGTTTAAAAAGTAAGCCACAATCAGCGCCAGCACTACCGACCCTAAAAATACATACAGCCACATGAACGGATTCCCATCCCCCGGTATGTAGAAATTCTGCCCAAAAAAGCTGTAAACCATGTTAGGAATAGCCATTACGATGGTCATCGCCGTCATGAATTTCATCACATTATTCTGATTGTTCGATATGATGGAGGCATAGGCATCCATCATTCCGCTTAAAATCGAACTATATATGTTCGCCATTTCGATGGCCTGCTTATTTTCGATGATGGTATCTTCCAGAAGTTCTGAATCATCTTCATAAAACTTTATAATTTTGCCGTTTAAAAGCCTTTCCAGAACGATCTCATTGGATTTCAGAGAGGTTGTGAAATAAACCAGGCTCTTACTAAGCTCCAGCAGTTTATACAGTTCCTTGTTCCGGATGGACTTATGAAGGGAGTCTTCCAGAAATTCACTCTTTTTGTCAATATGCCTCAAATACTTCAAAAAGTCCTTGGCGATATTGTAAAGGATCTGCAGAATAAACCGGGTCTTTTTAAAGGTATATAAATCCCGGATCTGGCCGTTCCGAAAGCGCTCCAATACCGAAGAGCGCTTGCTGCAAATGGTTATAATATAATCATCATGCACCAGCAAAAGTCCCATGGGCACGGTTTCATATTTAATGGTTTGATCCTCTTCATACACATAAGGAGTATCCACAATAATAAGAGTTTGACCTTCTTCAATCTCTACACGGGGCTTTTCCTCGTCATCCAAAGGATCTCTCAGCATATTATGCTCTTCCAGTTCAATACTTTTTATGACTAACTCCAGCTCTTCTTCAGTAGGAGCCACTAAATCAATCCAACAGCCTTTTTCTATGACATCAAGACTCAGAAGCTCGTTCCCGGGCTCCTGAGTTTTATAGATTTCCAGCATTAGAATCACCTGCTTTCTATAAAATCACCTCACGCGAAATACCCTTAAAGGGCTCTGTTTCACCATATATAATATAATGGCACTCGTATAGAATTTTTAACCAAACGAAGATTATTTAGAAATTTCTTTTGCTATTGCTCAAAAACTTCCTGATGTCAGCATCCTTTATGTTCCTTTAAGTACTGCTTAAGGAACCTTATTGATCCTTGGCACCCCAATTAAAAAAAGCCCGCCGGAGCGGACGTATCACTATTATCCATAATGACCACACTCCCATCATCGAGTTTTGGCACTATACGACTTAGGAATAAACCAGCTGCATTAAACAAAACCTTAATTCGGCAATGTCTGTTCAACCCATTGGCGTCTCTCGACGTTTCGGGGCAGCAGCGTTTGTCCGTATAGGAGCCTCACCTAATAGAGGTCTATTGATTTGCTTGCATTTGTACAACCATCTCAATTATAGATATTTTTACATAGCACGTCAATAAAAATGTATGGACCTCAAAATCCCTTTCAAGATTGAAAGGCGGCTGTTTTCTGCTCTTCCATCAACTGGTTGGTGTACAGCTTATAGTAATAGCCTTTTTTGCGGATCAGCTGTTTATGGGTCCCCTCTTCAATAATGCGGCCTTTGTCAATGACCAAGATCCGATCGGCAGAGCGGATGGTGGAAAGCCTGTGGGCGATGATAAAGCTGATTCGCCCCTCTAGGGCTTTATTCAGGGCGTCCTGGATCAACTGTTCCGTTTCGGTGTCGACCGAGGAAGTGGCCTCGTCCAACACAAACATGCCGGGGTCCGATAAAATGGCCCGCGCAAAGGAAACGAGCTGCTTCTGTCCCGTTGAAAGCCGGTTTCCGCGTTCCCCCACTTCGGTGTCATAGCCCTTCTCGAGTTTCTGGATAAAACTATGGGCATTTACTATTTTCGCCGCCGCTTCAATATCCTCCTGTCTTGCACCCTGCCTTCCGTATGTGATATTATCCCTGACGGTGCCACTGAAAAGATGGGGTTCCTGAAGCACATAACCGATATTGGAATACATCCAAAGGAGAGGCCGCTCCCTGTAATCTACTCCGTCTATCAGAATTTGGCCCTCTGTGGGCTCGTAAAAGCGGCAGGCTAAATTGACGATGGTCGTTTTCCCGGAGCCGGTCTCCCCTACCAGGGCAATCTTTTCGCCTTCCCTGACGGTCAGGTTGAAATTCTCCAGAATATTGCCGCTGTCCTTATAGCGGAAGGTTACATTTCTAAATTCGATACTGCCTTTGAATTGGGGCCAGGACTCACGATCCGATTCAAACATGCTGCCAAAGCGCTCTATAACGCCGGGACCATCGGAAATCTCATTCTCCGCTTCCAGAAGCGAAACCACCCGCTCCGCCGAGGCCTGCGTATACTGAAGCTCTGTGAAAACTCTTGCAAACTGCTTGACAGGCTCAAAAAACTGAACGGCATAGGAGGCAAACAACACAAGGGTTCCATAGCTGACAGCTCCTGATCTGACCTCAAAGCCGCCCTTCCATAGAACAAGTCCCGTTGTAATGCTGCCAAGAAATATGATGATCGGGGTATACACTGAGGAGATAGTAGCGGCTCTGATCGAAAAATCTCTCATTTGGGAGGTTACTTTTTCAAATTCCTCCAGCATGTGATCTTCGGCACTTAAAGATTTAATGGTCTTGGCTCCGCTTATTCCCTCATTAAATGCAGCTGTGATTTGCGAGTTATATTTCCGGGTTTTTCTGAAATTGTGAAGGATCTTTTTCTGAAAAATCATGCTTATGACAACCAGAGGCGGAACCGCCGACAATACAATAAGGGCATAGGTCACATTGGTAGCCAGCATCAGGATCGTCATGGCCAGAACCAGGAAGATGGACCAGAAAAAATCCACCACATGCCACGAGAGTGAAACGCCTATTCTTTTGATGTCCGAGGTAAGCCTTGCCATGAGCCAGCCCACGGGGGTTCTGTCATAAAATGAGATGGATAATTCCTGAAGCTTTTGAAAGGCCGCCTTTCTCATATCATAGGGCACACTGTTTTCGATGGTGCCGGCATTCTGGATCATGAACCGCACATTAACGGCTTGTAGAGCCGCAATACCCAGTGCCGCCAGGCTAAAGGTCCAAAATCCGTCCAGATTCTGTTTTACTGCAAAATTATCAATTGCATACTGGTTGATCTTCGGAAATATTGCGTCTACCATTGCCAGAAATATCATCTGTTTAATGGAAAAGCAACCATTTTTTTATTTTATACGACAGGTAGACCCCATCACCGTAAAATTATATCAATCGGTAAAATCAAATCATCCGGTCTAGGCAAAGGAGTACCGGGCCTCATTATCGAAAAGGCACCTGGAGGATTCTTCTCCAAGTGCCTTTTTATGCTCTATAATAATATTATCATTTACTCCTGTCTTATGGCCTTCATGACGCTCAGCTTCATGGCCCTTCGGGATGGCAGCAGCCCTGCAACAAGGCTCGCCAGAGGAGAGAATATCAGGGCCATCAATGTCAGCCAGTATGGTATATAGGAGGAGGGCAGTGTCTTCTGACCGTCAGGAGTCCAGATAACGGATCCGCCTATACTGACATTGAATTTGTTTAAGAGGAAGGAAAGCAAAAAGCTCAGCGCAACCCCCATTAATCCGCCGAATATTCCAATCCAGCCGGCCTCAAGCATAAATATATGCTTAATATCTTTCAGCCTTGCGCCTATTACCTTTAAAATGCCTATTTCACGGGTACGTTCATAAATAGACATATACATGGTGTTGGCTATACCAATGGCGGCAATGACAAAGGACATTATCCCTATGCCCAGAAGGATCTGGCGCAATCCGGCAGACTGCTGCTTCATATCCTCCAGCATCTGAATGGGGCTGTAGCACTCGTAGCCCAGCTCTTTAATCCGGTCCATCACAGGCACTACGGTATCGATGTTCTTTGCTTTGACAATCACTCTCTGATAACCCTTGCCGCTTCCTGAGGAGTAGGAATCCATGCCTCTGCTAAAGATCACGCCTCCACCGGAGCCCCCGCCTATTTGCTTGTTGTATTTTTCGATGTCTTTCTGATATTGCTTGACGGTCTCAAAGGGCATGAGAATGGACCAGTCATATTCAGAGCCGCTTTGGCTTATGGTTCCCACCACTTCAACCTTGATCGGCTTCACCTTGACCTTGGAACTGGACTGCATGTTTTCGCCATAATCCATGTCCCAGCTGATGGTCAGCTTCTCTTCGGTAAGGTCGAAATCAGGGGGCGCGGGATCCCACCGGTAAGATTTGGGGTTATAAAAGTTTTGTGCCACATAACCGCCTACCACCATCTGATTGGTGTCCCCCCCCTGCAGAGGTCTTCCGCTGCTGACGGGGATATCCAAAAGCCCAACCATTTCGGATTTGATTCCCAAAATATTGATATAGCTTACATATTTGCCGGCCAGCATCTTAACATTAATATTGATGACAGGAGTCGCCCCCTGGACGCCGTCCATTCTTTCAAAATTGGCTACCATGGCATCGTCAAGTACGGGTATATCATTGCCTTCGGGAGTCTTGCCCCCCTGGTTATAGTTAAAAACCTGGATCTGCATGATATTTCCCATTTGACTGACCTGCTCCATGAAATTGCGGTTCATGGCAATGCCGAGGGACAGCATAATAATAATGGCACAGGTACCGATCATAACACCCAGCATGGTCAAAAAAGACCGGAGCTTATGGCGCCAAAGATTTTTAACACTGAGGATCAGCAAATCCAAAAATTTCATTAAAACTCAAACTCCTCTTTCTTTTTACGCTTGCGCACAATCAGAACCGCGGCGACAACAGCGCCTATTACAACCACCCCGAGAATGATATAGAACCATACGCTTTGGAAGAAGCCTTTGTTCTGGCCTTCCATTCCGGGATCCATGGATCCGTCGGGAGGGAATTCTCCATCCACGGGCATATCCATTTCCATGGTATTCATTGAGAATTCCTTTACCAGCTCCTGTTTTTCACCACTGGCCGTCTCATATTCAAAGACAATACGGCCATCCGTCTCCCCCGGTGCAGAGGGTATCAGGTTCAGCTCAAAATATTCCCTTCTGCCCGATTCAAAATTGCCAAAATAGTTGCTTCTGGGCTGGGCCTCGAAATCCCCTTCCACATTGAGCTGTACATTATAAATATCGGTTTTGCCCATATTGTACATCTCAAAGCTCACATAAACAGGCTGACCTACATAAGCCTCCGAAGGCACCATGATCTCCGAGGTCTCAAATCTGGAGGGCTGGTAAACCGGGATTCCTATAAGCTCGTCGGCCTTGTAGGGATTGCCCGCATCATCTTCGTATTCAAAAGAAACGGTAACGGTATAGGTTTTAGATTTTGCATCGGGAATGGTGTAAAGGGTCAATGACCACTCGCAGGTACCCTTGGGGTTGATGGAATCAATAAAGAAGGTGTTACTGCTCTCGACCGGAGAGAATACGCTTCCCGTCTCATTGGAAGCCTCTGTTACGACAAAGCTGCCCTTAATATTTCTGACGGTTTTGGACGCATGGGTATTCAAGAACTGCATACTCAGCGTAAATCTTTCCCCTGCCTTTACCAGGGTGGGATCTGAAGAATAGCTGCTGACAATGATCTTTGGAACATTCTTTCCCGCTTCTTTGCTGCCCTCGGCTGTAGAATCCAGGAATACCGATATTGCCCGGGCAATAGACGAATTTTCTCCGCCATCTACCGGCTCAGCCTTAATGGTGATGGGAACGCCGCCTCTTTCCGCATCGGGCCTGGACTGGAACTTGAAAGTAATGTCCCTGGTCTCTCCTTTTTTGAGGTTGGATATCACATAAAGATTTTGAGAAATTGGCAGCATTGCTGCTGTTCCATCGGCGGACACTTTTATCTGGGCGATATCATAATCACCGGTGTTCTTTATTTTGGCAGAAACGTCAAAGCTTTCTCCCGATTTCACCGTTGTTTTGGAAGGCGTTATTCCCTCAATTTCCAGCATGGTGATGCCACCGTCTTTTCCTGCTACGGGTACCCACACCTGCTGTTCCACTTTTCCGGCTGTCCCTTTTTCATCCACATAATCAACGACAAAGGAGATGGGATAGCTGCCGCTCTTTAAGCTGCTGGAGGCCTTGAGGGTATAGGTCATAGGATAGCTCTCATTGCCGTAAATAACACGAAAATCCTTTCGGCCTGTCCCCGATGAAAGCGTAAAGGTTTCCTGGGACATGCCCGTTATAGACACCTTGACCTCTTTGGCGGCAAGGGATCCGCTGTTTTTGATAATGATCGGAAGATCAAAGTTTCCTCCGGCTGCGGCAGAAGCGTTTTGATCGGGCGGCAGCTGAAGGCTCAGATTACAGTTCGTTTGGGAATTGACGACTTTTATGTACACCGTACGCTCTACGGGATTGATCTCATCTCCCCAGGCGTTGGTATATGTCAGCTTAAAGGTGCAGGGATAAACGCCTTCCGCAGCAAACTTATCCACATCCACCGAGAACTTTATGTCGGCGGTTGCACTGGTCAAAAGTTGTTTAATGGGCATTTCCGATAGGACCCTGATAGAAACAAAGGGTGAATTGTCCTGATACAGCGGCGTGATGATAATATCTTTGGCCGAACTGCGGGTACTGATGTTTTTCAGGCTCATCGTAACCGTCGCCGTTTTGCCCGCGCTTAATTCCAGGTTATTCGGCACTGAAGCAAAGATATCGGGTATGTACTTGCTGGTATCCACGGACCCTGAGCCAGAGTCATCCTCTTCCGGTTCTTCAACATCCAGAATCAAATTGACCGAGACTGTTTTCTCATCTTTATCGTTCAAGGTATACGAAACGCTTACCGGCATGATGGCGCTGCTGCCATCCCCTGTAAAGACCATAAGAATTTCGCCAATGTCAACATTTTCTGCGGATTTAACTGTTTCTGATGGAAAATACTGGGTTTCATTGTCCTTCATGCGGGCAATGCCAGAACCGGAAAAATCAATGACAATATTAGAAATTTCATTGATTGCCGAGGTAGTACGCATCTTTAATTTTAGAACAAAGTCATCGCCCTTGCTTAAAGATTTGGTGCCGGCATGGGATAAAACAAAATCCATCGGCGCCGCTTGGACATCGGTATTAAATTCCGCCATAGAAAAGATAGCGGTAAAAATAAAGACTACAAGGATAATCCAAATGTTCATTTTTTTAAGCATTAATTTTTTCATGGTGCAAGCCCCTTCCATTCTCAATCTTTTCTATCTTTCCATCGCGGATTTTGACGATGCGCGATGCATAACCGGAAATTTCAGCGTCATGGGTGACGATAACCAGGGTCTGATTTGATTCCTTTGCCATAGCTGTCATGAGATTCATCATTTCATAGGTGTTTGCCGTATCCAGATTTCCGGTGGGTTCGTCGGCAAATACCACCTTGGGATCATTTGAAAAAGCGCGAGCGATACTGACTCTCTGCTGCTGGCCTCCGCTCATTTCCGATGGTCTGTGCTTCATGCGGTCCTTAAGCCCCACAGCCTCCATAAGCTCCTTTGCCCTCTTCATGCGTTTGGATTTCGGAATACCGCATAGAGTAAGCGGCATCGCTACATTTTCCAGGGCGGTGAGGGTGGGGATAAGGTGATAGCTCTGAAAAATGAAGCCTACGTATCTTTGCCGGAAAATAGCCAGCTGATTTTCAGTCAGGGTATCAATCCGGGTCTTGCCTATGGTTATGGAGCCTTTAGACGGCCTGTCGAGACCGGCCATCAAATGAAGAATGGTGGATTTTCCGGAGCCCGAGGGGCCTTGCAGGCAGCATATTTCACCTTCCTCAATATCGAGGTTTACCCCGTTAACCGCCATAATCCGTTCCGATCCCATTTTATAGACACGATATAGATTATTCAGAGTAATAATTGCGGACATAGAATTCTTCCCCTTTAGTCACTATTAATAAGCGTTCCATCATAATGATCCGTTCCATTTATCCTTCCATTTATATGTGAATTACCAGGCCTGTATTATTTCTTTTCCTTATCAAAATTCACCGGACAGCCAGGAAGCGATATCATCTAATACGATATCTTTGAGTTCAATATCCTTTTTGAGGTTCAGAAGCGAATCCTTGGCGCCCCTCAGCTTATCGGCCAGCTCTTTCCCCTGAAGCCGGACACCTGTAAAAAGGGCAGGAAGCGCACTGATAATCTCCTCACAAAGCGCATCTGAATAAACCTCCGCTTTTTGTATGATCCCGTCATCCAGTTTGCAATAAAGCTCTATGCCACCCCAGGAAAATCTGTTTTTCAGAGAAATATCAAAATCGGGTGTTTCTCCGTAGCACCAGCTCCATGAGCTGTTTCTGGCCATAATATTTCGGAAAGCGGGGTCCTGGGGCCACAGGGATTTATTTCGGTCGCTGAAATGTATCTTCTCGCAGGTCCCGCCGTATTCTTGCCTGAAAGCCTTTTCCACGGCATCCTTTATAATATCGACAGTAAGCCCGGGCATAATATCGCAAAGATTCACCACCCGGCTCTTCACCGAGGCTACGCCCTTTGCCTTGATTTTATCGGCCGATACCGTCAGATATTTTGCCATTCTCTCCTTATCGGCGCCAATCAATATGGTTCCATGATGCAGTCCGTTTTGCCCTTTAAAGCAAAAAGCATTGCCTGAGAATTTTTTCTCATCCACCGTCAGATCATTGCGCCCGTTGATGCAGGCATGGATGCCCAAATCTTCTAAAGCGCTGATAATAACGTTATACTGGCGCTTTAAATCATATTCATCCCGGTTTACTATGAACGAGAAATTAAGATTTCCTATATCGTGAAAGACCGCTCCGCCTCCCGATATTCTCCTTGCCAGGCGGATATTGTCTTCCTGCATAAGAGGCAGATTGCACTCCGACCAGGGATTTTGATTTCTCCCTATAACGACCGTATCTTTATTCTGCCAAAGAAACAAGGTTGCTTCGCCTAAAGGCAGTCGGGTGAGAAAGTATTCTTCTAAAGCCAGGTTAATCCAGGGGTTTTTAATATTGGTAGTTACAATCTTTACATGTTGCGTCATTATTAATTCACCTGTTAGTTAAATTTATAACAGTATTTTTCTGTTATTACCATTAAACCATGAATTCTCTTTCCATACAATGCCAGTGCAAAACTTAATCTTTTTAAAATTGGTAAAATTAAGCTGCACCTAAAGATTAGACGCAGCTTGTAAATATTGGTTCATAATTTTTTTGTTAAAAATCCGGCTTCTATTTTTTCCACCTCAGCACAGGATTCCGCGCTGCTTTTACCTCATCCAGCCTTGAAACATAGGTGTTCTTAGGAGCATGCTGTAAATTTTCCGGATGATTCCCTGCCTCTTTTGCAAGCGCACGCATGGTATCAATAAATTCATCCAGAGTCTCCGGGCTCTCCGTTTCGGTAGGCTCAATCATCATGGCCTCTTTTATAATGAGCGGGAAGTAAATCGTCGGCGGATGGTATCCTCTGTCCAGCAGGTTCTTGGCGATATCCAGAGCCGCCACACCCTGTTTATGCTGTCTTTCCGCTGAAAGAACAAATTCGTGCATACAGATCCTGTTATAGGGGATATCATAGTAATCCTCAAGCTTTTTCCGCACATAATTCGCGTTGAGAACCGCCGTAAGCGAGGCCTTTTTGAGACCTTCAGGACCCATGGTGAGAATATACGAATACGCCTTTAAAATAACGGAAAAGTTCCCGTAAAAGGACTTGACCTTGCCGATGGACAGAGGCCTTTCATTATCCAGAACATAATGTCCGCCGGCCTCTTCAATAACAGGCGCGGGCAGGAAGGGAACCAGGTCCCGGACAACGCCAATAGGTCCGGAACCTGGCCCGCCGCCGCCGTGAGGAGTTGAAAAAGTTTTATGCAAATTTACATGGGCAATATCAAAGCCCATATCTCCCGGGCGGACAACACCCATAATGGCATTCATATTTGCCCCGTCATAATAGAGAAGTCCGCCGCAGTCATGAACCAATTTTGAAATCTCCAGAATATTTTCCTCAAATAATCCGAGGGTATTGGGATTGGTCAGCATAAGCCCTGCAATGGTGTCATCTAAAACTGCTTCCAAAGCCTTCAAATCCACACAGCCCCGCTCATCGGAAGAAACCTGCACTACCTCAAAGCCTACCAGGGCTGCCGAGGCGGGATTGGTTCCATGGGAGGAGTCGGGTACAATAATTTTTGTACGCTTTGTATCATTCCTGGACATATGATAGGCCTTTATAATCATGAGTCCCGTCATCTCACCCTGAGCCCCTGCAGCCGGCTGCAGGGTAACCCGCTCCATGCCCAGAATCTCAGCCAGGTATTTATCCATGCGGTAGAGAACTTCCAGGCATCCCTGAGCGCTCTCAGCCCGCTGCAAGGGATGCATCTGGGTAAAGCCGTCAAGGGAAGCAATATCCTCGTTAATTTTGGGATTATATTTCATAGTGCAGGAGCCCAGGGGATAAAAGCCCGAATCCACACCGTAATTTCTCTGGGAGAGTGAGGTATAATGGCGGACCACGTCTACCTCCGATACCTCGGGAATGGCCGGACTTTTCTCTCTTAAAAAACCTTCTCCAAAAAATCCGGTGAGGTCTATCCCCGGAACATCCTCTTTCGGAAGCAGAAAGCCCCTTCTTCCCTCCACACTCTTTTCGAATATAAGTTTTTCATCCCTCATCACAGAATCCCTCCCCGGCAGATTTTATCGGTCTTTTGGACAAACAAATCAATTTCATTCCTTGTCCTCTTTTCGGTAACAGCCACTAAATAGCAGCCTTCCAGTTCGGGATAGTCTTCCGAGAGATCATAGCCGCCCAGGATACCTTCCGCTAAAAGCTCCCGGTTAAGATGTCCGGGGCTTATGCCGGGTCTCACCACAAACTCCCGGAAAAAGGGTGCGTCAAATACGCCGGATATGCTGCCCATCCCTAAAAGAGACTGATAGGCATAGACCGACTTGTCTATGCATTGTTTGGCCACTTCAAAAAGGCCCTTTTTGCCCACCAGAGATAGATAGA
>ENA-UOOK01006490-UOOK01006490.1-fermentation-metagenome-genome-assembly--contig:-NODE-6490-length-11154-cov-2.770069_pt1 | contig 11154 bp, 5 predicted proteins | sample MGYA00245777_ERZ724023 | MGnify/ENA primary metagenome ERZ724023 (study PRJEB28704, sample SAMN03018312) | fermentation metagenome | biome: anthropogenic terrestrial biome; feature: soil; material... | reverse complement strand
GTTATTTTTCGCGAATTAATAAAGCATCATGATGCATTGAGAATCAATTACAACCGTCAGAAAGGCAAGCTATTTTATAATAACAAGCATCTAACCCGTTCGTTTACTATTCCCGAGTATGATTTAAGCACATCTTCTCCTGCAGCACAGATAGCCAAAATGAACTTTTTAGCAGAACGTATCCAATCAGGTTTCGATATAGAAACCAGTCTTTTACTGAGAGCGTGCATATTTAATTTAGACCAGAATAAGAAACTTCTTATGCTAACTGCACATCATTTGGTTGTCGATGGAGTATCCTGGCGAATAATTCTAAATGATCTCAATGAGGTGGCGAGACAATTTGACACGGGGCAGGACATTCAATTGCCAGCTAAGACAAGTTCCTATCAGAAATGGGCAGAAACACTAAAGGCAGAAGCACTAAAGTATGTCAGGAAAGATATTCATGATGAGAAAAAATACTGGCAGTCAGTTGTAAATAAAGAATTTATCTTTCAGTACGATTTTGATTTATAGCGAGACCATTATGATTCAGTTGGAGGAAGAAGCAACAGCGTTACTGTTGTCTAAGGCAAATACACCATATAATACTACAACCTATGATTTGCTAATTACTTCTTTAATGCGGACTATTAAAAAACATACAAAGAACGGGAGTATAGTAGTTGAACTAGAAAGCCACGGTAGGCATGATTCTTTGACAGAGGTTGATATTTCGAGGACGGTAGGATGGTTCACTTGCCTTTACCCATTCTACATTGAGTTAAAGGGCGAGGAAATATCTTGTCATATTAAAGAAGTAAAGGAACAATTAAAGAAGGTTACCAATGAAGCAATAACATTTGGAATACTGAAATATCTGGTCAAAGACAATGATTTGGCTACTGAAAAGAGAGGCCTCAGATTCAACTATCTCGGGGATTTCACTCGCCATTTAAGCGACGATGGTCCCTTTGTACTTTTAACAGAGCAGGTGGGTAAAAATTATGATAGGAAAAATAGTTTAACGTGCTTGCTTGATATAAATTGCTTTATCTCAGGTGGTAAGCTGACGGGTATGTTAACTTACAGCAAAAGAAAATTCAAGTCAGAAACAATAGAGTCATTTGCTGCTTCCTTCGTGAGCCATATCAGAGAAGTATTAGGCCATTGCTTGAAGCAGGATAAAATAGAGTTTACGCCTTCAGATTTTGATATGGTAAGCATTTCACCTGCTGAACTGAAAAACCTGTTTGGATAATTCACCCCCAGCCTGAGTCCTTGTGGAATTCACTGGATTTCGGAATAGCGAAGGAGTGTATAAATGGATAAACAGACGTGTAGCAAATGTGTGCTCCATACCAGGGTTCCTAATGTAACAATTGGTGAAGATGGAATTTGTTCGGTATGTAGTAATGAGCGCAACAATGAGAGAATGAATAAAATAATGGTAAAGTATTTCTCTCATAAGTTGAAGGAATTAATAAGATCTATTAAACAACATAAATGGCCATATGATGCTCTGGTTCTTTTTAGTGGAGGGAAAGATAGTACTTACCTCTTAAAAATGGCTAAGGAAGAGTATGGTTTAAAAGTATTGGCTTTTTCTGTAATCCATCCTTTGGTTAACAAAACAGCGGCGAAAAATGCCGAAGATGTTGCAAACAAACTAGGCGTGGATTTAATGAAGTTTTATCCGGTTGAGGATGAGTATAAAAATATTATTAGGTATTCATTGCTCAAAGGTTATAAAGCAATAGAGGATGAATGCCTGGGGTGCTATACTTGTAGTTTTATCTTTAAAAACGCAGCATTAATGACAGCAATGCGAATGAATATTCCGGTTGTGTTCGATGGTATCGATATTGACCAAAGTGAAACCATTATTTTTATGGAGGGGAGGGAAATGAAAAAAAATGCCGCAGTAGGCATTAAGCCTTTCGGAAAAATACATGATGTTGTAATGCAGGGACTGGGAGAGTCTTATAAAGGTAGCATTTATGATTTTGATTTTGAGTTGCTTAAGGATTATAATTTTCCAAGCTTTATTTCCCCCTTCACCTTTTTAAACTATGATTTCAGAGAAAATAACACTTTATTCAAGGAGCTGAACCTTGAGAGTAAAGACTTTAGAACTGTTTTTACAAACTGCAGTGCCGTGCCCTTTTTCTCATATTTCTCCTTAAAAAGATATGATTGTCTAACATATATAAGGCACTATGCCAGCGAAATCAGGAAAAACTATCCCTTCCTATTACAATCTAAAATCGATAACAGTATTAAGCCAAATGCTTTATCAAAAGAAACAATCGAGGCTTTATCGGAAGAATATAGAAACGTTATATATTATGTAGCTAACGGCAATATTGATAAATCCAATATTACTAAAGCAAACCGGGAAGAAATTCTTAATATGGCTTCAACCCACCAAAGCATTTACGGGAAAGAGGTATGCGAGATATTCCTCGAACAAGCTTTGGAGATTAATAGATATGCACACTTTTTTAATATAAACTTGATGGAAATCCAGCAGGGATAATTCAAGGCGCCGCGAAGCTTCGGGTAAGGGAGATTGAGGAACAATGAAGCCGCAAAGGAAAATTGACAGCGCGAATGTTGAAGATATCCTTGGCTTGACTTCGATGCAAGAAGGCATGTTATATCATTATATGGAAAAGCCCGAAAGCAGGCAGTACTTTGAGCAGATCATTCTCTATTTTTCGGGAGATATTGACAGAGATTTATTCCGAGAGGCCTGGAATTGTGTCACCCGTGAAAATGAAATGTTAAGGGCTGTATACAGGTGGGAAGATTTAGATAATCCCATCCAAATAATCTTCAAGGACTATACGCTGCCTATTAGAGAATTTCATTTACCTCTTTCCACTCCACCGGGCGTACGTTCTTTTGCGGATATTGTGGAACAGGATCGCCTAGAAGGGATAGATATTTGTTCTGCCCCGGTAAGGATTACGATTTGCCAATATGCTCCCGGAAAACATGCAATGCTACTGAGCTTTCATCACATTGTTTTTGATGGGTGGAGCAGCGGTATATTGCTAAATGAATTTCTGAGCAAATATTATGCCTTGGCTGAAGGGGACGGCAATACTGTCGTTACCAAGACGAAGTTTAAAGAATATATTAAGTGGCTGCAAGCAAGGGTTCAAAACACCCAGAAAGATTTTTGGTCTCTGTATCTCGAAGGGTTTGATACGAAAACAAACTTGGCGGAAGATTATAGGAAAGCATATCCAACCCGGAATGTTGAAAGCTTTCAATACAAGCTTGATAATCACTTACAAAAACAGGCAATGGATTTCACGGTCGCTCATGGCATAACTCTGGCCAGCCTGATTTATAGCGCTTGGGGAATACTATTACAGCGATACAATAATACCAATGATGTAGTTTTCGGCACCACTGTGTCGGGAAGGCCGCCTGAAATTAAAGGTATCGCAAATATGGTCGGCTTGTTTATCAATACATTGCCTCTTAGGATTATTGCTGAGCATGGGGAAAATGCCGTTAGCCTCTGCAAAAAAGTGTACAGTGACTTAAAAGTGATAGAACAATACAGTCATGTCCCACTGGTAGATATTAAGAAATACGCTGGTTTCAACAAAGCAGGAGATTTATTTAATACAATCGTTGTAATTGACAATTACCCTCTCAATAAAAAATTGGATCAAGGGAACACAAAACTGATAATAGATTCTTACTCAGTTCATGAGATCACCAATTACGATCTTGTTTTACAGGTTATGGAGTTTAACGGTATTGAGCTTAATTTTCATTATAACAGTGAAATATACAAAAAGGGAAGAATGGAAAACCTCGTAGGCCATTTTACCAATATACTACAGGAAATACTAAGTCATCCCAACGATGCAATAGCAAAAATGGAAGTTATCGGCGAGGATGAAAAAAGGAAGCTCTTATTTGATTTTAACAGTACAGCATATACTTATCCATCTGACAAAACGATCCAAGAACTTTTTGAAAAAATGGCTGCAGAAAAACCGGATTATCCAGCTGTTATGTTTGAAACCCAAGTCCTTACATATAAAAAGCTAAATGAAAAAGCTAATCAGCTGGCATGGCTTTTAAGAAATAATTATGGTGTCGGGAGAAATACCATTGTTGGTTTGGCAATTCCATATTCACTAGAAATGCTAATAGGCATTATCGCCGTTATAAAAGCAGGTGGTACGTGTTTACCGCTGGATTTAACCCATCCGGAAGAACGAATTAATACTATTTTGGAAGACAGTGAGGCCGCCATTCTCATCCAACTTGAGGGATATAACATCACGAAAAATTTCACAGGGGAAAATGTATATCTTAACAATGAGGATTTAAATAAATATAGCCCAGAAAATCTAAGAAATTTATCGGGACCTATGGATATTGCTTTCCTCATTTATACGTCAGGTTCAACTGGTAAACCCAAAGGGGCAATGTTACATCATAAAGGTATTATCAATCACCTTTATACAAAAATCAGCGTCCTGGATTTAACGGAGAATGATGTAATAGGCAATAACTTTAGCGTAAATGTAGTTCCTTCTATCTGGCAGATCTTGTCTCCATTAATTTTAGGAGGCAAATTGGTTGTCTACCCTAACGATATTAATAAAAACCCTTATGAAATGTTCGCAAAATTTGCCAGGGATGGTATTACAGTTATCGAATTAGTTCCTTCGGTCCTTGATGCATATATTTACCTTTTGGAAAAAGGAGAAACTAGGATTAATTTACCATTATTAAAAAAGGTGGCACTTACATCAGAACCAGTTAAACCTTTAATGGTAAGTAAGTTTTTCAAGTGGTATGATATAGAACTCGCTAATTGTTACGGACAGACCGAATGTTGCGATGACACCCTACATTATACAATTCCGGTCGGGGCGGAGTTGAATGTAATGTTGATTGGTAAGCCATCTTTTAACACAAAGGCTTATATACTAAACAAAGATTATAGATTGCAGCCCCTTGGCGAAGTTGGTGAATTATGCATTTCTGGAGATGGCGTTTCGGCGGGTTACTGGAAGAGGCCTCATTTAACGAGAGAGAAATTTGTTCCCAACCCGTATGAGAATGGGAACATTCTATATAGAACGGGAGACCTGGCAAGGTGGATGGAGGATGGCAATGTTGAATGCCTGGGGCGCATCGATCATCAGGTCAAGATAAAAGGAAACAGGGTAGAATTGGATGAGATCGAAACCTGTATATTAAAAGTCCCGGGTATTACTAGTTGTGGGGTTATTGCCCGGGATGACATAGAAGGCGATAAATATCTATGTGCTTATCTAGTTTCTGACAGGGAATATACCACTAGTGAATTAAGAAACTTTCTAGCCCAGGAGTTGCCGGAGCATTCAATTCCCACTCGGTTCATACGGCTTGCTGGCATGCCCTTAACGGCAAATGGCAAAGTTGACCGTAAATTTCTAGTTACACTAAAGGAAAATGTAGATGTTGATACCGGAACAGAGTATTTTGCGCCAAGGAGTCAGTTGGAAAAAGAGATTCTGGCCATATGGCAGGACCTTTTGGCAATCGAGAAAATAGGCATAAATGACAACTTTTTTGATTGCGGAGGCCACTCTCTGCTTTTTATTAAACTACAAAATAGGCTGAAAAAAACTATTAACAGGCAAGTCTCTTTGGTTCAGCTTCTCCAGTATCCTACCATCAGAACCCTGGCCGGTTTTCTAGCGAAAGAGAATATCAGTAATAGTTATCAAGCAACATGTTCTTTGGGGTATAAAGATAATGAAACCGATATTGCAATTATCGGGATGTCGGGACGTTTTCCGGGAGCCAGCAGTATTAAAGAGTTTTGGTTTAACCTGGAACAAGGTTTAGAGTCTGTTTCATCTTTTGCAGATGATGAACTGGAAGTAACTGATGAAACGTTAATCAACAATCCCAATCTGGTAAAAAGATGGGGAGCCCTTGCTGGTATTGATTTATTTGACGCATCCTTTTTCGGTATTACTCCCAAAGAAGCAGAACTAATGGATCCACAGCAGAGGTTTTTTATGGAATGTGCTTGGGAAGCTTTGGAGGACGCGGGTTACTCTACCGAGACTTTCACCGGCAAAACAGGTGTCTATGCCGGAATGGGGATCAGCAGTTATCTGCTTCATAATATTGCTTCAGACACGGAATTAATAGATTCCGTCGGCCATTTTCAATTAGCGATAGCAAATGATAAGGACTATCTTAGCACTCGCACAGCTTACAAGCTAAATCTAAAAGGTCCAAGTATTACCGTGCAAACTGCCTGTTCAACTTCCCTTGCAGCAGTTCACCTTGCTTGCCAAGGACTCATTAATAATGAATGCACTATGGCTTTAGCAGGTGGCGTTCACATTAAAATTCCCCAGGAAAGTGGTTACATTTATGAAGCAGGAGGCAATATGGGTCCTCACGGACAATGCCGAACCTTTGATGCGGATGCCAAAGGTTCTGTTATGGGAAATGGTGTAGGAGTCGTCGTCCTGAAATTACTGAAAGATGCCATTTCCGAGAGAGATCATATTTATGCTGTTATTAAAGGAACGGCTTTGAATAATGATGGCTCAATTAAGGCAGGGTACACTGCTCCAAGTATTGAGGGGCAAATGGATGTAATTACCCATGCTTATGTAAAAGCGGGTGTAAGCCCTGAAACCATAGGATATATTGAAACACATGGCACTGGTACGGAGTTAGGTGATCCTGTTGAACTAACCGCGCTTAGCAATGTTTTTACAAAGACAACATCACGTAAAGGTTTTTGTGCTTTAGGTTCGTTAAAATCAAACATTGGGCATCTGGATGTAGCCGCTGGAGTATCAGGACTTATTAAAACAGCTTTGGTACTTAAAAATAAAACAATTCCTCCCACTTTGCATTTTGAGTTGCCTAACCCAGAATTTGATTTTATCAACAGTCCCTTTTATGTAGCTCGAGAACTCGAAAGTTGGGAATGTGATAGCACTCCGCGCCGTGCCGGCGTTAGCTCTTTTGGCATAGGAGGTACCAATGTTCATGCGATTCTTGAGGAGGCACCGGAGATTACCAGGCCAGAAGCGCCTCCTTTATCGTGTTACCTTTTGCCTCTGTCGGCAAAGACTTCAGCGGCTCTTGAACAAGCAAAAGACCGGCTGGAAACACATCTCCTCACAAATCCCGACTCGAATATCGCAGACGTAGCATATACGCTGCAAATTGGGCGTAATTCCTTTCCCGCCAGATACTTCTTTATTGCCAAAGGGAAAAAGGATATTGTTGAATCCTTTACTAATTGTGGGCGGAATAATCGCGGGCGGAATAATGGATCGATAACGAATAATACCGGTAGTGCAGTTATCGACTTTGCTTTCCCGGATCAGATTGGGACACATTACCAAATGGATTATAGTTTCTATTTGACCCAGACAATATACAGTCAATGCATTGATCGATGTTGTAGTTATTTAGCCCGGAGTTATGGCCTTGATATAAAGAATATGCTTTTTAATCCTGAAAAAGATACTGTTCTGAGTAACATGCAGGATATAAGTATAGATAGAGTCAAGACTTTTATTTTACAGTATGCGATGGCTCTGCTATTAATGGACTGTGGTGTGGAGTCCCGTTTGGTTACCGGAACAGGGACGGGCAGATATGCAGCACTTTCTGTTGCACATATCATTGAACCGGAAGATGCCTTAAGGCTAATAATGGATTCCAGTAACCATCAAGCATCCGGGAGGAAAAGTGATTTCACCAAAGATATCGCGATTAAGCCAGCGCAGATAAACTATCTTTCATCTACTGGTATTTTAACTAAAACCGGGCAGGAAATTAATTTAGCCTTGGAAATAGAAAATCCGGAAATAAAAGACATTTTGAACATAGTCAAGGAAAAATGGGAGGGACTACAACATATTTGTCTCGTGGTAGGTAGACCAGAAAAAGAAGAGGATTTTGGGATAACAAATGACAAAGGAACTGGGACTGAGTGCCAGATAATTGATCTTTTCCCTGGCTGTGAGAAAGAATGGGATCTGGAAATACTGTTAAGCACTCTGGGTGAGCTTTGGCTGAGCGGGATTAATATCAAATGGGAAGCTCTTTACAGGACCGGGGAATATTGCCGTGTTTCATTGCCGGCGTATCCCTTTGAACGGAAACATTATTGGGTGGATAGACAAAAACCATTGGGTCGGGATAATTACCACAAAACGTTATTAGAAAAGACTCCTGATATAAAGACATGGTTTTACTTCCCGGTCTGGCGGCAATCCTGTCTGACATTCTTCGCTAATTCCAAGGAAATATCCCGGGATGAAGCATGCTGGCTCATATTTGCTGATAACCACGGGATAGGCTTCGCTATATGGGAGCATTTGGTACTATTAGGTCATGAGGCAATATTGGTTAAAAGAGGATCTACATACCAGAAAATTGATGAACATACATTCACTATTGATCCAAAGAATAATGAGGATTATAAAACTTTGATCCAATATATGGTTTCTGAAGGAAGGATTATTAAGTATGTAGTCCATTCATGGAGTAGCAATAAAGTTGAGATGAAGGCCGAGCCACGCATAATTTTTGATGAGCTGCAATATTCCGGATTCTACAGCCTCTTATACCTGACAAAAGCGTTTATTGCATCTAATATTACGCACCAACTGGAAATGTGGGTTATCAGTTCGGATATGCAATGCGTAAACGGCGATGAAATACTTTGTGCGGAAAAATCCACTATTCTTGCGATCTGTAAAACAATTCACCAAGAACACACCAACATATTCTGTCACAGTATAGACCTATTAAGCAGTGATATAGAAAATAGCCAATGCACTAATCTGATTAACGATCTCCTTTTAGAGTTAGCAATAACAACCGATGACATAACGATTGCCTATCGTAATAATAAAAGGTGGGTTCAGGATTATGAGCGGGTTTATATTGACGACAAATATAAACAAAACATCAGGTTAAGGAAGAAAGGCACTTATTTAATTACCGGAGGGTTAGGGGAAATAGGCCGTGTATTTGCCGACTACTTAGCAAAAGAGATTCAGGCAAACTTGGTTCTCACCGGCAGGACCTTGCTTCCCGACCGAAACCATTGGGAGGAGTATTTACATTCAGGTAACGCCCAAAACAATATAGTAGACAAAATAAACCGGTTGAAGTCGCTGGAAGGTTATGGATCAAATATCAGATATGAATGTGTTGACGTTGCTGACGAAGATGGTATGAGTGCTCTTCTGGCAAGTGTTTCGCAAGACTTTGGTGAAATAATCGGTATTATTCATTTGGCTGGCATTACAGGTACAAATGCTGTCCGTGCAATAAATGAGGAGTGTCCTGAGGAATGTCAGGTTCAGTTCAATTCCAAAGTGTACGGAATTTATACGCTGGAAAGATTATTTAAAAATAAAAAAATAGATTTTTGCCTTGTTGTGTCCTCTCTATGCGCAATCTTAGGAGGTTTGGGTTCAACTGCATATGCAGCAGCAAATACCTTTCTTGATACATATGCCCAAAGAAAAGCTAAAGAAGGTGATTTCCCCTTAATGAGTGTCAATTGGGAGGCGTGGTCATCACTCCACGACAAGTGGAAGTGGTTGACTCTTGACAAGATGGCCATTACTCCTGATGAAGGTGTGAACATATTTTGCACCGTATTATCATTAAATATGACGCCGCGCTTGATTGTCTCAACCGGTAATCTCTTCGAGAGGATCCAACAGTGGCTGGGACGAAACCTCTCGACTGATGATTCCAAAGAGAAAAAGGCGGTTGTTGTTAGCCACAGGAGACCCGGCAATAACAGTAAATTATTGCGCTTTTCGCCAACGAATTTTTTTCACAGAGTGGGTAAAAAAATTAATAATATATAAAAATAGAAAAATATAATAAATACAGGGGATTAACTATTGTAGCTAAAAGAGAAGAAGATACAGTAGGACCTTTTAGGCATAAATAAGGTGGGAGTTCTCGATAATTTTTTCGATTTAGGCGGGCATTCGCTTCTTGCCACCAGGGTTGTCTCGAAACTAAGAGACATATTTCGTGTTGAAATACCAATGCGCAGAATATTTGAAAAACCTACGGTAAAGGGGGTAATAGAAATTCTGGCCGATCTCCTTGGAGGGATGGATACAGTGGAACAGATTGCTCTATTGTACGAACAGGTGGAATGCCTTACCGAGAATGAGGTAAAAGAGATGATGACGAAGTTGGCCAATCAGTGATATTTTAATGGCTTGCTTATGTGTTCAATGCTTATTTTATTTTCTCTATCTGGACTTAAGGAGAGTATTAAATGAAAAAAATGAGCTGGGTAGAAAAGTTAAACAAAAGTCTTGAGCTTGCAGTCAGTGACGAAATTCGCACAAAAATCATTGAAGGTAGTGAATCATTGAAATCAAGTTCCGGCCCCGCAACAAAAGCCAAGTGGGTCAAAGCCGCAATGGAACGTATGGATGCTTCACTTGATGAGCAGACCAGAATTGAAGTTATGGAAAGGTGTTCCTGCGATTTTGAAGCAAGAAAAAAGGAAGCCAGAAAGATTTACGAAAGCTCTAAGAATATAGATGAGTTTATTGAGAAGCTGGGAAATCGGTGTAATAAGCTTGTCAGAGAAGGAAATATTCTTTACAACATAAAAATCCATGGATGTGATTGTGGATGGGTTAGGTCTACTAAAACACCTATTTCATCAACTTTTTGTCATTGTGCGAAAGGTTATATTGTCAAATATTTTGAGGCAGTATTTCAGAAACCGTTAAAAGTAGAACTTCTTCAGGCGGTTATATGTGGCGATGAGGTTTGTAAATTTGCCATATATCTTGATGATGAAATAATGGGAAAATCGTAAGGTTGGAAGCAGAAAAGCTGCTTAGGGGACGAACGCTAGACAAGGGGACGGTTCAGTCTCCTCGTGTCATTTTGTCTCACCGGCACAATATTTGCTAAAGACAAGATTTAGGAAGGCTGTCAAAGTCTATGAGGACTTGAGGCATCCTGTATTGGTCAAACTGATTGATCATTGTGAAACCGGCAGTGGTGGGGTGGCTGCCTTCTTCGAATGGGCTGAAGGGGACTACCTGCACGCGCACTGGAACTTCGCTAAATATCCCAAATACCAACATCCCCAATGCCCCAGTTACC
>ENA-UOOK01006489-UOOK01006489.1-fermentation-metagenome-genome-assembly--contig:-NODE-6489-length-11154-cov-3.005406_pt1 | contig 11154 bp, 8 predicted proteins | sample MGYA00245777_ERZ724023 | MGnify/ENA primary metagenome ERZ724023 (study PRJEB28704, sample SAMN03018312) | fermentation metagenome | biome: anthropogenic terrestrial biome; feature: soil; material... | reverse complement strand
ATCCAAGCGTAAACACGTTCAGCAATTACTGCATGTCCATAAGATCCAACCGGTGCCAAGAGAAAACCCAAATGGAGTTTGAAAGAAGTTCGTGAATTTGCTAAGGAAAACGGTTATACATTATTAGATGATGAATATATAAATAATAAGTTTCCTTTGAGATTTATCGACGACAATACAGGGGCTGAGGTCGTTATGACTTTTCGAACTCTACAAGCGAGAGTGAAGTCTCAAAAAATAAAAGAGAAAATAGACGACAATCAATAGATAGATAAATGAACATTATGTAAGGGGGTCACACCATGAACGAATCCGGTAAAAGAGTTTGGTATTTTCCCGACGGTGAACTGCCGCCTCCGGGAGATGAACCTATGAAAGGCCATGAGTCGGTCATATTGCTCAATGACAATGATTGTGATGCACATGTATCCATGACGTTGTTTTTCACGGACAAGGATCCGATTGAGGGTATTTTAATAACGGTATCCACAAAAAGGGTAAAGTGTATCAGAATGGATCAACCGGAGGCATTAGGAGGCGTTGGAATCCCTTTGGAAACACAATACGCCATTAAGCTCCAAAGTGACGTACCCATTGTTGCTCAGTACGGAAGATTGGATACCAGACAAGCGAAAATGGCTTTCTACACCACTATGGGAATCAGTTTTTAATTGATTTTTGAAAATGTATTAAATGATGTTTAGATGATATTGCAAAAGCCTTTGGCTTTTGCATGAATATATCGAAGTCTATTCAAAACGAAAGTGAGGCATTTGACATGAGTAGAGTAATGATCCCGGATTGGGAATACAAGGAGAGGATCCAAAAAGCCGCAAAACTCGCTCAAGAAAAAGAGTTGGATGTATTTTTGGTAAATTCCAATGAGGCTGATTATGCCAATGCAAGATATTTCAGCGGATTTTGGCCTTTATTCGAAAGAGCAGGTGTGGCTATCACACCGGAAGGTAACGCCGGGTTGATTGTAGGACCGGAAAGTGTAATTTTCGCATCGGATGTCAGTCGCATTGATAAAATTTACACATCCTTAGCCTACAGAGAATCAGCTGACCCGGCATATCCTGAAACCAAAACGATGAATTACAAGGACATCTTTATGGACCTTGGTGTAAAGGGTAAGAAAATAAGAATCGGAATCGGAAGTTTTTTGGATACCAATGCAGTGATGATGGAAAGCTTGAAGGAAAATTACCCTAAGGCTGAAATCGTCAAAGCCGATGACATTATGTTGGCGTTGAGAGGTGTAAAATCTGAAAATGAACTTGCCTGTATGCGAGAAGGATTCCGTATTACCGAACCTGCCATGGCCGAGGTAATCAAGAACTTAAAGCCCGGGGTTACCGAGTTGCAAATGGTAGGTATCGCTCAAAGGGTGATTTATGAGAATGGTGCCGAATATGAAGGTTTGCCCATGTATGTATTCTCTGAAAAATCCACGCGGCATGCTATCTCCAGACCTTCTTACAAAGTGATCGGTAAGGGAGACTTGGTGCAATTGAATTTATCCGCCAAAGTGGACGGTTATTCACCTTCTGTAGGTATACCGGTTTGCGTGGGAAAACTCACTCCTGAAAAGAAAAAGCTGGTGGAATTTGGATTGGAAGCCCATAACTGGACCACATCACAAATCAAAGCAGGCGTCAAGGCTTCGGACATTGCCAAAGGCTTTTATGATTTGTATGTGTCAAGCGGTAAAAAAGACAATTATGTGTACGGACCTTGTCATGGAACCGGTATGATCGAAGTGGAAGCTCCTTGGATGGAGACCTCTTCAACTTATGAATTGAAGCCGAACATGACATTCCAGGTGGACACATTCGTCTCGGGCAGCACATTCGGATTACGTTGGGAAAAAGGAATTGTGGTCACCGAAGACGGATATGAAAGCTTATGTAACCCCATCGGTGAAATCATTGAATTGGATTTTTAATATGAATAAATCAAAAAGCTCGTCTTTTCATAAATACGGGCTTTTGTTCTTTTTTAAGGACGATATTTGTAAGAGGAGATGAATCAACAAATGAAACTTGAAACCATATTTCCGAAAGAAATAGAAAAGGCAAAGGCCGGGAAAACACCTCTTGTCATACCGGTGGGAACTATCGAGTATCATGGGCCTCATTGTTCATTCGGTTGTGATACATTAATTGCTACCGGGCTTTTGGAGCGATTGGAAAAAGAAAAGGAATTGATCATTGCACCACCCATTTGGTATTCTCCTGCAAGCTATGCCGTGGCAGGGCCGGAAAAAGGAACCGTCCATGTAGAAGCTAATGTTTTCGAAGAATATGTTAAAATGATGTTGAAATCCTTCTTGTACGGAGGATGGAAAAACATCTATTTACTGATCCACCATCAATATGAACAAGAAACACCTCTGCCCATGACATTAGCTTGCATGAAGGCTGCCAAAACTTTAACATTCGAGTACTTGGAGCTCACAAGAGGACAAGGTTGGTGGGGTGACAACAAGAACAAGGAATTTTATGATCAATTGGACGAAGGGGACAATCCCTGGAATTGGATTACTGTGCTGCCTTGTATGAGTAAGCAAGTGCAGGATATGACCGGATACGATCATGCAGGAAAGTATGAGTGCAGTATCCTCAGTGCTCTATACCCGGAAACAGTCATCAAGGAACGCATCAAGGACTCGGATGAATGGTTCATACAAAATGCGGTGGAGTCTTCTCCTGAATACGGTGAAAAAATGGTTGCACTTTGTCTTGAGGACTTGAAAAAGAAGATTAAATAAAGGGGTTTTAGCATGAATACAGTCAAAGAAATGAACTATGAGTTTAGAAAGCGCCTTTTAGAGGTACATAAGCCCGAAAGAAGAGACTTAGACATTTTACCTTCTGAAAATGAAGTGTTGATAGATGAGCGCTGGGAGATCGTGATTCCGGAGGATACTGCAAGAGCTTTAAAGTCCGCAGCAAAAGATCTTCAGGACTACTTAAGGGTTTCCATGGGAGTATCCTTGCGACTGAGGATAGTTGACGATATCACTCCTGAAATTGCATCAAAATCACGTAAAATTATTCTAACCAATAAAAGACTGTCCCCGGAATACGGAAAAGGTTTGGACACCCATAGAAGTTATCGGTTGATATGCACCGATGAGAGTATCCTCATATGCGGGTTCAATTGCAGAGGCGCTGCACAAGGCTCTTATTATTTGGAAGATTTGATGAATCTAAAATGTGCACCTATTGTTGAAAAGAATGATGTATCAAGAAAACCGGTGTTTTCTCCAAGAATGATTCATTCCGGATATGGTCTGGATATGTTCCCGGACTCCCACTTGAATGCAATTGCTCATGCCGGTATGGACGCCATATTAATTTTTACTAAGGATGTAGATACTACCCCTCACGGTTATGTGGACTTTAATGAATTGATTTACAGAGCGGAAGGGTATGGCATTGATGTTTATGCATACAGCTATTTAAAAAGCTTAAAGCATCCGGATGATCCGGACGCGGAAAATCATTATTCCGGTACATACGGCAAGCTGTTTGAAAAATGCCCCGGGTTAAAAGGGATTGTCATGGTGGGAGAATCCGTGGAGTTTCCCAGTAAAGATCCTAACACCTCCGGCAAGTTTTATTATGAAAACTTTGAGAACGGACTTCCTACAGGAAAACCCAGTCCCGGTTGGTGGCCATGTAATGACTATCCCCAATGGCTGGATATGATCAAAAAAGTGATCCGAACTCAAAAAGAAGATGCGGATATAGTGTTTTGGACGTACAATTGGGGTTATGTAGACAAGGAACATCGGATTGAATTGTTAAAAAATATACCGACGGATATATCCTTGCTGGTGACATTTGAAATGTTTGAAAAAATACCTGTTGACGGTATCATGAGCACCTGTGTGGACTATACATTATCCTTTGAAGGTCCCGGCCAATATTTTACAAGCGAAGCTAAGATCGCCGGGGAAAGAGGCATCCGATTATATACCATGTGCAACACCGGAGGGTTGACCTGGGATATAGGGGTGATACCTTATGAGCCATGTCCATACCAATGGATGAGACGACACACCGGTTTGCATGAAGCCAACAAAAAATGGGGATTACAAGGACTGATGGAGTCCCATCATTTCGGTTGGTGGCCGTCTTTCATATCGGAAGCTGCCAAATGGTCCTATTGGACCGAATCTCCGGATGAGGAGAAAGTTCTTGAACTCATCGCCGAGAGAGACTTCGGGAAGGAAAACGTTTCAACGGTGACAAAAGCTTGGAAATATTGGAGTGAGGGGATACGTTACTACGTGTCCACCAATGAGGATCAATACGGACCTTTTAGAATCGGACCTTCCTATCCTTTGGTGTTCAGAGCGGGAGCCTCCATACCTACGGTGCCATATGCCCACTTTGGCGGCAATAAGATCTGTAGCACGAATTATGCATCCGCCGATAGCGGTCGAAGCTCTCTTTTCCAATTCCGTTTACCAGTGGAAAAGAAGAGATTGGAGAAGATGAGGTCTTTGTTTGATCAAGGGGTTAAGCTCTTGGAAGGAATTTATTCTTCTTTGTCGGAAAACAAAAAGACCGATGCTTTTTATATGATTAATTTGGGTAAATTCATTGTCAATTGTGTCACCACCTCCATGTAAAAGATTGGGCATTGTTAAAGATGAAGTTAATGTCCGAGACCGATGTGACCAAGCTTCGAGAATATGGTGACGCCATGATACAAATCGGCCGTGATGAAATTGAAAATGCCAGAAACACCATACCTTTGGTGGAAGCTGACTCAAGATTAGGTTGGGAGCCAAGTATGGAATATATGACGGATACGGACCATATACAATGGAAGATTAAGCAGGTGACAAGAGTCCTCGAAGTTGAACTGCCCGGATACTTGTCCGCGTTGAAGTATAATGAATAATAAATAAAAGCTAGAAGCTTATAACTTAAAATCTAAAACCAAAAACAAAAAAATGATACCATATGATAAAACCAACGGACTTCTAATCCGTTGGTTTTATCATACAATTCAAATAAAAAAACAATTCAAACAATTCAATCTTTACTCTATATCTACCGTAAGAGACTTTAACAAAAGGCCTGCAGTGTCGGTTTCGGTTGCAAGAGAACGCATCCGAAAATAACATACCCCTTCGGTGCAAACATATTGATGTAATCTGCCGATTTCAACATTGTCCAATAATAAGAGAGCTTCATGATTGTTACAATCCCAGTTGATTGTAATCTTATGCGTAGTGCCGTATTCTAAATCCCCCGGTGTAGGTAACCGGCTGCCTCCGCTACCGTTTAAAAATATTCTGCCTTTTTCATCTATTTTTATAGGGAAACTACCTTCTCGCTCCAATCCCGGAAGGTCAAAGTGATCAGTGAGTGTAAAGTGGACTCCCTTGAAACCTTTATTGATACTCAAATCAAATGTTATTGTTCCTTTTTCTCCATAAGGAAAATTGATGCATGCAGCTGCAGGAACGTCGCTTTTAGGTTTTATGAGTTGTAGAACTTTCTGCTTATTGTCAATCGGGTCTTTCACCACTGATGCTCCTTCGGCAGCTAGAGTGGACCATCTCCTTATTCCGTAGCGGAAGTCTTCGTGAAAATGAGTCTGCAAGACGAAATCCGGATCCACATTGACAAGCATTTGCCCTATTTTAACCAAAACCCTGTTATTTGTCATTTGGGTAACATATGGATAACCGATTTCGGAATTGGATATGACACGTCCGATTTCACGATAACCTTTCCATGTTTTCCCTTCGTCATAGGAAATGGCAGCTGTAGCTACTGCTCTTTCAGCAGCTCCCCAGTGAATGGGTCCCAATCCGTCTGCGCCGCAGTTGTTCCAAACCAGTAGAATGGATTGGTCTTTTAATCTGGTAACCGCCATAGCAGATTGATTGCTTACAAATCTTGTGTGGCCGGCCTTTGACCAGGTGATTCCATCATCATTAGAATAGGTTTCCCAATGAAAACCATCCTGAGAACGGGGGAGTAACCATATTCTGTTGTCTTTAAGTTGTATCCCCACCGGTTCAGCTGCACCGCTTTCGTACCAATCAGCCGCACCGGTATTGATGGCAATCTCGGAAGAAGGAGCAGTCCATGTTGTGCCGTTATCGTCCGAATAGGGGCATAAGCTGATCCAAACTCCGATTTTTCTATCGGACAAAGCACTTATGGGTGCAAAAATTCGACCGGTTTTGGATTGAAAAGCATTGTTTGAGGAGCCCGTATACCCGTAGCCAAAATCCACCCTTTGTACCGGATCCCATGTCATACCACAGTCTATTGACCTTACATGATACAACAATGATTTTGATGTGTGTCTTTTTTCAAAGCTGAATGAATAATATTCAAGGCCGAAAAGATGAATAAACCCCTTGTCATCTGTAAGTGCTGCACCGGAGTACCACTGACAACCTTCTCTTGAGGGAAATTGAAACATCTCGGTAGGCTTTGACCATGTCAAACCATTGTCAGAAGAAAAAACCCCTTTTGCAACCCATACTTCCGCAATATGTTCCGTGTTCCACAACATCACCCTACTGTCCGGCAAGGTTAAAGGAACCCCTTGAAAATCAGTTGTTTTAACTCGGATGACGTCACCCGGCCGATCACCAAGATAGGCTTCCCGATTGCCGTCACTTTCCGCATCGGTATCAAACCCTATTAACCCCATTACGTTCACTTCTTTTTCATCAATCATAGATTGCCACCTGCCTTTATATGTAAATATATGATATCTGCCAGGTAATGTAAACCATAAAATAGGACTAAAGTAGGATATAGGATGTCCAAAAGGTCATAGGTAGTAAATTTCAGAAAATTTTTATAAACATAATTTCATTTCATGGACAATACAGTATAGATAGAAAGTGGCAATATTTTTGTAATACATGGAACAATATGGACAAAAATAAAGTCTAATGTAATGTACAAAGGTATAGTTCTGACTTTTGGAGGTTTTAAAATGAAAAAGTTTATTGTGTTGATGTTAGTGGTTGTAATGGTTTGTTCAGCTCCCTTTACTGTCCTAGGAGAAGGGGAGAAAGGCGAATTGATTAATTCGGTTTACGACAAGGAAGAGATTGAAAAGCAAGCAAGAGCGTTATTTGATTTGTCTTCGGTTTTTCAAATGGAAAATTCAGATTTTAGAGAAGACAAAAGAACAGGCAAAACTGATTGGTACCTTTATTTCTATAACCAATCCGACGGTAGTTATTTTTATTGCACTTTCGATGCCAAAACGGCTGAATTGCGTAGTTTTGACCGCCTCTATAAGAATAACACCGGCTTATTGATGATTACCGAAGAAGAAGCCGAAAGCGCAGCCAAGGCATGTATCGAAAAATATAATCCGGGTTTGACGGACAGTTTGATCGAATCCGAATTATCCGATGTATCTTTCTTAAAACAAGGTTACACATCCAAGTATTCTTATTATTTTACATATGTACAGGTTGTGGATGATGTTGTGTTCCCATCTAATTTCATCACTGTACAGGTCTCCGGATTTGACAAGGAAGTGGTTTCTTATCAGAAGGCATGGTCACAATGGAAGTATGAACGAAAAGGATCTTTTTTATCTGATGCAGCAGTACTCAGCAAATTCAGGGCAAAAGACATTGTAAAGCCTGAATACGTAAGAAAAACCGATACTGATTCCAAATCAATTATTCTGACGTCGGTCTATCGACTTGAATACCCCGAAAATGAATCCGGATATTTGACTGCCATAGAAGGTGACTTTTTATTATCAACCGACTTGTATCAAGACGGTTCTATTGTAGAGATGCCGATATATGAAGAAGATGCTTCAAAATCAGAATCAGCCGGGGGCGTTTCCTATTCCACGGCTCCGGAGAAAGGGGTTATCTCGGCAGAAGATGCTGCGACGTATATCAAAGAAAAACTATCCTTCTTGCCGGAAGTGACCGATATGGCTGTGCTATCTTCAGAATATACGGCATGGTATAACGGGGTGGAGGGCAAGTATTGGAGAATTTATCTTTACGCTGAAACCGAGTCTTATTTGTCTGTGGTCATAGACAGTGAACATCCGAAAATCTTGTATGCAAGCTACAATAAATCTCAAGAACCTGTTATTCCATATGATGTAAAGAGGAATTCCGAGCAAGTTGTTTCTGTTGTGACTTCCTCTATGGAAAAAGCTAATTTGGAAGATGTTGCTTTGACATTAAGTACAAGAGAAGGTAGCGGGGGAGCTGTTCGTAAAGAAGAGTTGGTTAGGTTTATAAAAGCAGCGTTTCCTGAAATAGATTCGAGTCAGGTTAATTTAGATCGTTATGAATCCGACCCGGATTATAACCGGGAAACATATTGGGGATACAGGACAATCAGTGATATCCCATACAAAAATGATCGCGTGCAGTTTACATACAATACCAAAAGCAATGATATCACCCGTTTTCGTTTGAACTGGACTTATGATGCAAAAATAGAATATCAAGGTGTCATTGTTCCTTTGACCCAAGCACAAAACATCTATTTCCATTCAGCAGGATTTGATTTGACATATGTACAACTAAAAAATCAATCTACCGCTTCTTACGTAAATATACCGAATCCTGAACTTGTCCCGGTCTATTCGCTCAAACAGACTCGTTTTAACTATGTATCGGCTATCAGTGGAGAAGTGTTGGACTACAACGGCGAACCCATCAAAGAGGAGATTTTTGATGGTGAGTATAATGACCTATCCGGCCACGCTAATGAAAGAGCCATTCGATTAATGGCACATATGGGTTATTTAGATGAAAATTCACAAAGCTTCAAACCGGATGAAGTACTGTTAAAGAAGGACCTTGTCAAATGGCTGGGCAATGCATTTAGTGATAACTCAAATTACATACCCAGGGGATCGGGTTATTACTTAAAAACCGATGATGTTAAATTTTATGATTATAGTCCCGAACAAGAGGGATATAACGCTATCGTAAGAGCTGTAAGAATAGGTGTGATCTAAATAGATGAAAAGATATTGCAACCGGAGAAAAGAATGACCGTTCTTGATATGAGCAAGTTGGTTATAAACGGGTTGGGACTAAAGTATATGACCGAAAGACCGGGATTGTTTGTAATGGATCCTTCCATACCGGAAGGGTTGCAAAAAGACTCAGGAACCATTGCCTTGGCTAAAGCTTACGGGTTTATGAACCCATATGAGCAAAACTATAACCGCAAATTAACAAGAGGTGAAGCAGTTCAAATCATTTATGATTTGCTGGTATACTTAAGAGAGATCCAATAATTCGAATTATTTAACAAAGGCTGGACTTCAATTCCAGCCTTTATTTGATCATCCCATTTTCATACACTGCAAACAATGTAGCTATATCTCAAAGTAGTAATCTTCCTTCCCTTCTAAATGTTTTGACTTTACTCATTCAATCACATATAATGATGAAAATTAGTAAATAATGGAACTGATTTAATGGAAGATTAGCCTTTTCAATATTATAAGCTTTGACACTCCGAACGATCTACCAAAGAACGAAATCTTTTGTTTACTATCTCGATTTACTTGACAGATAAAAATGACGATGACTGCAGGTGAAAAAAATGAAATACAATAAAACGAATAACGACAATCCTGAGACAAACGTGTTGCATGGATTATTCTATCAATGGATGGACAATTACAAGAATGTTCTTGCGGAAGTAAAATCCAGCGACAAATTTAAGCATCCTTTCAGAGATATTATTAGTCATGATATACCAAATGCATTAACAGAAATCATACCTGTTTCAAGTCCTTATGTCGTAACTGGTAGCTACGGCAAAGGAAGATGGACTGATGTCCCCTGGGTTGCTGTATTTGATACTCGTATCACTAAATCTGCACAACGTGGTGTTTATATTGTTTACTTACTCAACAAAGAAACCAAGCAACTCTACTTAACCCTCAATCAGGGAGCGACCGCTGTATCACAAAATGAAGAAGGTGATAAAGAGAAGTCATTAGCATTTACTGGGATAGCAAAATCACAGAGTGGAAAAATGACAGAGAAGCTTATAAGTAATGCCAAGAAAATACGAGGTAGTTTGAAGTGCCAAAACCAACTATATGACGAAAAGATTAATACTGGCTCTCTGGGATATGATGCAGGATGTGTATGCTATAAGAAATATGATATAGATAATCTACCGGACGATGATCAGTTGACTGCAGATTTACGTGAATATATGAGCTTATATGCAGATTATTATGATAAGTTTGTTCTTGGAAAAAAATCGAATAATGTGTCAAATAAACAGGCGTGGCTATTATCGTGTAACCCTAATAACTGGCAGTGGGAAGAATTTAGCTCTGCTGTTAGTGCTACTCGTGCGGGAAAGAAATATGAGCGTCAGTGGTCTTACGTGAATTCAAATGTGCAAGTAGGTGACAGAGTATTTATTACTTTGATTGGCACAGAGAATAATGGCATATTTGCTTCAGGATATGCATCTAGTGAGAGTTTTGAAAAGGAACATTGGGACCCGGGCAAAGCTTCGAAACAAAATATGGATAGGTTTATTAAAGTGGACTTTGACTGGATCATTGATTACCAAAAGGAAGCGATACTCGAGCAAAGCACACTTATCAAAGAATTCCCTTTGCAACACTGGAGTCCGCAAGAATCAGGCATAGCAATCAAAGACGAATATATTGATGAGCTTGAAGAAGCATGGTTATCCATTTGCTTAGAAGGTGAGGAAGAGTTGTCAGTTAAGGATGTAGTCACTAATATAAAAAGCTACATCACATCAAAGGGTTTTTGTTACCAAGATGGTTTGGTTGACAACTTCTATCTCAGTCTTAAGACAAAACCGTTTGTTATTTTGGCTGGGACCTCGGGAACAGGTAAAACGCGACTTGTAAAGCTATTTGCCGAAGCTGTTGGTGCGACTACAACTAACGGCCGCTACAAGATGGTTCCTGTGCGACCAGATTGGTCAGATTCCTCTGATCTTTTCGGTCATGTGGACTTGAATGGAAAATTTAATCCAGGTGTGATCATCGATTTTGTCAAGCAAGCGGAGAACGACAGCATGCTCCCGTACTTTCTTTGTTTAGATGAAATGAACCTCGCTCGTGTGGAGTATTATTTAAGTGACATGCTGTCCATTGTAG
>ENA-UOOK01006488-UOOK01006488.1-fermentation-metagenome-genome-assembly--contig:-NODE-6488-length-11157-cov-4.466853_pt1 | contig 11157 bp, 9 predicted proteins | sample MGYA00245777_ERZ724023 | MGnify/ENA primary metagenome ERZ724023 (study PRJEB28704, sample SAMN03018312) | fermentation metagenome | biome: anthropogenic terrestrial biome; feature: soil; material... | reverse complement strand
GGCATGGGAAGCCGTATCGACTTTGGAAGCCCTTGTTCGACCCCGGCTCGCCTTCTTCCCGCCGCAGGCGGGGGAGAAAAACGACCCAAATTGTGCCTTGGGCATGGGAAGTTGTATTGACTTTGGAAGCACCCTGTTATAGAATGATTTGTATATGAAAATTCCCCGGCGCGGCGGGTTTTGGGAAAGGAATTGTAAGGATGCTTAGAAAAGTTTGGTTTATTTTCGCGGTTACCTGCTTGCTGACCATTCCGATCAGAATTTATCAGCTTTTGATGTTCGTGGACACCGGAACCGGTTTTTTTACCGACGGGAATGTCACGGCGGCGGCCATTACCGTCCTGCTGGTGATTTCCTGTGCGGCGATGCTGATCCTGTGCCGCAAAAGCGGCGGCTTTACCGCGAAATTCTGGGATCTGCACAGCATTCCGGCGGTGGTTTTCGCGCTGCTTGCCGCGGCTTCCATGGTGGCACAGTCAGTCGCAAAGCTGTTTGAAATCACCGCCCCCGTTTCCTCCGAGGTGGCAAGTCCCGATATCGAGCCCCAGACGGTGCAGCATCCGTTTTTATCCGCCGCGCTCGCCATTGTGTGCATCGTCGCGGCCGTGCTCATGGCCGTCACCGCCGCGGGCCTTGCGCGCCGGTCGAACCCCTACCGGAATTTCCCGGTGCTCGCGCTGATCGTTCCGCTGTGGTCGTGCCTCGACCTGGCCGTCCTGTTCGTCCGCTATACCGAAGTCGTCAATACCATCGAAAGCATCTACGCTATGTTTATGGTGATTTTTCTGCTGCTATGCCTGTTTGCGCAGGCGCAGTTTTTCGCCGGAGCCGACGACGCAAAAAGCCGCCAGACCATGCTGGCTTCCGGTTTCTGCTTTTCGGTTCTTTCGCTTACGGTGACGGTGCCGAACTGCGTGATGTATGTTCTGGGAAAGCCGCAGGTGTGCTCCCTTTCCCTTCCGGACAGCCTGGTCTACCTGTTCCTGGCGCTGTTCCTTCAGGCGCTGTTCTTCCCGCTCGTTTTCCCCCGGCGCGCCGTGCATGGGGACGGCGCGGACAGGGCATAATAAATGCCGTACGCGGATGAACTTCCGCGGCTCGCGGCGGATCGGCCCGGGGTTGCGAAAATAAGAATAAAATAGGTGAAAATAATTCAAAAATGATAAAAATGATAGTTTAATTTATATCAAACTATTGTAATAGATGGAAAAATGCTATAAAATAAAGGGTGCAGTGTTTTGTTAAATTTTTAGGAGGTATCACTATGTCTATCAGAATTGGAATCAACGGATTTGGCCGTATCGGCCGGCTGGTATTCCGCGCGGCGGTCGCCCAGCCCGAGACGTATGAGATTGTCGGCATCAACGATCCCTTTATCGACCTGGACTACATGGTCTATATGGTGAAGTATGATACGATGCACGGCAGGTTCGACGGCGAGGTCGGCGCGGAAAACGGCAAGCTGGTCGTGAACGGGCACGCGATCAATGTCCATGCGGAAAAAGACCCGGCTGATATTCCGTGGGGCAGCGATGGCGCCGAGTATGTGGTGGAATCCACGGGCGTGTTCTGCACAACGGAAAAATCCTCCGCCCATCTGAAGGCCGGCGCGAAAAAAGTCGTGATTTCTGCGCCCGCGAAAGACGACACCCCCACCTTTGTGTGCGGCGTGAACCTGGACGTCTATAAGCCCGAGATGAAGATCGTTTCCAATGCTTCCTGCACCACGAACTGCCTTGCGCCCTTGACCAAAGTCATCAACGACAGGTTCGGCATTGCCGAGGGCTTGATGACGACGGTCCACTCCACCACTGCAACCCAGAAGACCGTCGACGGTCCTTCCAAGAAGGACTGGAGGGGCGGCCGCGCCGCTTCCGGCAACATCATTCCCTCCACCACCGGCGCCGCGAAGGCCTGCGCGCTTGTCATTCCCGCCGTCAAGGGCAAGCTGACCGGCATGTCCTTCCGTGTTCCCACGCTGGATGTTTCCGTCGTCGATCTGACCTGCCGCCTTGAAAAATCCACCACCTACGACGAGATCTGCAGCGCGATCAAGGAAGCCTCCGAAAACGAAATGAAGGGGATTCTCGGCTATACGGAAGACGCCGTCGTCTCCTCCGATTTCCTCACCGACCCCCGTACCTCCATTTTCGATGCCAAGGCTGGCATCATGCTCAACCCGAACTTTGTCAAGCTGATTTCCTGGTACGACAACGAGTGGGGCTACAGCAACAAGGTTCTGGACCTGATTCATCATATGTACAGTGTGGACCACAAATAAGATGTTCCGCTGCATCCTGCAAAAGCTCGCCGCGCCGGCTGTTTTGGGCCGGCGGGCTTTTTATGCAGTCCGTTCCGGCGCGCGCACGGTTTCATCCGTGTGCGCGCCGTTCTTTTATCCTTTTTGGGAAGAGTGCGCGCCGTTTGTGTAAATTTTGACATGGCACATGGGGTAAGATAAAAAATGTGCGGTTGTGGAAAAAAACTCATTAGACAAGGAAATTCAGAATATTTTGTAAGATATAGCTAAATTATCAAAGAGATTAAACGCGTTATTTTCATCAAATGACGAAAAAAGCTTGAAATTTTGGAGATTTGTGGTATGATAAAAGAAGAAAAGCAACGCAGAGGATGTGGTTTGCAATGCCAAAGAGAAGTGAAAAAAAAGCAGCGAAGCTTCCATTGGATTCCTTTCATCAGGGGAGCAATATCAGGGCGTACGAATATCTGGGAATGCATCGGGCACAGGCGGATCACAGCCCGTGCATGGCGTGCCGCGTCTGGGCGCCGAACGCCGTTTCGGTGTCTGTCGCCGGCGATTTCAACGATTGGAAGACCGGAGAATACCCCCTGGAAAAGATCGACGAAGGGGTATGGGAGGGATTCCTTCCGTTTGTGCTGAAGGATTTCGATGCTTATAAATTCTGCATAGAAACCCCCGGCGGCAAAAAGGTTTTTAAAAGCGACCCGTACGCGTTTCATTTCGAAACAAGGCCGGGGGACGCTTCCAAATATTACGACATCGAAGGATACGACTGGAAGGACGGCGCGTGGATGCGCCGCAAGGCCGCAAAGCCGCATTACAGCCAGCCGGTGAATATCTACGAGATCCATGCCGGTTCGTGGCGCAGGTATCCGGACGGCAGCACGTTTTCATACGAAAAGCTTGCGGACGAGCTGATCCCCTATGTGAAGGAGATGGGCTACACCCATGTGGAGCTGATGCCGATGACCGAATATCCCTACGACGGCTCGTGGGGGTATCAGGTGACGGGGTATTTCGCCCCCACCTCGCGCTACGGCACCCCGAAGGATTTCATGCGCTTTGTGGAACAATGCCATCAGGCCGGGATCGGCGTGATTATGGATTGGGTCCCGGCTCATTTTCCGAAGGATGAAAGCGGGCTTGCCCGGTTCGACGGGACGCCCTGCTATGAATACGCCGACCCGCGCAAGGGGGAGCATAAGGAGTGGGGGACGCTCGTTTTCGATTACGGCCGGAACGAGGTCATCAGCTTCCTGATTTCCAGCGCGGTTTTCTGGCTGGAAAAATACCACATCGACGGAATCCGCGCGGACGCCGTGGCCTCCATGCTCTACCTGGATTACAGCCGCAAGGAAGGCGAATGGATCGCGAACAAGAACGGCGGCAGGGAGAATCTGGAGGCCGTCGCGTTCCTGCAGAAGCTCAATGAGGCGGTGTTCGCGGTTTCGCCGCAGGTGATGATGATCGCGGAGGAGTCGACCGCCTGGCCCATGGTTTCGCGCCCCACCTACTGCGGGGGGCTGGGCTTCAATTACAAATGGAATATGGGCTGGATGAACGACATGCTCCATTACATGTCGCTCGACCCCGTCTACCGCAAATACAATCACGACAATATCACGTTTTCGTTCTTTTACGCTTTTTCCGAAAATTATGTCCTTCCCATTTCTCACGACGAGGTGGTCTACGGCAAGGGCTCCCTCATCAATAAAATGCCGGGCACGGACGAGGAAAAGCTGGCCGGGGTGCGCACGCTGATGTGCTATATGATGGCCCATCCCGGGAAAAAGCTGATCTTTATGGGCAGCGAATTCTGCCAGTTCGCGGAATGGAACTATGAAAAAGAGCTGGAATGGTTCCTGCTGGAATATCCGTTTCACCGGCAGGCGAAGGCGTTCTTCAAGGCGCTCAACTATTTTTACCTGGAAACGCCGGCCCTGTGGCAGATCGATTTTTCCTGGGAGGGCTTTGCCTGGATCTCGAACGACGACGTGACGCAGAGCGTGATTTCGTTCCGCCGCATCGACAAGGCAGGAAAAGAAATTATTATCGTATGCAATTTTCTCCCAGTCAAAAGGGAAAAATATCGAATTGGAATCCCCGAAGAAGGCATTTATACCGAAATCTTTTCATCCGACCGCCTGGAATTCGGCGGAAAGGGGATCACGAACGGAGACACCATCCGTACACAGCGGGTCCCGATGCACGGATATGAACAGAGCGTCAGCCTCACTTTGCCCGCCATGTCTGTCATTTTCCTGAAATGCAGGCGCCGCAGGCCCCGCAGGGCAAAGCCGGATGCCGCTCTTTCAGGGGGAACAGCCGTCTCTCGGCAGACAGATTAAGGAGGGATTTTATCATGTTGCCAAAACAGGAAGTGGTCGCGATGCTGCTTGCGGGAGGGCAGGGGAGCAGGCTGGGAGTGCTGACGAAAAACTTAGCCAAGCCGGCGATCCCCTATGGGGGAAAATACCGGATCATCGATTTTCCCCTTTCCAACTGTGTGAATTCCGGCATCGAAACGGTCGGCGTGCTCACCCAGTATCAGCCGCTCGTCCTGAACGACTACATCGGCAGCGGCCAGCCCTGGGACCTGGACAGCATGGACGCCGGCGTACATATGCTGGCGCCGTATCAGCGCGGAAGAAAGGCCGACTGGTATAAAGGGACTGCAAACGCCATCTATCAGAATATCCCGTTCATCGAGCGGTATCATCCGGATTACGTCGTGATCCTTTCCGGCGACCACATCTACAAAATGGACTATTCCAAAATGGTGGCTTATCATAAAGAGAAGGAAGCCGACTGCACGATCGCGGAGATCGAGGTTCCGTGGGAGGAGGCCCCCCGGTTCGGGATTCTGAATACGCAGGAGGACGGGCGCATCTACGAATTCGACGAAAAGCCGAGAAAACCGAAAAGCAACAAGGCATCCATGGGAATCTATGTGTTCACCTGGAGCAAGCTGAGAAAATACCTGGAGGCGGACGAGGCGGCCCCGAAATCCTCCAACGATTTCGGCAAGGATGTCCTTCCCGCGATGCTGAACGCGGGCGAGCGGCTGTTCGCGTATCACTTCTGCGGCTACTGGAAGGACGTCGGGACGATCGAGAGCCTGTGGGAATCCAATATGGATCTGCTCGACCCGAATACGGAGCTGAACTTGGGCGAGCCCTCGTGGAAGATCTATTCCCGCAACCCCGTGATGCCGCCGCATTATATCGCGCGGGACGCGAGGGTGCAGAATTCCCTGGTGGCGGAGGGTTGCAACGTGTACGGCGAAACGGATTTCGCCGTGCTGTTCTCCGGGGTTTACCTCGCGCCGGGCGCAGTGGTGCGCGACTCCATCATCATGCCGGGGGTGCGCGTGGAAGAGGGCGCCCGCATCCAGTATGCGATCGTGTCGGAGCATTCCGTGATCGGCAAAAACGCCGTGATCGGCGCCAGGCCGGAGGAAATCGAGGACAAGGACAAATGGGGCGTCACGGTGATCGGCGACAACTGCGTCATCGCGGCGGACACCGTCGTTCCGCCCAAGGCCATGATCGACTCGGAGGAGGTGCAGTAATGCGCGGGAACAATGTGGTGGGGCTCCTGTTCTCCAACGTCCACGACGAAAGGATCCGGGAGCTGACGGAAAAAAGGGCCATGGCGTCGGTCCCGTTCGGGGGGCGCTACCGGATGATCGACTTCATCCTTTCCAGCATGGTCAACTGCGGGATCAACAAGGTGGGGGTCATCACCAAGAGCAATTATCAGTCGCTGATGGATCACCTCGGCTCGGGGAAGGCGTGGGATCTTTCCCGGAAGCGCGAAGGCCTGTACATGCTGCCGCCGTTCGGCGAGCAGAGCTCGATCTCCAACAGCCGGATCGACGCGCTGTCGTCCTCCAGCCGTTTTCTGACAAGCTCGAAAGAGGACTATGTGCTTTTGAGCAACTGCGACATGGTCTGCAACATCGATTTCAAACAGGTGATTTCATTCCATCTGAAAAAACAGGCGGACATCACCGTGGTTTACCGGTTCGGAAAGATTCCGGACAAGATGAGCAATACCGGCGTGTTCGAGATCGACCCGGACGGGCGGGTCCGCGACATGCTGATCGACCCCAAAGTGGAGGGCGAATGCAATTACGGCCTGAATATCATCCTGATCCGCAGGGAGCTTCTGATCAAGCTGGTGGCCGACTGCGTCAGCCGCAACCTGTACGACCTCGAACGCGACCTTCTTCAGCGCAACATCGGCGACTATCAGGTGTACGCATATGAATTTCAGGGATTTCTTCAGACGATCACTTCGGCGAACAGCTATTTCGAGGCGAATATGGCGCTGATGCTTCCGCAGGTGCGCGCCCAGCTGTTCAACCCCGAGCGCCCCGTTTACACCAAGGTGCGCGACGATATGCCCGCGCGCTACGGGCTCGGTTCGAACGTGAGCAATTCCCTGGTGGCCGACGGCTGCCAGGTGGAAGGGGAGGTGGAAAACTGTGTGCTATTCCGGGGCGTCAGGGTCGACAAGGGCGCAAAGCTCCGGAACTGCGTCATCATGCAGGACAGCGACATCGGCGCGGGCACCCGGCTCAGCTACGTCATTACGGACAAGAACGTCGTCATCAAAGCAGACCGCTCCCTGATGGGATTCCAGTCTTATCCGGTGTTTATCAGCAAGGGGAGCATCGTTTGAATTTTTGTTTCAGGAGGGATTCGAGATGAAAGTATTGTATTGCACGAGCGAAGCGCTTCCCTTTGCCGCCACCGGGGGGCTGGGCGATGTGGCCGGCTCGCTGCCCCAGGCGCTCCGCCTGCGGCTCATCGGGTGCCGTGTGGTCATGCCGCTGTATGAGGACATCCCGCAGGAGCTGCGCGACCGGATGCGCTTTATCACCAGCCTTTCGGTTCCCGTCGCGTGGCGGCGGCAGTACTGCGGCGTGTTCGAGGCAAGGTCGGGCAACGTGATCTACTATCTGATCGACAATCAGTATTATTTCAAGCGCCCCGGCCTGTACGGCCATTACGACGACGCGGAGCGGTTCGCGTTCCTGTCCCGCGCGGCGCTCGAGATGCTCCCTTACATCGATTTCAGGCCGGATATCATCCACTGCAACGACTGGCAGACCTCGCTGGTCCCGGTCTATTACCGGCTGTTCTATGCGAACCGCGAGGGGTACGAGGGCATCAAGACGGTCCTCACGATCCATAACATCCAGTATCAGGGGAAATACGGCATGGAGCTGATCCGGGATGTGCTGGGGATTCCGGAATCGGAATCCCAGCTTCTGGAATACGACGACTGCGTCAACCTGCTTAAGGGCGCGATCGAATGTGCCAACTGGGTGACGACAGTCAGCCCTTCTTACGCGAAGGAACTGCTCGACCCATGGTTCTCCCACGGCCTTGAGAGCATCCTTTCGGAGCGCTCCTGGAAGCTCTCCGGAATCCTGAACGGCATTGACACGTTCAGCTACGACCCCGAAAACGACGACAGCATTTACGCGAAGTATTCCGCGCAGGATCTTTCCGGCAAAGCGGAGAACAAGCGCGCCCTGCAGGAGCGCCTCGGCTTTGCGCAGGACCCGGACGCCCCCCTGATCGGCATGGTGACGCGCATGGTGGCGCATAAAGGCCTTGACCTTGTCAGGGAGGCGCTGGACCGCCTGATGGACGGAAGCAGCGTGCAGTTCGTCGTCCTCGGCTCGGGGGACTGGGAGTACGAGAACTATTTCCAGGAAATGCAGAACCGGTATCCCGGCAGGCTTTCGGCCTGCATCGGCTTTATCCCCGAGCTTTCGCGCAAGGTTTACGCGGCGTGCGACCTTTTCCTGATGCCCTCGAAAAGCGAGCCGTGCGGCCTTTCCCAGATGATCGCGCTGCGCTACGGCACGATCCCTGTGGTGCGGGAAACGGGCGGCCTGAAGGACACGATCCGCGACAGCGGCGACGGGGAAGGCAACGGGTTTACATTCCAGACCTACAACAGCGACGATATGCTCTATGCGCTCCACCGCGCGCTGGAAGGCTTCGCGAACCGGGAGGGCTGGTCCATTCTGGTGCGGCGCGCCATGGAGTGCGACAACAGCTGGGGGCGCTCCGCGAACGCGTACATCCGCCTGTACCGCGAACTGCTGAAAAAAGGATGAAGGGAAAAATTCCCCGCCTCGGGAGGGGAATCCCGCAATCATTGATCATACTGTAAAAAAACCGTCTGCTGCTTTCAGCGGACGGTTTTCGGTTCCGATTGAGTATCCCGGCCTCAGGCTGGGTTTGCAATTTGAACGGCGGGATGATATTATAACAGATAAGTTTATTTTTCGCTTTTTTCAAGCCCCATGCGCGTTTCCGCGCTCTGGATCAAATGGAACAGCGAGGTGGCAAATAAGGGATAGCGCTGGCCCAGAAGCTCGGGCGAGAGCGCGGGCGCCTGCCCTTTTTTCAGGCCCTTTTTGTCCCCCGCATCCCCGCCGGAAGCAAGGCAGGCGGCTGCTGCTTCCGCAAGGCACAGGGCGGAGCTGGACATGCCGTGTTCCAAAGAGGGCGGGGCGGCGAACAGCCCCTGCGGATTTTTCGGGTTCGCGGAATAGAGGATGCGGAACATCTTATAGACCGATACCGCCAGATAGGCGGAGATTTCTTCCGTCAGCGCCTTGTTCTCGTATTGCTGCAGAAGGCTGTAAACGATGTTCAGGGAATTTGCGATCAGCTTTTTATTTAATACAGGCAGAAGGCTGCCCTTCATGACGTTTTCCTTTCCCGCGGCATCCGGCTCCGGGATGTCGTCCACCGTCAGCGTCGCGCCAGTCCTCTGGGGCGTGCGCCCGAGCAGGTAATCGGTCGACACGTGGTAAAAGTCCGCCGCCTTCACCACGAATTCCAGGCCGCATTCCCGGATCCCTTTTTCATAGTGAGAAAGAAGCGCCTGAGAGACCCCCAGTGCTTCCGCCGCCTTTTTCTGACTGATTCCCCGTTCTTTCCGCAGCAATGTAATAATACGCGAAAAATCACTGTTCATTTTGGAAAAACCCCCGTCGAAATAGGAATGATCTTAACGTATTGTAAAGTATATACTAAATACAACGCGAAGTAAAGCCGCTAGATATCGTGTCCGAAATCGAAAAAGGAGCAAGATAGCATGAAATCGTATCTGATTCACCTGATCCGCCACGGAATCGCCGAAGGAAACCTGCAGGGGCGGTACATCGGGACGACGGATTCCCCGCTTGCGCCGCAGGGGATCGAACAGCTTCGCCGCCAGAAAGAGGCCGGCGGTTACCCCGGGGCGGAAGTCTATTATACCAGCCCGCTGCGCCGCTGTGTGCAGACCCTTCGGATTTTATATCCGGACGCGTCCCCGGTCGTGGTGGAAGGTCTCCGCGAATGCGATTTCGGCGACTGGGAAGGCAAGACCGCCAAGGAGCTGGAGCATGACGAGACCTTCCTGCGCTGGATGGAGGGGAAAGAGAAGGTTTCCCCGCCCAACGGGGAGAGCAGCCCCGTTTTTATGCACCGCGTTTGTGCCGCATTCGAGAAGCTGGTCGAAGGGATGCTGCGGTCGGGCACGACGTCCGCGGTGGTCGTGACGCACGGCGGCGCGATCATGACGCTGCTCTCGGCTTACGGACTTCCGCGCGCCAAGTTTTACGACTGGATGACAGACAACGGATGCGGCTACACCCTGCGCATCATCCCCGGGCTCTGGATGCGCTCGATGGTGGCGGAGGTGGTCTCCACCATCCCGCCGTCAGACGGGCCGAACCGCGAGCACACCGTGATCGACCTGGCCCGCGGGGCGGCCGACCGCGCGTACGGGGATCAAAAACCTGAAAATAATGCTTGACAAATCCCGGACAGTGCGAATATAATAGTCATAATTTCAATAGACCAAAAAGACATCGAAGGGAATAAGACATCTGGCGCGAATATACAGAGAGCCGGCATTTGGTGAAAGCCGGTGTTCCGCCTTTTGTGAATAGCTCATCCCGGAGTCGCCGGTTTGAAGATCTACGCAGTAGAACCGGACGCAGCGGCAGCGTTAGCGGCCTGAGCCTTGTTGGAGGCTTTTTGAGGGCATCCCGCGCGAGCGGATGCCGAAATCAGGGTGGTACCGCGGATTTTGATTGATTCGCCCCGGACTCAGCTTATGCTGGGCCCGGGGCTTTTTCATTTTATTTTCCAAAAAAGGAGCGATCGATTATGTACGAAGGATGCCGGAAATACATTCCGTTTCAGCCCGTCAGCCTGCCGGACCGCAGGTGGCCCGACCGGATCATCGGCAAGGCGCCGGTCTGGTGCAGCGTGGATTTGAGGGATGGCAACCAGGCGCTGGTTACCCCCATGAATTTGGAGGAAAAGCTGTTGTTCTTCCGCACTCTGGTGGAAATCGGGTTCAAGGAGATCGAGGTCGGGTTCCCATCTGCGTCGGAAACAGAATACGAGACCCTGCGCGCCCTGATCGAGCGGAACCTGATCCCGGATGACGTCACGGTTCAGGTGCTGGTGCAGGCGCGCGCCCACCTGATCCGAAAAACGTTCCAGGCGATTTCGGGCGCGAAAAACGTGATCGTCCATTTTTACAACTCCACTTCGACGCTCCAGCGCAAGGTGGTGTTCAACACCGACATGAAGGGCGTCACTGATATCGCTGTGCAGGGCGCCAAACTGATCCGCCGCCTGACGGAGGAGGAGATCCGCAGGAGCGGCGCGAACATCCGCTACGAATACTCGCCGGAAAGCTTTTCGGGCACCGAAATCGACAACTCCGTGTCGATCTGCGAGCGAGTGCTCCGCGAGCTGGGCGCGACGCCGGAAAAGAAGGTGATCTTAAACCTGCCCAACACCGTGGAGATGAGCACGCCGAACTGCTAGATCGGAAGAGCACACGTCTGAACTCCAGTCACT
>ENA-UOOK01006487-UOOK01006487.1-fermentation-metagenome-genome-assembly--contig:-NODE-6487-length-11157-cov-96.332373_pt1 | contig 11157 bp, 9 predicted proteins | sample MGYA00245777_ERZ724023 | MGnify/ENA primary metagenome ERZ724023 (study PRJEB28704, sample SAMN03018312) | fermentation metagenome | biome: anthropogenic terrestrial biome; feature: soil; material... | reverse complement strand
AAACTTCTGAAGATAAGGGTGGATTAAAGTAAAATTAAAATTTACCGGTATGACACTTAACTTCGATTATCACGATATTAAGTGGATCAACAACGAAGTTTATGCTCTTTTCTCCGGACGTTCCAGAGAATTCCCTTTATTTATTACCCTTATCTATTATAGAAACAGCGTTATAATGAAAATAAGATTATTATCTGTAATACTTTGTATAGTTACAATTTTTAGTTGTCAGGACAATAAAGGAAATGCTCTTATAAAGAAAACTTTAATCCTGTCGGGCAATAACAAAGGTAATTTAGAAAAAGTATTGTCCAACTCAGAGTGGAACAATCTTCAATCTGAAGCTGCTAAATTTCTTATCGTGAATATGGAATCATCCTTTTCATTTGATACTACTAATTTGTGCAAATACAGACCTTTGTTATACGAATTGGATTCATTACGACAAACCATAGGCAATCAACGAGCTCTTAACATTATCAATCAAAAGTGGAATAAAGCAAACTTTGATCCCTCATTTTCGGAAATTTACTCCACCAAAACACCAGATATTCAAACTATAACTTCCGATTATCTGATAAATGATATTAAACAGGCATTTGAGAGTTGGGAAAACTCCATCTTCAAAGACAGCATAAATTACGACTCATTTCAACAATACATTTTACCGTACCGCATAAAAAACGGTTATATTATTGAAGATTGGCGGAGTTATTTTAGAGAACGGTTTAAGACACATTATAATAAATATATATCTCCGGTTGAAATGGTTGATTCCGTCATGGAGCTCATTAATGATTATCAGGTCAACTGGGTACCCATTTCCAACTATCCATTTATCTGTTTGTCGGATTATGAAAAGGCTAAGATGTCGAAATGCCCCGAAAGGTGCTGGTTCAATGCCATGCTTTTCCGCTCGTTGGGATTGCCTTGCACCATTGATTATGTACCGGCTTGGGGAAACAGAAACAGCGGACACGAATGGAACACCATCCTAATTAACGGTAAAACCTATCCGTTTGAATCAACAGGAGGTAGAGGCAAATGGAAACCAAAGCAGGTTTATAATAATGAATGGGTGGATGAATATTGGATGAAGTCAAGACTGCCCAAAGTTTTTAGATATACCTATGAAATAAACCAGAAAGGACCGGATACAGAAGATGCCCCCCCTCTATTCAAACAACGAAATTACGCGGATGTTTCAGCGGAATATTTTAAAACAACCGATATTGCGGTTGAAAATAAATATGTAAAATCGGCAAAAAACGAATATGCCTATTTATGCGTATTCAACGAGGATAAATGGAAGCCCGTGCATTGGGGCAAAAAAATAAAACGAAACAAATACGAGTTCGAAAAAATGGGACGAAATATCGCCTATTTACCTGTCTTTTACAACAATGGGCTTATTACTCCCATCAACGACGCTTTTATTCTCGATTCATTAGGTCATATAAAATATTTAAAGCCCGATACATTAAATCCGGAAAAAATAAATGTCATCCGCAAGTATTTAACGCGTCCCGATTTGGATTTCTGGCTTGAATGGAATTTAGGCTCTTATTTTGAAGTTGCTCCCGATAGGCGCTTTAAAAATAAAAAAAACATATTTGTTATTGATGAATTGGAAATGTACCCAACAATCTATCATTTAAAAGAGCCCATAAATACTCGTTTTTTACGCTATGTGTTCTCCAATAACTACGATTGTTTGGCGGAGCTATATTTTTACTCAAAGGATAGCAAAGGCGACCTCACAAGAATTGAGGATAAGAAAATAATATCGGAAATATTACTGGATACCGTCCAGACAGCCAAACTCTTTGATGACAATATTCTTAGTTTCGCCTCATTCCCTAAGCCCAAAAACAAAGCAACACCTTTGTGGATAGGATTTGATTTTGGAAAGGAAATTACCATTGACGCGTTGGGAATTTGTCCCCGAAATGATAAAAACAACATCATAAAAGATTTGGATTACGAATTGTTTTATTGGGATAGGAGATGGGTTTCGCTGGGTGTGAAAACAGCAGAAGATTATTATCTTGTCTTTAATAATGTTCCACAAGATGCGCTATTGTATGTGAAATGTACAACAGAAGGAAAAGAAAACAGGATATTTACGTATGAGAAAAATCGGCAGGTATGGTGGTAGGTATGATAAAAAAGTTATTTAAATATACATTTCTTTTCGGATATACAACCTTCGGCTTGTTGCTTTTCGGGGGATGTGTCTCCGATGCAAGCCGTTCAATGAAAAATTGCCTCGAACTTGCCGGAAACAATAGAAAAGAATTGGAAAAAGTACTTGACCATTATAAAGATGATATTTTAAAGCTTAAAGCCGCCAGATTCCTTATAACAAATATGTACGGATCTTTTTCTCAAAACAGGGAGATATTAAACTTATGTGCTCCTTTTTATGGTGAATATGGTGCGTTGGCCAAGGAATACAATTATACCATGAACGCGGATAGAGGAAGAAAAATCGACAGCCTCTGGCACACTTTTTCTACCCGGAATCCGCAATTGCGCAACTTGCCCCTTCAATTGGACTTGGAAACCATATCAGCCGGACAACTGATTTCCGAGATTGATCTGGCTTTCAAGGCGTGGCAAGAAAACGTGTATAGTAAAGACTGTAACTTTGACGAATTCTGTGAGTATATCCTTCCATATAGGCGATCAAATGGGTTGATAATTGATAACGCGCGGGAAAAGTTTTATAACAGGCACAAAGAGCAATATTTTACACAACCCGGAAATGATATGATAAACGAAGCCGATTCGTTGCTCTATGAATACCGGCATCTTACACACTCCCAATTTTGGGGTACGCAAATTCCTGTTCCCTCCGCATCCACTTTCGAATACCTCCGCCACGGGTTGTGCGAACACCGTTGCTGGTACAACTCGCTGCTGTTTTCCTCCTTGGGTATGGCGGTTGCCGTGGATTTTGTACCCGCTTGGGGAAACCGGAATAATAATCATACCTGGAACGTATTGATTAAGGGCGGGAAATCTTATGCTTTTGAACCGTTTTGGGATAATGACAGATGGAAATACAAACAAATTTACAACAACGAAACATTTGATTATGATTGGGGGCGTTTCAGGTTAGCTAAAGTATATCGACAATCTTTTAAGAACTTTCCCGAAGGTCCGATTACCGATAAAAAAGTACATCCGGACGATATTCCTCAGCTTTTTAGAAACATCAAAAAAAAGGATGTATCACACGAATATTTTGATACAGTTAATGTAACAGTTCGTTTGTCTGAAACACCCAAAAACACTCACTTTGCATATTTGTGTGTGTGGAACTTTCAAAACTGGCAACCCGTGCAATGGGGAAAAATTAAAAATGAGAAAGTTGTTTTTGAAGGCATGGGAAAAGATGTGGTCTATTTGCCGTGCTATTATATAAATGGGAATTTAACCTACGCGGGAAGTCCCTTCTTGTTAAATCAAGAAGGAGACATAGAATACTTTGATTCAAATATACACAATAAAGAGGATCTTTATGTTAAACATTATGCCGGTGCACCACTTCATTATGGCAATAAATGGAATAATATAAGCATAAGCCAAACTATCATCGTGGGCAGCAACAATTTAGCATTCAAGCCATCCGACACTCTTTGTGTTTTCCCTGATTCAATAGAAATATATGGCGACAAATTAAGATTGTCATTAAATAAAAGCGTTAGATATTTGCGCATTACTTTACCTTATAAAAAAATTGCCTTTAGCGACTTATCTTTTTATTATAATGAAAATGGGGTAGAAAAGAAAATAGAAAAAATTAAGTTCATAAATCCACCAGATATAACACAGAACGGAGAAAGTGTTGAAAATATATTTGATAAATATAAAGCGACAGGGTACAAAAAAGAAATCAATAAGGATTTCGTTGATGTTGATTTAAGTGGAAATTATATTATCACCGCTATTCATTTTACACCTTATTTTGAAGCAGGATTAAAGGAGAATTTGGAGTTTGAGTTGTTTTATTGGAACAACGGATGGGAGTCGCTCGGCAAACAAAAGGGTTCGAATAAACATGTTGTTTTTAAGGATGTTCCGAAAAACGCATTATTTATTTTAAAACATCCGGATAGAAACAACAGGCCGGGGTCAAGGCCTTTTATTCATAGGAACAATGAAGTTTTATGGCATTAAATGAATATAATTAAGCGTTTCATATATACCGGTATGGTTAGCGACTTATTAGTGCTAGCCTTTATTATTGCAATAACCGTGAATTACAACAATGAAGCGAATCTTGCACCTTTATCATTGTTTATGATTCTTCAATTAGGAATATTATGGTATTTCTGCAGGATATGTATGTTTTTGTTTCCGGTTATATCAAATTATGTAATCTATACTATTTTATTAATTGGCTTAATTGAAGCCATTTGGGGCTTGGGACAGCTCTACAATTTTCTTCCGTCCAAGCATTTTTTGTTCAAAACCACCGGCTCGTTTTTCAATCCAGGCCCTTACGGCGGGTTTATTGCCCTGATGTTTCCATTAGCATTACACTTTTGGCTCATATATAAGAAAAAAAACAGAATTCTCGAATATCTCTTCCTTGCCGTTGGCATCGTTCTTTTGTTGGTTTTTCCCGCCACGTTGAGCCGCACGGCGTGGATTGCGGCAATTATTGGGTGCCTTCTGGTAGTGTTATTTGATACAAAAGCAATAGCGAAGCTGAAAAATTTCAAGAAACAACACCCGGGGAAAGTCATTTCGCTTGCGGCAATAATCACCGTTCTTTTTATGGGTAGTATTTACGGTATTTTCCACCTTAAAAAAGATTCTGCCAACGGGCGTTTGTTCATGTGGAAAATAACCGCGCTGGCGATAAGAGAGTCGCCCGTGCAAGGCGTTGGATTGGGCGGTTTTCCAGCAGCTTATGCTCAGGCACAAATGGATTACTTTAAAAGCGGAATAGGTTCCGAAACCGAAAAACAGGTCGCCGGAAGTCCCGAATACGCTTTTAACGAATACTTGCGAATATTTCTCGAACAGGGCGTTTTGGGCGGCATCCTGTTCTTGCTCCTCACCGTTTTCATCATTCGAAGTGGCATACGAAACAAACAAATCGGTGCTTCCGGAAGTTTTTTAACATTATCCGTTTTTGCCTTTGCCTCTTATCCCTATTATTTATGGGAATTTCTGGTAATGTGGGTACTGCTTGGCTCGGTTTGCGTTTCAAAAACAGAGAAAGCTCATCGAAAGAAAAAAACAAAGCGAAACATTTATAATTTTATTTTATTTTTAATTGTACTCTTTGCCTGTACGCTGCTTTGTCTGAAACAACTGCAACTCTATAGCCAAGCAAAAAAAGAGTGGACCAAAATCCGTCCTCTCTATAATATGCGCTCATACCAAAGTGTGATGGATGGGTATGCCCAGCTTTATCCAAGGTTAAATCACGACCAAAAATTTGTTTTTGAATATGCTGTCGCGCTTAATGCTATGCAGGAATACGGAAAAGCCGACAGCATACTCGCACGTGGTCTTCAATTGAGTTGCGACCCGATGTTTTACAACGTGAAAGGACGCAATTACCACGAAATGAAAAAATACAAGGAAGCCGAGACGTGCTATTTAAACTCGACATATTTGCTGCCCGAAAGAATTTATCCCTATTACCTGCTCACGAAGCTCTATGCCGATTCCGCCAACTATCAACCGCAAAAAATGAAACGGGCGGCTCATGCGGTTCTGGAAAAAGAACCCAAGGTACACTCGACGGCCATCAATGAGATGCGCGATGAAGTAAAGAAAATATTGAAAAGCAAGGAAATTGAAGATGAAAAGTGAACAACGAAAAGTAATAAAAAGAATCGGCAATATCGGGCTGAATATCTTCTACTACAGCTCAATTCTGGTGTTTGGTTTCATCCTGCTGCGCGTATTCGTTTTCGGTTCGTACAGAATCCCCACCGATTCGATGGAGCCGGCAATCATCCCCGGCGATTATGTGCTGGTAAACAAACTGGCGTATGGCGCCCGGTTGTTCGACCTGTTCGATGCCGTGGAAGGGAAAAAGGTAAACATCCGGCGTGCGCCCGGCTATACCCGCATTAAAAACAACGATGTGGTTGTCTTCCATATTCCCCATCCCGATACTTGGGACAGGATCGAAATGGATATGTCAAAATACTTCATCAAACGCTGTATCGGAGTTCCCGGCGACACGCTCCGGATAATTAACGGGTTTTACGTGATAAATGCCGATACGGGCAAAAGATACGGGAACATCGCGGCGGAGCGACAATTGAGCCGAACAACAAAAGAACAATTGCCCGACGGCGTATTTCATGCCTTCCCGTGGGACAGCACGCTCGACTGGAACATCAAGGATTTCGGGCCGCTGTACATCCCCCGGAAAGGAGACAAGATAGTGTTGGACAGGACAAACAGCCTTTTATACAAGAAAATAATCGAGTGGGAGAAAGGTTATCCGCTTACCCTCGGCAAAGATACGTTGTGGGACAATGCTACTCCTCTTCCATCGTACATTTTCTCACATAATTATTTTTTTATGGGCGGAGACAAGGTCGAGAACTCGCAAGATTCCCGTTATTGGGGCTTGCTCCCCGATGATCTGATTGTGGGAAAGGCTTCCTTTATCTGGAAATCCGAAGAGCCGTATTCCCGTAAAATCCGGTGGAACAGAGTATTCAAAAAGATAGAATAATCCCAATCATCCCCTGAAAACAGAATTGAAACAGAATCTTAACACTTTATTTTCAGGAGGATGAGTTTTTATTCTGTTAATTTGCACTTGCTTTGTTTGTGCCCGATAAAGAGAACAACAATACATGCTGCTCATTACATGGAAATTAAGCGAAATGAGTTATAAATGAGTTATGATTTATTGCCGATTCTTTATGAAATTCTATTTTTGCCCTTTACGAACACATAAAAAAGGAGGTAGCAGACAACGAAGAAAAAAGCAGACAAACATTACAAGCTACGGGGTTGAGCCATTGAAAGGATAGATATGGCACAACAACAGTTTTTATAAATCAAAAAAGACGTTATTATGACTAAAAAAACAATTTTAAGCGGTATTTTCGCAATTGCATTGGTGGCGGTTGCAGGAATGGGAATCAATCGAAGTGTGAACAACGATGCGAATCTTTCGGATTTTGCGTTGGTTAATGTTGAGGCATTAGCACAAGCTGAAACAGGAGATGAGTTTACTCAAAAGACTGACTGTATTGCTTGTCAAAGAGATCACAGTTGTCTTGGTAAAGATGGCCAAACATATTCATGGGCACATCATAAAAATGATCCAAGTCATTAATAAAAATGAAAAGTACAGAGGAAAGTTTCTCTGTACTTACTTTTTAATTTAAGAATTATTTATTATTATTATGAAATATAAATATGTTTATTTAATAGCCTTTATTGGCTGTTTCTTAAACTGTACTTCGAAGAAAGAAGTACACAGAGAATCCGTTGTTTATAAAACAGTTACAGATAGTATTTACACTAGAATGCCTGGGGTTTTGTTGAAATTTGGGAACTATAGTGTTTGGCAAGATCCATTTGGAGTGGATGGGTTTATTCATGTAATTGATACTAAGACGAACAAAGAAATAGGCGTGATGGGAAAAATTGGTCAGGGTCCGCATGAGTTCAATACACCTGCTATTCAAAGAGGGACAGGAAATTCTATTTTAGTCTTTGATTTAAACAGTCAAAAACAGGGAATATTTTCCATAGATAGTTTGAAATTAGATAAAAATTATTATACGCCATTGCCAAAATCGAATAACCATAGAGTAACACGTAAAATACAACTTGATGATAATTCTATATTATCATTATTACCAGGCAACTCTATGCCATTTGTTCTTGAAAATAATGATTCATCAAGAAAGGAGTTTGGTGTTTTTCCAATAAACGAACAAATCAATAATGGCTATAATATATTTCAAGGAGCAATTGGTTATAACAAAGATAAAAAGTTATTAATATATTCATTAATGAATTTTTTTTCATTAAACATTTATGAAAGAAGTGATGGAAATGATTTTACATTGAAAAACACTATAATGCCTAATATAAATTATAAAATTACAAAATCTGAATTAGTTTTAGATAAAAATACTCAAATAGGTCCTGCAGAAATGACATTGACAAAAGATTATATTGTTACAATTCAACGTGATTATGAAAAAGACAATACAGAAGAATCATCTGTTGGTATGGATTTTTCAAAAAACCCCACAACGATCTTCCTATATGATTATGATGGGAACTTAATAAAGATTGTAGATGTAGGAATACCACTTCTTCGAATTGCTGGAGAAATCAACAACAATGAACTTTTTGCAATAGGTATTGATAATGAGTTTGTTATAATTGCGTTTGGGATATAAATTTAAAACATCAATACAGATATTGCTAACTCCTTATGAAATTCTATTTTTGCCCTTTACGAACACATAAAAAAGAGGTAGCAGACAAAGAAGAAAAAAGCGACAAACATCACAAGCTACGGGCTTGAGCCATTGAAAGGATAGATATGGCACAACAACAGTTTTTATAAATCAAAAAAGACGTTATTATGACTAAAAAAACAATTTTAAGCAGTATTTTCGCAATTGCATTATTTGCAGTAGCAGGAATGGGAATTAACAAGAGTGTGAACAACAATGCTAATCTTTCGAATTTGGCTTTAATTAATGTTGAGGCATTAGCACAAGGTGAAGGAGGAGGTACTACAGATTGCTTTCCTCCGTATGACGTTACATGCCGTACAGATTGGCAAAACGGAATTAGATATTTAGGACATAAACCGATAATTGTTTAAATCAATAACCTAATAAAGAAAATATGAAAAAAAATATTATTAGCAGTTTTTTAGCTATATCATTGGTTATAGCATCATTCTTTTATTGCAAAATTAATCTCAATAAATTAAATTTTTCAAATTTAACATTGAACAACATCGAAGCATTAGCACAAGGAGAAATAATAATTGAAATACCTTGTATGTTAATATGGCCAATGCCATTTTGTCAGTACCACCCAGATGAAGGAATAATCCGCTTCGGTGTGGCATACCAATGACATTAAAAAAGTGAGAAAAAAAATAAATTTTTTCTTTCTCTCACTTAAATTAATTTATCTCTAGTATTGTATTAAGCTTAGATTAATTTCTTTATCAACACTGTTTTGTGACAACAAATATCTATTATTCTAAAGCGTCTATACTGAAGATTTAAAAAAAGGAAACAAATATAAATGTAAGTTTAGCTTAATATTATTTATGCGAACCCAGAGTTAAAAAATAAGATATAAGAAAGCGATAGCCAAATCTCCAAATATGTGTACTATTAACCCGACGTCTTATTTTTTATAATCATTTCGATATGAAATACTGAAAATAAACTGTTTATAAAGAAATGGATTATGAAATGATCCCCGTCTCGTTAATAATAATCCGTTAGGAGATCTGACTTTCATCGCTCTTGAATATTTGTTTTTTCATTTAGCCGATTGAAGAAAGCCTCGGTAGGTTGTCTTACTTTTGAAACAGCCGTAGAGAACAGTTCATTAAAAGCTCTGTCTGCTTGTTTAAGTTCTTCAGATTGTCCTTTGAGTATTTTAACGGGAGTAAGCATTTCAATTTGTTGAGATGCCTTTTTCTTCGGGTTAAAGTATTCGAAGTCGGAATATATTTTATCGGCAAAAAACGTTTTACCATAAATTTCATCTTAAGCCTGTTTAAAAACCGTTAAGTCATTATCCTCTGCGGGAGTTATTATTATGCTTTCGGAACCGGAATGGTTTAAGGCGTGCAACTTGCATCCGTAATAAAATTTGCTTTTGGAGACACAATACCCTTTAGTGGTTAACTCTAGTGCAACTTTTACCTTTCTGTTCTTTGAAGTGCAGGTAAAAATGGGAAAAGGAGTCAAGCAATGAATTTTCCGAATTGCAATCAGTTGGCTTAAATGAAACAATAAGATAAACGGCCAGGAATTGAAAAGCGTCTGCAAGCAGATTCAATCTGGTGCAAAATGCTTTATAGCCGGAAGTTTGGAAACCCAACCCACAAGATAATCCTAGGCCAAAGAATGGATTTCTTTTACGCTGAAATATCGTCGCTGGGTTGCCTGTGAAAAGATAAATAGTCATAATTTCCTAATCAGTAACCCCGGGGTTTGCATTGTTTACAGATTACAGTATTTTTATGTTTAGATAGATATTGAATTTTGAACTCAAAACAAATAACAAATAACAAACAATGAAGAATTATTTTGTAATTATTTTATTTTTCCCTGTTTTATTTGCGTGTAAAAACAAAACCGAATCCTTACATGATATATTTAAAAATATAGAAACGGTAAAACATAAAAAAATAATAAACGATTCAACTTATATTATTGGGAGTTCTGGTAAGATGCTCATAGTAGATTCTTTTTTAATTACTCTGGACTACAAGAACGAGCGAATGTTCCATCTTTTTGATATAAAAAATAATAATTATATAAGCAATCTTGGTCTCAAAGGGCAGGGGCCTAACGAATTTTTGCATCCTCTATCTTTAATTTATTCTTCATCTCATGATTTCTTATCTTATGATTTGTTAGATAACTCCCTGAAATTAATAGATCTTGATTCATTGAAAAAAAAAGAAGTATCATATAAAAAACTATTGTCTTTTAATTCAATATCCCACTCAACGGTTTTTCCTACGAAGTATAATAATTATGTTGGTTTAGGTTTATACACGTTTAACATGTTTAAGTTAATTGATGTTTATGGGAATGAAATAAATTCATTTATGGATTACCCAATAGAAAAAGGGAAAAAGAGCGAAAAAATAGATCATAGAAATATTGCCCTCGCCTACCAAGGGGTATTAAATATTAGTCCCGATAAGAACAAAATTGTATATGCTTCTCACTATGGAACTATTCTTGGGATTTACAATGTCAATGAAACTTCAATTAATCAAAACTTTCTATTAATTTGTGACTATCCGCAATACACTGTGCAGAATGAAGGTGGTGGTATGTCTAGCCCATTAACCCGAGAAGGCATCAGTGCCTTTAGAGATATTTATGTGACAGACAAATATATTTATTCTTTATATTCGGGTAACAAAATATCAGA
>ENA-UOOK01006486-UOOK01006486.1-fermentation-metagenome-genome-assembly--contig:-NODE-6486-length-11159-cov-16.435429_pt1 | contig 11159 bp, 15 predicted proteins | sample MGYA00245777_ERZ724023 | MGnify/ENA primary metagenome ERZ724023 (study PRJEB28704, sample SAMN03018312) | fermentation metagenome | biome: anthropogenic terrestrial biome; feature: soil... | reverse complement strand
TGCTATAATACTCCCACTTGGAGAAGAGTGGGAGTATTAGAGCAGGTAGTCATCGGATAAAGTAGACCTTTAAAAGGCTTGCTTATAGGGTATATTTGTTTATGTTAATTAAAATGTTTAACATAAAATGTATAAGACTTAATATTCTCCTCTTCCCTGGGTATCCACTTTAACTTTTACATTAACTTGTATATCAGATTTGCTTATTACTTCATTCCAATCTGTACCCGTTTCCCTTCCGTATTTAGCAGCAGCAACTCTTCCAAGATCCAAAATATCAACTTTATATTTGTTCTTTACTTGGCTTATGGTTCTATTACACATTTCTACCACTAATTTTTCAATATCTTGTTCAAACATTTTCATCTCTTTTGGATTTTTATATATATTCTTATATAGTTCATTATTTAGTACATTACCTTTTAAATCTAAATTTATTATAAAAGTGTAGGTACCATTTTCCCTATAGCACTTAACTTTTCTTTTAGAGGTGGCATAAAAATCTGCATACTTTTTTGAATTTCGTTGTAATGTTAAAATACCTTTTACATTATTTTCTTTCAGAAGATTTATAACTTTGGCTTCTTTTATATCTGTCTTTGCAATCATTTTGTCCCTGTTAAATATAGCAACTCCTGTAGTTTTAATTAAGTTATCTGCACCTTTACCTGCATTACCTGTAATTTCTATATAGGGGAGTAATGTATTTCTACCTTCTGCATCTACTCTAACTACAAGATCCATTACAGTATATTGTGAAGAAAAAAAATTAAACTGATTCAAATTTTTTACCATTCCATAAATATATTCTGCAGAGCTGGGGTAACCTTTTACCTTATATTTTAATATATCCTCAGATTTTCCTCTACATACTATACAAAATGCCCTGTCATTTATATCTGCATTATTAAGATTAATATCTAAAAAATTTCTTAGACCATTTCTGGAAGCTTCTTCACTGAGAATAAACACTCTATTAAGACCTATTAAGAACTTTTTACCAGATTTTAACTGCCTATTTTCTCTTGTTCTTCCCATAGTTGAGCCTTCTCCTGAGAGTACATTGCTTACTACTTTATTGCCATTTTCAGATGAATGTATAAGTACTGGTACAATATAAGTAGTATATGAAGGAGCTTTTTCTATATCTGCCCCAACTCCAACAGGTATTTCTAAAGGCCGCGTTAACGAAGATATCTTAGTAAAGGTTGACTTGAATGGAAATGTACTTCAAGGGTATAAACCTTCCAGTGAACTGAAAATGCATTTGCGTGTTTATCAAGAAAATCCAAAAGTGCATGCAGTTGTACATGCACATCCGCCGGTTGCAACATCTTTTTCAGTGGCGGGAATTCCTTTGCAAAAGCCTATCTTAGCTGAAGCGGTAGTTCAGCTTGGAGAGATTCCAATTGCTTCTTACGCAACACCAGGTACACAAGAAGTGCCAGACTCTGTTGCGCCATTTTGTAAAACTTATAATGGTGTGCTTCTGGCAAATCATGGTGCGCTCACTTGGGGTGATGATGTAATGCAGGCGTATTATAGAATGGAATCTTTGGAATTCTATGCAACAATAACGATGTATACCTGTTGCATAATTGGCCAAGCAAATGAACTATCTCACAGACAAGTAAATAAACTTTTGGAATCGCGTAAACGTTTGGGAATTACGACTGGTGGGTGTCCTATATCTACGAACGATAGGGGAAAAAGGCTTTCCTTATTACATGAAAGAATTAAACCACACTTGCAATGAAAGACAAAGACAAGAAGAAATAGCCTGTATTGTTCTGCAAGTTATCGAACAGATGACAATAAAAAATTAAGATTATTGTTATGTTAATTAAGGAAAATAACATAAATATCATATGTGAAGCTGTCACTGGAACCGGGAATATAACCCGGTCCTTATTTTTGGTCATTCATACAAATAAATAAACTGGGTGTACCTTCCTCATCGTTAAAAGAGCGAATTGTTTTTAAAACAACAAAGCAATATACTATATATAGTATCAACAGAAGGAAAATATACTAAATGCTGCAACAAAAATACATTCTACTTATAGACCATTCCCATAGTTCAAGAACGAGGCATTTGGAGTAAATCCTGATATAAGAGTGGGGAAGGACATCTTACAGCAAAAGCTGACTTCCATTGTTGTTAGGGAGCATCTACATAGCAACTATATTGCCTAATTGAATAATAAAAATAGCAAAGGTAAAAATCGCGTTGCTCTTCTTCATGGCAAAGCCAGGAGCCTCTGCAGCGCATGGTTTATGATGAGGAGGAATTTGTTTGAAGAATCTGGTACGTAAGGCGATTGCGAAGGTCGAAGTTGCGACGGCTAAGAACAAAGGCAGCGGCGACTACACTGACAGTGGCGTAAGGATTCTGGCAGCAATCGTTATTGGCTCGCTGATCCTGTTCGCGCTGTACATGCTGTTCAAGAATTATATCCTGCCGAAGATTTCCGGCCAGATCGGCGTTCTGTTCAACACTGCGCCGGCCGAGGACAGCGATGATGTCACCGGTGCCGTCAGTATTGCGGAAGGTGCAGGCTGACAGACGAGCTAATAATCGTTTTACCTGCGTGGTTGCAGGGATGCCCATGTGGGACGAAAACCCGCATGGGTTTTCTTATATGGGAAGTGAAAACTGTGGAATTCAAGGAGCTGATGCAAAAAGAGAAAGCTGCTCTGATGGCCAGTATTTATCCAGGTCTGCTGGTCGGTGAGCTGTTTAACGGCAACCAGGCTGTTATGCATGGGATTCAGGCTCCGAAATTTGGATTTGGCTTGCAGGCGCTGAAAATGTTGATTTGTCCGTATGGGTATTACGGGATTATCACCGTGCTTATTGGAATAAACGTCCTGTATTATGCCATGATGCACAGGGATTCAGATGGCAGCCATGATGAAGACAGAAACCTGACATATTCAGAAAAAGGAACTTACGGGACGTCAGGTTGGATGTCAAAAGCAGAGCGGGAAAAAGTCCTGCATTTGCAGAATGCTGAAGACACAGACGAAATTATCCTTGGAAAAGAGGAAACGACCGGGAAGGTCTACACCATCCCTAATGACAGCACCCTCAACAAACATATCAGCGTATATGGGGCTTCCGGGACCAGAAAAACGCGTGGGTTTGTCCGCCCCTATATGATGCAGTCGGTAAAGCGCAGTAAACGTGTTGTGCTTCAGATGGTACCGGGGGTCCAGGCGACAAAGCAGCAGGAGTTAGACATTCGAAATGCCATCGTCAAATCAGGCGCTCAGTTTGGCCGGCGCGATGATGGCAGCTACGTTATTCCGATATGGGACGCCAATAAGGTCTGCACAATGCGGAAAGACGGCAGTGTTATTACAAACCCTGTTTTTGCCGATATGGAGTGCGAGGCTAAGGTAGAGACCGGCGAGAGTATGCTGGTAACAGACCCGAAAGGCGAGCTGTACGAGTCGATGGCACCATACCTTGAAAGCAAAGGGTACGACGTCAAGCTGCTGGATATCAAAGACGCGAACGGGATGGTCCACAGCGACAGCTGGAACTGCCTTGCCGAAATTGAAGGGGATGACCTCAACGCTCAGATTTTCGCCGATACCATTATTAAGAATACTGCCGGCAGAGGGAAACAGGATTTTTGGAGCGATTGTGAAATGAACCTGCTTAAAGCCCTCTGTCTCTATGTGGAAAGGAACCCGAATATTCCGACTCGCATGTGTGAGGTCTATAACCTGATCACAAAGAGACGTCCGGAAGAGTTGGACGCCATGTTTGCGGAACTTCCTTTTAACGATGAAACGCAGGCTGCCAAATCAGCGTACAGCATTTATCAACAGGCCAACGATAATGTGAAGGGCGGAGTGATTATCGGCTTAGGGAGCCGTCTGCAGGTCTTTCAGGGCAAAGCAGTGCAGGATATTACCAACCACAGTGAAATCAATCTGAGGGCACCTGGGAAGCGTAAGTGCGCATATTTCTGTGTGACATCAGACCAGCAGAGCGCGTTTGATTTCCTGGCAGCGCTTTTTTACTCTATGCTGTTCGTTAAGCTGGTTTCATTTGCCGATTCGTTTGGGTTCAGCAACAGGGGGAGTAGGATGTGCTGGGTGCCGGTCAACTTTGTCCTTGATGAATTTCCGAATATCGCCTCCATCTCAGATTTTACGAAAAAGATATCAACGGTTCGCTCACGCGGAATTAATATCTCCGTGATATTCCAGAACCTCGCCCAGCTGCAGAACCGGTATCCGTATGGACAGTGGGAAGAAATCCTCGGGAACTGCGACACAAACCTGTTTTTGGGATGCACAGACGCGACGACAGCAAAATACATCTCAGACAGGACCGGGTTAGTAACTGTAGGAGTATCCAGCCAGTCAAAGAACCATGTTTTTGGTTCCGTGATGGAACCCCGTGATTACAAAGAGAGCGATTCCATTGGAAAACGCCAGCTTTTAACACCTGATGAAGTACTGAGAATTCCCAAAAACAAGGAGCTGATTCTGCTGCGTGGGCAGAAGCCGTTTGAATGCGACAAATTCGATTACTCGGAACACCCGGATGCCAAGCTGCTCCGGTCGTGCAGCATTATGGAGCATATCCCAAAATGGAAATCCGACCAGCAGCTTATTCCAAACGACAGAAAGGCTGATCCGGTAGACAGTGCATTTCCGGATACATCGAATAGTAATCCGTTTGAAAACGTAGAACGGGCTTTCAGCGAAGGTGTACCTGTTAAGGGCAAATATACCGGAAAGAAAAGGGACAGGTTTTCAAGTGAATTCAGGTCAAAATCTTTTTCGAATAGAATTTGAAAGTATTGAAAGGGGATTGAGCTATGAGTACGGATTTGAAAACAGACGTGGGAACAGAAGAGAAAAAGGAGCCTGAAAAGACTGAAAACAGGTATGAAGAAATTGAAAAAGCTTTGAAACGCACAGCGAAGGCTGTCGCAATTTCGAGCGACGGGAAACCGGAAGTCCGTGATATAGATGCCATCAGGGCAGATACGTTTACAAAACTATACAGCGCCATGAGTTCGGGGACTATTCTGACGGGGACGCTGTCCGGCTGTGAGACCGCGAAGAACGTCATTACACCAGAACTTGCAGTTCAGGGGATTGTAGATTATGGAGGCGTAAAGATAATCATCCCTGCGAAGGAAATGTGGACAAAAATTCCGGAAGGGCTTTCTGAAGATGCTTCCAGCAAGGACAAGTTCAAATTTTATACTTCAAAGGTTTCAGCTATGCTAAATGCTCAGATCGATTTTCTCGTGGAAAGAGTTGACAAAGACAAAAATATTGCTTGTGCATCCCGCGCCAGTGCCATGGCCATCCGCAGGAAACAAAACTATATCCGTAAAATGCATGGCGAGACGGAAAGCAGGATGGAAAAGGCAGTCCGGGAAAAGCGCAGGATTGAGGCGAGAGTAGTTTCGACATCCGGAACTTCTGTCCGGATTGAGATATTTGGTGTAGAAACCAGAGTTAAGGCAGCGGATGCCTGCTGGAGATATGTATCGAAGCTCTCCTCTGTATTTCATCCTGGCCAGCACATCTATGTAATCGTCAAAGACATGAGAATCGACAAAAACACAGGTGATATTGAAATCAACGCCTCAATTAAGGAAGCAACGGAAAACATGCTCCTTCATAACATCAAATATTATCAGGAAGGCAGTATCCAGACTGGGACGATATCCGGGAAAACTGTGAAGGGCTATTATGTTGCAGTCGGAAACACCTTTACGGGCATAGACGTATTTTGTCGGCGTGTGATGGGCCAGTCAATGCCCCAGACTGGAGATATTGTGGCCTGCAAAATAAACCGGATTTACGATGACGGAAATGCAAGCGGGAAAATCACCCGGATAATCAAACCGATTCAGTCAATCAGCTACTGAATTTCAAACGATAAAAAGCGGTTGGAAAATCCAGCCGCTTTTTTAATGGAGGGAAGTGGAGCCGTGACAAAAGTCGATATTTCGTCAGTTGCTGAAGAAGCGGATCGGTACATTGGAAATTATTACTCGCCCAGGCTGATATCAGCTTGCTTGAAACGTGAGTATGGACCTTATATCCCCATGCTTGCGCTAAGCTGGACTGTTAAGAAAAAATTCTATCGGCAAGAGTTTTCACAAAAAGTGAAAAATGCTGCCCATATTTTGACTTATGGTCTAACAGGTCAGTACAGGGAAATGATTTCAAGCCCAGCCCTTGTCAATTCCCTTTTTGAAAATCTTTTAAGATTCGCAGCATTCCCGTCGCGGAAAATCTGCACCGGCTCGTTTTGTTCAGCTGAAAAACATGGGCAGATAAAAAAGTGGAAGAGCAGCTTTCGAGTTAATCTGAAACTCCGGGACGATTTCCTTTCCTACTGTAATCTCAAAAAGATTTCCCTAAATGAATTTACACGGTGTCTAATTCTGAAATATGGGAATCAGCGGATCTTCTATGTGCTTTCCCGGACAGTCCAGGAATACTGGTACAAAAATTTCAGTCGAAACACCCTGAAAGCCTGTATGCGGGTTTCTTTTCCGGACATGTGGGATAGTAACATTGACAGAACAGAAGCTTACATTATTGATCGCTATTCTTATGAAATAAATTATATCTTGAATTATATAAATATTGACAATTAAGAAAACTAAAGCCATATAATATTGGTCAAATATTTTTGCAGTAAATTTTTAGGGAGATAACTATGAGTAAAATCAAAGTATTAGTAGTTGAACCAAACAGGAATCCTTATGTAAAAGAAATCAGGCCAACACTCAAGGAAGAGCAGAAGATTGTAGGTGGCCTGATTGAACCAGTAGACTTGGATGAAAACGGAGAGATTGTCCTCATATGCAATGAAAAAGGAAAGGTAAACAGAATGCAGCCAAACCGTTATGTACCGCAGATTGAAGATACAGTTTTTGGGACCTTCTTTCTCTGCGGAGGGGAAGGGGAAGATTTTTCTTCGCTTTCCGGGCAGCAGATATTCTATTTCAGAAACTATTTTGCAGTGGGGAATCCGCTGGATATCGGAAAAGGGCGATCCTCATGCCGATAGATGAGAATAAAGATTACAAATATCTGTGGGAATGCTGCACAACCGACAAGTATGAGCTTCCGATCCTTGTCGGATACACATTGAGGGAAATAGCCCGAAAAAGTGGAAGGTCAGAATTGTCTATAAGGTCCTGTTCCTGCCGGAAAAGGCCTATCCGAATTTATGGGATATTATGCAAAATCATAAAGGTCCCGCTAGTAAACGGCATGGACAATGGAAAAGGTTTCGCTTAGTCATTGCTCTTTGTTTCTGTTGAGTAAGGTGTTTTGCAAATGGACACCTTACTTCTTTTTTGTCATGCTCTAAGTGTCAGTCATGTCTTCTCAACTTAGCTGAAGTTTTGAGGGTGGGACGGCATCCTCTGCAGGAGAAACCGTAAGACCAGATTCGAATCGGCATATTTCGATGTAAAAAAAAGAAGGAACCTTGACAAACGATAACTAATATGATATCATATGGGAGTGTATAAAAGAGAAATGTATCAAATTATCTTCTATCATACACGAAATGGTGAGTCTGAAATTTTAGATTATCTTCATGAACTGAAGATAAAAGCCGTGAACAGCAAAACTGCCCGTATCAATCGAAAAAAAATACTAGATTATATTAATGCGCTAAGCGTGTATGGAACAAGAATAGGCCAGCCGTTTGTTAGGTATATTGGGAAAGATTTATGGGAACTACGACCATTAAGAAATCGAATAATCTTTTTCTACTGGCGAAATAATAGTTTTGTATTACTTCATTATTTCATAAAAAAAACTTCCAAAACGCCATTAAAAGAAATTAACCAAGCACATTCTGAACTAAAAGATTTTTTGGAAAGGGTTGATTCTAAATGAGTTTAGAAATCAATGGCGAAGAATTTACAACTTTTGACGATTATATGCATGATGATGTTACCCCGTCAGAAAAAGCACAAATTAAGTTTGAAACTGATTTAATTGGAAAGATTGTAGAAGCAAGGGAGGCCAAAGGACTTTCTCAGCGAGATCTCGCAAAATTGAGTGGAGTAAAGCAGCCCGCTATTGCGAGAATTGAAAGTATGAAAACTACGCCTCAAATTGACACGCTGATAAAGGTTTTAACCCCTTTGGGTTATACCTTGTCTATAACTCCAATTTCACAGGAATAGCGAATGGGTGGATTAGGTACTTTGCTGAACAAAAAGCCTTCTGCCACTGACACACGCAAAACAAGCGCTTTTACTTTATATAAATAAACCGATTTTATACAGGAGAGTAGGAATGTTTCATAGAGTGAAATCTGTCGTCCCTGAAAAAAATTTTATGCTGTTGGTTCAGTTCTCAGAAGGAATTACGAAACAATACGACGTCTCAAAGCTCTTTGAAAAGTGGACGGCGTTTCAAGCACTAAAAAACACCCCGGGACTGTTCAACTGCGTCCATGTGGACGCAGGAGGATATGGTATTTCCTGGAATGACGACGTTGATCTTGAATGTGAAGAACTGTGGGACAACGGCAAAACCGTCGCTACACCGTTTGACAATCTCCTGTCTTTCAGAGATGCCACTGACTTATGGAATCTCAACGAAAGCACGCTCCGGAAAGCGATTCAATACGGAAAACTTGTTAATGGAGTTGACGTGCAAAAATTCGGGAAACAGTGGATCATAACCAGATCTGCTATGCAACGCGAATATGGTGAACCAAAAAAATAGTTCAAATTTATCCCCGACAACAGTGCCGGGGATTTGCTATATAATCAATGAAAACGTTGCGGGAGTATTCTGATTGAACAATAGTTCCTGAAGAGGATCTGGATATTATCTCTGCCAGTCATTGTCTATATGCTATATTAGCAATCACCAAGGTCAGATTACAGATTTGCCGTTTGCCTTTAGACAGGGCCTAGTCGGGAAAATCCAGAAATCGACAGCAGGAACCGGAGCGTTGAAAAGCGCCGTACAGGTTTCCCCATACGGCGCTGCTTACGGATGGACAGATTCAATTGATGGGCGTCTGCGGTTGCTGTTCACCAAACAGCAGCTTCATGTAATTGCGCTTGCCGTACAGGACGCGGACGATATAAACGGTCTGCTGCTCCAGCCGGTAAAAAATCAGGTAATTCCCGCATACCTGAAACCGGTAATCGGTTTCGACGTCCAGCACGGAGGACAGAGTCGGGCCGCTCTTTGGAAAATCCGCCAGTCTGCGCATGGATTGCAGAATGTGGGACACCAGCTTCTGGGCGGAGGCCGGCGCGTCCAACTGGCCGGCAATATACTTCCAAATCTCCCGCAGGTCGTTTGCCGCTTCCGGGGAAACACGGAGTTCAGCCATTCTCCTGCTCCAAAAAGGCTTGCACCTGCTCCATGTTCAGCCAGCCCTTTTCCTTGCCGGACTGCTCTCCCTTGCCAAGCTGTGACAGGAGCTTCAGCGAGGCTTTCAGCTTTTCATACTCTTCAATATCAACAATCGCATAACGGCCCCGGCCGTTTTTCGTCAGGTAGACCGGTTTCCCGACCGCAATATCCCGCAGAACTTCGTTGTAGTTGCGCAGATCGGACACAGGTTTAATATTCGGCATCTAAAACACCTCCTACTCAATATTATACCTATTCTTCGTAAAATTCAACGTAATATTTTAATACGCATGAAATTCATTTTGCGGTTAAGAAAATCCCACATAGCTGGTGACGAGCTTGCTCGGTCTGAAAAATCCAGAGATCGGCATCAGGAGCCGGAGCGTTGAAAAGCGCCGTACAGGGTTTTCTATACGGCGTCGCTTACGGATTGACAGATTCAGTTGATGGGCGTCTGCGGTTGCTGTTCATCAAACAGCAGTTTCATGTAATCGCGTTTTCCGTACAGGACGCGACGATGAAGATGTTCTGTTGCGCCAGCCAGTAAAAAATCAGAATCTACCGCATCAGCCACCCATAATCCTGCCTGCAATCTACGATGTAGTCAACGAACACCGTCTGGTCCTTGATCTGATACAAAATTAGATACCTTTTCTCAACAAACATCTTATGATACTTGTTCGGCGGGATGAATTCGGCATCGAGAAAAGGAAAACGCTCCGGCATCGTGGCAAGAGAGCGGATGGCTTCCATCAATTCTTTTTTTGTTCCGCGGGCGGCTGAAAGGCTTTTCTGTGCCAGGAATCGAACATGGTCCGCCAGCATCTGACGGGCGCGGTCGGAAACGACCACCTTATCGGGAGGTTTCTTTTCCATGTTCCACCTCGTCAATGGCGCTGTCCAAATAGCTGTCCAGTTCATCCGGCGTCACTCCGGAGCGCCCGGCCAGCCGGTCTTCCTCAACGGCCAGCAGTTCTTCGCGCAGCTTGAGCATTTTCTCCCGGCGGGTAAACGCTTCTATATCCATAACCACAAGATCGCCCTCCCCGTTTTTGGTAAGGTACACAGGCTCGCCGGAGGATTTGCACAGAGCCGCAATTTCATTATAATTCTGCCTGATGCTTGCGGACGGTTTAATCTGCATCGTATCAACTCCTTGTAGTAATATTCTAACTATATTATACCCGTATAACGCTACTAAATCAACTGAAAATTTACCTGTCTGCAAGGTCAAGAAAACCCCGCAGGACTATCAATAAGTTTGCTCTCCCGGAAAGATCCAGAGACCGGAAGCAGGAACCGGAACATTGAAAAACGCCGTACAGAGTTTTCTATATAGCGTCGTTTATTTTCCGAACAGGTCCGCATGGGTGCCGGTTCGGGCTAAGGTCAGGACAAGTGTATCGTCCTCAATCCGATAGAGCAGAAGCCAATCCGGGAGAATGTGGCATTCCCGATATGCCGTCCAGTTCCCGGACAAAGCGTGATCCATATACTTTTCGGGAAGCGTCTTTCCGTTCGCAATCAGCGAAACGGTTTCTTCCAGCAGCTTAATCGGATAGCCCTGCTTGATAGCGAACTTAAAATCCTTCTTGAACTTCGAGGTGAATTTGACGGTGTATTTCACTTTTTCAGGTCTGCGAAAAGCTGATCCAAATCCGTGTATCCTTTCACGTTCGGGTCTTTCGCAATCCTTTCCGCTTCCAGCATCGCCGCAATCGTTTCGGCGTTCGGCTGATTGAGCGAAATGTCAAACGGAATCCGTCCTT